>JAEEGL013023136.1_pt1 | contig 10769 bp, 10 predicted proteins | sample 9134231 | NCBI WGS metagenome assembly JAEEGL01 (sample SAMN16246548, study PRJNA631951) | gut metagenome | biome: gut microbiome; feature: rumen; material: fiber-attached | host: Bos | place: Iran: Karaj | collected 2018-10
ACCCTCTTATCGAACAAATAGTTATTTCAGGAACTTTTTCATCATTTTTCAGTTTAATACTCCTTGATATACCAAAAGATCAGGCAGAAAAAGGTCTTAATCAGATGTTCCAGTTTTACCGCGGTGGATGGAATTGTCTTATGCATTTTGATAATCAATAAAATTTCTTGTTAGTATTGACTAATATAACACTGTTATATATTATTTCCTTAAGTGTTAGGTGTTTCTAACTTCCTTTCACTTAGGAGAAATTATGTCACAAACAAAAAGTGGTAAACCTGCAAAAAAAGGCCTTCTGGGCTGGATTCTATATTTTGCAGGAGAAAAAAAAGGTCAGTTCCTTGTTAGTGTCTTTTTTGCAATTTTAAGTGTCGGATGTTCAATTGCTCCATATTTTATGATTGCAAGAATAGTTCAGCAGCTTATGGATGGACTCAGAGACTGGAATATCTTTCTTAAGGAATGTAGAATAGTCGCTTTATTCTGGACTGGAAATGTTCTTTTCCATGCAATTTCAACAAGTCTCAGTCATATTGCAACTTTTAATCTGCTTGGAAATATTCGTAAACGAATGTGTGATAAAATCACTCGTCTTCCTCTTGGAACCGTTCTTGATATGCCTTCTGGTTCCCTCAAAAATATTATGATAGACCGTGTAGACAGCATGGAAACTACTCTGGCACATATCGTTCCTGAGTATACCTCAAATATTTTGCTTTCAATTCTTCTTGTTGTTTATCTCTTTGTTATAGACTGGCGTCTGGCTCTGGCTTGTATGGCAGTTTTACCAATAGGTTTAGTTGCAATGGCTTTTATGTTCAAAGACGGTCCAGCAAGATTCAAATATGCTCTTGAAAAAACAAAAGCTTTAAATGATACAGCAGTTGAATATATCAACGGAATTGAAGTTATCAAAGCTTTCGGAAAAACAAAATCTTCTTATGAACGTTTTGTAAAAGCCGCTAAAGAAGGTTCTGACTGCTATGTAGAATGGATGCGTGATTGTATCTGGCCTCACGCTGTTGCAACTGTAGTAACTCCATCACTTTTGTTTTCTCTGCTTCCTATTGGTGGATTTATGTTCTACCGCGGAACAATCGATGCTTCAATTTTTATCACAGTAATTATTCTGGCCGTATGTGCAATCCAGCCTTTCCTCATTGCTTTTACTTATCATGATGATATTGCAAAAGCTGGAGCAATTTTTGGAGAAGTTGGTTCCATCATGAATCTTCAGGAATTAGACCGTCCTTCAAAAGATGAAAAAATCCCTGCTGATAATTCAATTGTTCTTAAGGATGTTAGGTTCAGTTATCACAAAGAAGACAAAGCCCCAACCACGCCGCGAGTTTCCGAAGGAAACTCGGTAAGTTCGCGAAGCGAACGACAAATTCTGCACGGTATAGACATGACTCTTCCTCAGGGCTCTTACACCGCCTTTGTTGGTCCTAGCGGAAGTGGAAAATCAACCATCGCAAGACTTATTGCTTCTTTGTGGGATGTTGATTCTGGAAGTATTGAAATTGGTGGTGTTAATATCAAAAATCTTTCACTTGAAGAATATAACAAAAGAGTTGCCTATGTCAGTCAGGATAATTTCCTTTTTGATATGTCCATTCGTGAAAACATTCGTCTTGGCCGCCTGAATGTAAGTGATGCCGAAGTAGAAGAAATTGCACGTCAAAGTGGCTGTTATGATTTTATCATGTCTCTTGAAAATGGTTTTGACACTATTGTTGGTGGAAGTGGAACTCATTTAAGTGGTGGAGAACGTCAGAGAATTGCAATTGCCCGTGCCATGATGAAAAATGCTCCAATTGTAATTCTTGATGAAGCAACTGCTTATACAGATCCTGAAAATGAAGCAATCATACAAAAATCAGTTGCTCAGCTTGTAAAAGGTAAAACTCTGATTGTAATTGCTCATCGTCTTTCAACTGTAAAAGATGCAGATCGTCTTTATGTTATTAAAGATGGACTTATTGACAGTCAGGGAACTCATGAAGAACTGCTTGCTCAAAACGGTTTGTATAAAAATATGTGGACAGCCCATATTGAATCAAAGGACGAATAAGGCTGCAGCTGGCAGTTATGGAGGAAATTTATGTTTGAAACTTTAATAAAATTTTTCAAATTTTGTGATACTGAAAACCGTAAGAAATTTACCGGTTCAATTATTGTAGGAATATTTAATTCTCTTTTTATGGCATTAAGAATCGGTGCTGTTGCCGTAATGCTTAGAGGAGTTATTCCTTCAGCTCTGGAAGGTCTTCCTTTCGAAACTAAAACTATCTGGCTTTCTTTCTCAATTATGCTTGTAAGTATTATTGGAGGAATTATCACCAGAAAAGTTACTGCTATGTGGCAGTGCGAAGGCGGATACAGAACTTGTGCAAAAAAACGTATAGAAATTGCAGAACATCTTCGTTATCTGCCAATGGGATATTTTAATAACAACTCTCTTGGAGAAATTACCAGCGTTACAACAAATACAATGGAAGCTGTTGGTGATGTTGCCACTCGTGCCGTAATGATGGTTTTTCAGGGTTTGCTCGATACAACTCTTATCATTGTAATGCTCTTCTTTTTTGACTGGAGAATTGCACTTGTTGGTCTTGCAGGTTTTGCCCTTTTTGAATTTGTAAACTTCTTTATGCGCTTTGCCGTAAAAAATGTTTCCGCAGATAAAATTAAAGCTGATGCGGCAGAAGTAGGAAAAATTCTAGAGTATATTCAGGGAATTTCAGAAGTTAAGGCTTATAATCTTGCCGGAAAAAGAAGTGCTGAACTTAATGATGTAATTAACCGCAGAAAAAAGATTCTGATTAAAATGGAAATGCGTTGTATTCCTGTTTCAAACCTTCAGTCTCTTGTTGCAAAATTAAGCGGTGTTGCCATGATGCTTGCTTCCCTTTATTTTTATCTGAATGGAAGTATGATTCTTGCAGATTGTGCAACAATGCTTGTTTGTTCATTTATGCTTTTCAATGCCCTCGAAGCTGGTGGAAATTATTCAGCTCTTTTAAGAACAATTGATATTGGAGTTACAAAAGCTTCTGCAATCTTAAATCTTCCTGCCATGAATATTGAAGCAAGAACTTCAGCTGAGCAGACAAAAAATGAAAACTCAGTTTTGATTGAGGCTGATTCAATTGAGTTCGCATATGATAAAAAGAAAATTATTGATGGTATCAGTCTTTCAATACCGGAAAATTCTACAACTGCAATAGTAGGGCCAAGCGGTGGTGGAAAAACAACCTTCTGTCATCTTCTTGCCCGCTTCTGGGATGTAGATCAGGGTAAGGTTTCATTAAAAGGAAAAGATGTCCGTGACTACAGTATGGATAATTTGATGGAAAATTTCAGTTTCGTTTTTCAGAATGTTTATCTTTTCCACGATACAATTGCCAATAATATTCGTTTTGGACAGCCTGATGCTCCAATGGAAAAAGTTATTGAAGCTGCAAAAAAGGCCTGCTGTCATGAATTTATCAGTGCCTTACCAGACGGGTATGAAACAGTAATTGGTGAAGGTGGTTCCTCTTTATCTGGTGGTGAACGTCAGAGAATTTCTATTGCCCGTGCCATCATGAAAGATTCTCCAGTAATCATTCTTGACGAAGCAACTGCCAATGTAGACCCTGAAAATGAGCGTGATCTTATGGCTGCAATAAAAGAACTTACCAGAGAAAAGACTGTAATTATGATTGCCCACCGCTTAAAGACTGTTCGCAATGCAGATAAAATTGTTGTAATTGATAAAGGAAAAATCGCAGAGCAGGGAAAACACGAAGAACTTCTTTCAAAAGGTGGAATTTATTCCAGCTTTATTAATGCCCGTAAAGAAGCTGTTTCCTGGAAACTTTAAGGCGTAATTTTTCAAAAGTTATAAGAGCTTTTCAGACGGACTTCTGGCAATTTAGGTCCGTCTGTTTTTTTTATCTTACAGTAATATTGTAATTCAGATGTTTTGCATTACCAAGGATATCATTTTCTGTAAGTCCAAGAGTTATTTTTCCCGGAGCAAGCATTGCTTCACCAATTAAATGAAGGTCCTTAGTAGGGTAAATATCGTTGTAGGTATATTTTTTCTTTCCAGAAATACAAATCAGTTTATTTTCTGTTGTGATTGTGTCATAAGAAAGCTGATCAAGTACCAGTCCGTTTATAGAAACACTTGTTTTGTAAGGAACGGCAATTGCATTTCTTTTCTGATAAATTCTATAAAGTCCAGATGGATAAGTTTTGTGTGTGTTTATATCAAAAAAATCATGATTTTTATTTTCTATATATATGCCTGTTAATGTAAGAGGAATACTTTTTTCAGCACGAGGCATTAAAACCATTGGATTTATGGCTGATTTTTCTTTTGTATCAATTATCTGAAATTCAAGATGACTTTTTTCATCCTGCCAGCCGGAATTTCCTGTATTTCCAAGGATAGCCCCAGAATCAACCATTTTTTCGTTTACATCATTAAGGGTAAGACTTTCATTATCAATATTTCCGTAAACAGAAAGCAGATTGTCTCCATGCGAAAGAATTACTGCTGTTCCAAGGGTAGAAGGAAAGAAATCTGAATCATCATTATTTTCTGAAATTATTGCAAGAATATATCCCGATTCAGCTGCTTTTATTTCCCCAGGTTCTGAAAAGCAAAGGGAAGAACTGATAATTTTTCCTCTGTTTTGCCCAAAGTAAGAACTGTAGGAATCTTCATTTATATTATTAACAGGCCAGTCAAAGGCAAAAAGTGATGTTGTAAAAATAAGACTCAAAATCAAATAAAATGTTTTTTTCATAATCACTTCCTTAGTCGTTCGAAATCAAAAGTTTTGAAATTGAAGAATCTTTTCCAACATAAAGATTTTTCTTATTAGCATGAATAAATGCTGTGTCAGCATTAAAAGTAAAATGTCCAAGTAAGGTATTTGTCTTTTCTACAATAGAAACTGTATATTTCTTTTTATCTTTTCCAAGCAGGAATACAAAATCTTCATTTTCATCTATTGAAATCAGTTTGCTGTCCAGTGAAAGAATTGTATTTTTTTGAGTATCGATATCATAAATACCAAGTTTATTATGAAAGTTATATAAAACTCTATTTTCATTTTTGCAGAAATGTACCAGAGTCTGATTTGGAGAGTCAGATTCTAAAAATGTGTGGAAAATTGGTTTCTGCTGTTTTTCTTCCCGGTGAGTTAATACAAATCTCTGTTTGTTCCTTCCTGAAATGGAAGCGAGGTACTGACCATCTTCAGAAATATCAAGTCCTAAAATTACAGGATAATCACTGCCGCTTGGACTAAAAGTAGAAATGATAGTTCCGTCAGCATTTGAAAAAATCAGGATACTTCCATCTGCAAATCCTGCTGCAGTATAATTTTTATTGGTTGAAAATGCAGTTACAGGAATAATTCCTTCATAAGTCCATTCAATTTTTCCAGTTTCAGAACATTTTGAAAAAGATGCTCCTCCTGGAAGAAAAAGAAAAATTAAATCATCCTTAAAATATGGATAACCTTCAGCTTCAATTTCTCCTGCCAGAGTTTTATTAGAAAAATAAAAAGGAATATTTTTACTTACTGAATCATATGTTGCATAGTATTTATCTGAAATTGATACTTTAGCAGGGAAGGATTCAAAGCTTGTAATTTCGCCATCTTCTGTAAAATAGCCTATAGTCTGTCCCAGGTGAAAATACATCTGGTCTTTGTTTGATTCTTTTATAAGAGGATTTGATGTAGAAATTTTCCATTCTGGAATTATCTGGTATTCTTTTGCCAGAGGCTTTGCTGCAAGAATTATATATAAAACGATAAAAATGATTGCAATAGTAATTGAAAGATGTAAGGCTTTTTTGTTCTTCATGGAAATTAATTTTATATCATTGATGGCTAAATTTCAATTAAAGAAAGTTGAACTTGACAAAGTACCGTAAAGGATGCAAAATATTCTAAGGTTTTCAAACAAAAAGTATAAAAAAAGAGGCAAACAATGGAAGATGATATCCTGACAATTGAAGAAGTTGCAAAATACCTTCGTGTTTCAGATAGAACTGTTTATGACTGGGCTCAAAAAGGAGAAATTCCAGCTGGAAAAATAGGAACTGTATGGCGTTTCAAAAAATCAGAAGTAGAAAATTGGGTAAATGCCAGACTTTCTTCTGAATCTAACAAATCAAACGAAATTCAAGTTCAGCTCAGAAATATTCTTTCACCAGAAAGAGTTGTTTTCATTAATCATACAACAAAACATGATGCACTTGTTCAGTTAGCTGATGTTTTAGCTTCTGCACCTCAGGTAAAAAATGCACCTGAATTAACTCAGGAAATTCTCAAACGTGAAGAACTTATGTCTACTGCAATTGGAAAAGGTATTGCAATTCCTCACGTAAGACTTTCATCTGTTACAGATTTAGTAATGGCAGTTGGTGTTTGTAAAAAGCCTATTACAGATTACCAGACAATTGATGATGAACCAGTAAATCTTCTTCTCATGATTGCTGCTGCTTATAATCAGCATTCATATTATTTGAAGACAATTTCTCATTTCAGTTCAAAATTCAAAGATAAATCAATCCGCGAAGCAATTAATTCTGCAGAAACAGAGCAGGAAGTATATAATCTTCTTTCTCGTGCATAATTATTAAGGATTAAAGGTGACAGGAATCCATTTTGTCCTGTCACTGTGATCCTTCGCAATCATTCCCCAGGTAACCTTAGCAGTCGTTTCACCAAATAAATATTCATCTCCAGTTGCTTCAAGTTTATACTTCTGACCCGGAGCATCTAATAAAATTCCTGCAAGTGCATGAGAATAATCCCTTGAAATCAGCATAATACTTTCAAGCCCTGCAGAACCAAGCATAATTGCAAGAAGCATACTCCGGCTGTCACAATCATTTCCCTGTCCACAAATTGTTGAAACTATCGAAGTAAAATCTGAACTGTTTTTTTCAGTATTTCTCTGATAATTAAAAGTTTGAACCCAGGAAAGTAAATATTGAGCATAAGCCAGAGCAGGATTTTCAGGATTTTCTTTTTTTGCCACAGGATAAAGTTTTACAAGAGCTTTACTGGAAAAATCCTGCAGACGACCACGGGAATCTCTGTAAATCATTCTGTAATATCTTTGCCAGGCTTCCTTCCACATTTTATGATTTGCATACAAAGTTAAAACTGCATACTCTAAATCAATTACAAAATCAGACGCTTCAAAATCAACTTTATCGATGGTGCTTGTAAAAGTTTGTCCATTAATGCTTGTATTTATATTTTTTTTGCCTTCAGAAGGAAAAGCGTAAGTGGTGATTATTCCAGGTTCATAATAAAATTTTTCATTAATGCATAAAGAGTTTAGGGTAGACATTATAAACTGTTCACAGGCAGCTTCTTTATCTTCTGGTGCATAACATAAAAGGGTGATATAAGCCCCGTCAATCTGACAAGGACATGCAAGAGCCCAACCCTTGTATTTTTTTTCTATCTGCATTGTAAAGGATGATATAGAACAGTTTTCTCCCTCCCATACAAAAGTGTCTGCCTCGAATTTAGCAGAAAGTTTATTTAAGGTATCAGACAAAACTTTTTTTGAATTAGATGAAAGCTGACTGTCATAAAGTTTCATCACCAGATTTACAGGAATATTTGGATGAGAAAACATGTATGACATTCCATCCTGGCTGTAAGAATCAATCTGAAATCCTTCTGGAATATCAAGCGAAAATTTAAAATCATTATCTTTTATTACTTCTGCATTCAGACAAACAGAAATAAAAATAAAAAGGATTGATATGAGACGAATTTTTGCAAGTCTTGTCATTTTAAACTACCTCTATTAATATGTTTCGGATGAATTCAATTCCTATTTTATATGAGAATGACGAAATCCTGGTTATAAATAAACCTTCCGGACTTTCTGTTCAGGGCGGACAGGGAGTAACTCATTCTCTTGATGTAGATTTCTCAAAAGAACTCGGAAAAAAAATATATTTAGTTCACCGCCTCGATAAAGATACTGCAGGATTAATGATTGTTGCAAAATCACCACAGGCTGCAAATAAATGGACAAAGATGATCGGCGGAAAACTTGCCGTAAAAGAATATATTGCAGTTTGTGCAGGAAGCCTGAAAAAGAAAGAAGGTACAATTTCTGATTCTGTAATTCAGCATGGAAATGAAAAATCCGCAGTAACTTATTATAAAGTTGAAAAAGAATGGACTCTTCCAGTTGAAAATCCTGCAGATAATCAGATAACAGAAATCACTATGTCACAAATTCGACTGAAACTGGATACAGGACGAATGCATCAGATTAGAATTCATCTTGCAAAACAGGGATGTCCTATCGCCGGTGATGATCAGCATGGAAACTTCAAAATCAACAAGATTCTTAAAAAGCAGCTGAAAATCAAAAAACTGCTTCTTGCTTCTGTAAAACTAACTCTTCCTCTTAATTCAAAAGAAGAAACTTTCGAAATCCCTCTACCTGATTATATGGTCTTTTAATAATTGCCGTAATTATGCTATAATATAAGCATGAGTAGAAAATTAAAGAACATTCTTATTACAGGCGGAGCCGGATTTATTGGTTCAAACTTTATTCATTATTTATTTGGTATGTCTTCGGCAGAAGGCAATCTTTTTAATGACGCAAATTTTGATGGAACAGTTGTAAATGTTGACTGTCTGACATATGCAGGAAACCTTGAATCTTTGAAAGATATTGAAGAGAAGTTCGGCGGCAAACGTTACTTCTTTGAAAAAGTTGATATTTGTGACCGCGAAAATATAGAACGCATTTTTAAACAGTATGATATTGATACAGTCGTTCATTTTGCTGCAGAAAGTCACGTTGACCGTTCAATTCTTGGACCTGAAGCATTCATGAAGACTAATGTTATGGGAACTTTCACCCTGCTCGATGTAGCCCGTAACTACTGGAAAAAAGCTGATGGAAGTATGCGTGATGATGTACTTTTCCATCATATTTCTACTGATGAAGTATATGGTTCTTTGGGAGAAACAGGATACTTCCGTGAAGACACTCCTTACGATCCAAGAAGCCCTTATTCTTCATCAAAAGCTTCTTCAGATCATATTGTAATGGCTTACTTCCACACATACGGACTTCCAATTACACTTTCTAACTGTACTAACAACTATGGTCCATATCAGTTCCCTGAAAAACTTCTTCCACTTATGATTTCAAACATCCGTGATGGAAAAAATCTTCCTGTTTACGGAAAAGGTGATAACATCCGCGACTGGATTTATGTAGAAGATCATAACCGTGCTGTATGGCTCATTGTAAAAAATGGTATTACCGGCGAAAAATACAACATTGGTGGTGAAAATGAATGGCAGAATATCAAACTGCTTCATAAAGTAATTGAACTTACTGCAAAAGAAACTGGTAAAAATGTTGATGATGTAGAAAAGACAATCACTTATGTAAAAGACCGTCCTGGTCACGACAAGCGCTATGCAATCGACTGTACAAAAATCAAAACTAAGCTTGGCTGGGAACGCAAGATGACCTTCGAAGAAGGCCTGCAGGAAACCGTAAAGTGGTATCTGAAAAACGCAGACTGGATTAATCATATTCTCAGTGGTGACTATAAAAACTGGATTTCTAAGAATTACACAGAACAGGGAAGATAAGCCGGGTTATCATTTGCAGTGAACAATCGCTTACATTGATAAAAACATAATAAAAGGATAAAATAATAAAATGTTTGATGTAAAAGATACAGATTTTTTTGACATGGAAGACGAAGCATTTGATACAATTGTAGAAAATGATATCGCTTTTACCGGTTCAATCAAAATGAAAAAGGCTTTTCTGATTCGTGGAAAGGTAAACGGTAAGATTGATTCTACAAGTGATCTTGTTATTGACTCAGATGCTGTTGTTAATGCAGATATTACAGCTGAACGTGTTCTTATCCGCGGTAAAGTCAAAGGAAATATTATCGGAAACAAACTGATATTCATTACCGCTTCAGGTTCTCTGGACGGAGATATTACAACTGCCAAGGTAGTTCTTGAACCTGGCTGCGTATTTACCGGTAAATGTTCAATGGTGAGAAATGAAAATGAAAAATAAAATCGCTTTTGGTATTGTTATTTTTATGTCCCTTTTCGGACTCTATGCTCAGACTACTACAACCAAACAGGATGCTCTGGTTCTTTATCATAATGGTAAATACCGCGAATCAGTTCAGGTTTGCGAAGAAGAACTTCAGGAAAATCCTAACCGTGTTGAATCTTATGTTGTAATGTGCTGGGCTCTTGTAAAAAATAAGCAGTATGCAGAAGCAGAAGAAAGAGCAACCGAAGGTCTTGTTATCAGTCCTTATGATTTGCGTCTCATTGAAGTTCTCGGTGAAGCAAAATATTATCTTGGAAAGAATACCGGTGCAATGGAGCAGTTTAGAAAATACGTTGCTTCAGCACCTGAAAGCGGTTCTCGTGTAGGAATTGCCTATTATTATATGGGAGAAATCTTTATTCGTCAGGCACGCTATCAGCATGCCGATATTGCACTTTCTTCCGCTGTTAAAAAAGAGCCTCTTCTTGATACCTGGTGGGTAAGACTTGGTTATGCCCGCGAAATGGCAGGAAACTATTATGAGGCTGTTGCGGCTTATGATGAAGCTCTCCGCCTGAACTCTTCTTCTGTAGAAGCTTCTCGTGGTCGTGAAAGAGTTAGTACAAAACTTCAGTAATCAATTGTGAGTGAAATTAGAATAGAAACCCTGGGCT
>JAEEGL013735670.1_pt1 | contig 10769 bp, 12 predicted proteins | sample 9134231 | NCBI WGS metagenome assembly JAEEGL01 (sample SAMN16246548, study PRJNA631951) | gut metagenome | biome: gut microbiome; feature: rumen; material: fiber-attached | host: Bos | place: Iran: Karaj | collected 2018-10
CAGTTGAGCGCGAGGGCGTTTTCATGCGGCATGCCGCCCGGGTGCTTTTTGCCGCCTGACTTTTTGGGGGCTCCAGGCATGGTCCGCTCCGGATGCACGGTGCAAAGGCTACACGTTGAAGAGGAAACAAGGCGTGTTCAGCCTAAGCTCCACCGTCAAGATAAATGTTTTTATAAATAATCTTTCCGAAACCATCACAACACAAGCCAAGTTTTCTACCATCTTTCTACCGCCTGGGCCTTTTGGCCACGGTGGTCGCAGTCTCCCCTCCACCCCTCATAATTTCAAGACACGGCAGAAAAGGCACATCCGTCAAGGTACTACCGTGGATTTTCTTTTGCAAGGGCGGCACGGCCCCGGCTTATGGCCGCGAATTACGGAATGGAAATCCCGGAAAAATGGAAAAAGCCTGAGTGCCGGAAAGGATATGTCACGCGAAAGGGGAGCAAAGATTCAGACAAAAGATCACGCGGTTAAGGAGGAAAGAAGATGACCAAAGATATGGCAGATGCTGTTGCAAGCAGCAACACATCCAAGGATCAGATAGAGAGCATCATCGAACAGATGAAAAGCCTTTCAGCCCCGGAAAAAAAGCTGGTCTTTGCCGAGGCGGAAAAGAAAGCATGCAAGCATCTCGTTTCAACGAAAAATGCAGCTGAGTGGCAGGACAACCTGGATGATATCCAGGAGTATGACTTATGGTCATATTTTTATGAGGATACTGCCGGCGATGCAAAACTTTACAACAGGCTGAACCGGCGTCGGGTCGCGTATGTAGGATCATGGGCAAAATTCCTGGTATGGACCGGGAGCCATTGGATCGAGGATGAATACAATATTGCTTATCAGAGATCCGAGTCTGTTGTCGCCGCATACCAGAAGCTCATCGCAGGGATGCAAAAGAAAAGCGGTGACGGTGAACCAGGCGAAGAAGAAGCAAAGAGCGAGCGCAAGAAAAATGACGAAAAAGTCGAACTGCTCAAACGCAGGATCCGGACGCTCCGATCAAGGCCAGGAAAGGACAACCTGCTTGCCGAAACATGCAGGGTCTTTGACCATATCCAGATTGCGCCGTCCGACATCGACCGCCATCCCTATCTTCTTCCATGCAAGAATGGCGTCATTGATCTGAAAAACGGAGACCTTCGGCAAGGAGATCCGGACACTTACCTGCTTAATGCAGCGGCGACACCCTATTACCCTGCGCTATTCAAAGCGTCCGACCCATGCCCGGAGATGAATGCCTTTTTACTTTCGAGCATGGGCGGCGATACGGAGCTGGTCAATTATATATGGGACATCCTGGGATATGGCCTGATCAGGGAAAGGCGTGATCATATCTTTCCCATTTTTTGGGGTGCCCATGGACGGAACGGCAAGGACACGCTGATCAAGATCGTCAGCAAAGTTCTCGGGCAACAGCTATCCGGGACAGTTCCGGTCGAGCTCATCTTGCAGAGCAACCAGCCACGAAACAGCGCGGCACCCAGCCCGGACGTCATGGCCCTGCGCGGCATGTGCATCGCCTGGATCAACGAGGCGGAAGACGGGCAGCGTTTCGCTATGAGCAAGATCAAGCAGCTGACAGGTGGCGGCAACATTACCGCCCGCGGGCTGCAGGATAAAAAGATGACCACCTTCATGCAGTCGCATCTCCCGATCCTGACCACGAACGAATTGCCGAAAAGCCGCGCCGATGATTCCGCGTTTTGGGCGCGCGTCCAGATCCTGAAATGGGAACTGAGTTTCGTCGATGACCCAAAGCAGGACTATGAACGGCCAGCGGTCAAGGATCTTGACGATATCCTGGAGGCTGAAGCTCCAGGAGTCCTTGCACGCATGGTGCAGAGCGCCGTCAAGTATGCATGGCTCGGCAAGATCGAGATCCCGCAAAAGGTCAAGGACTGGACACAGAATGAGCGTGACATCATGGATGACCTTGGCGCGTTCCTGGCGGAATGCTGCATCATCGAGGATAAGCACGACACCCTTGACGAGTACATGACACAGATCAAGGCCAAGGATCTCAACAAGGCGTGGGCTATCTGGTACGCAGAGAACAGGGACGCAAAACGTATACCTTCATCCAAGGCTTTAGCAATCATGCTCGAAAAGCGAGAGATCTACCGCAAGAAGGTCGGCGGCGTCATGTATCGCCTGGGCCTTGAACTCAATGGCGAGTGGCAGGAACGCATCGAGGAAGCAGGACGATTTAACGATCATCCTGAATCGTCCTGGAACAAATATGACAACAAAGGCAATGATTATGGCGAGTTTTAACCAACTCAGGACGATAGGACGATTTTTAACTTACGCATGCACATGCGTGGGCGCGCATACCCATGTGCGGGCGCGCGTTACATCGTCCTTTCATCCTTCTTTTATGAAAAAGTAAAAAATAAAAAAGGGATAGACGAAAACCGGCGGCAGGACGATTAAGGACGATTTAAAAATCATCCTGCTATGGATAAAACTGCCGCCCAGGAGTTCACCATGATGACACTTGCCAGCGCATATCTTGCCAACCACCGCGATGGAGCGAAGGAGCACGGCAGCGAGATCAACGGCCCCTGCCCTTGGTGTGGCGGGACCGACCGCTTCATCATCTGGCGCGAAAAGCGTGAAGGCACGGGCAAGACGTGCCAAGAGCACAACATCCCGGGCACATTTTGGTGCCGCCAATGCCTCAAGGGCGGCGATGCACTTGCCTACCTGATGGAAGCTGACGGCATGGATTTCGTGACCGCATGCGCAGAGCTTGGCATCCCGGTCAAGAGCGACCATGCCAGCTTTGCAACACGCAAGCCGTCCCGCGGTTTCGATGAGAGCGAAGAAAGGGAGCTGGCCAAAAAGGCAAGTTTCGTCGGCAAGCAGCCAACGCAGACAAACGACACATGGCAGGATCACGCCACACGGATGGCGCGGGCATGCATCGACAACCTGCCAGGGCAGAGCGGCGCCTTTTATGTTTACCCGGAAGGATCACCCAGGGCAGGGCATGCACTGACCGCTTCCGAGTGGCTGCGCATCCGCCATGGCATCACGCTGGCCATGGCGAGCCATTATTGCCTGGGATACCTTCCAGGCGAAAAAGGCAAGACATGGGCTTTCCGGTCATTGGCATCGTTTGGCCAGGATCCCTATTTCAACAATGATGGGAAACTTGTGCGCAGCCTGGCCATCCCGCGCGGCATCACCATCCCGACATTCCTCTCAGGCAAGGTCGCCATGCTGCGCATCAGGCGGCATGATGCCGATGCCGCAGCAGACGGCAAGGGGAAATACCATGAGATCAAATATGGGGCGAAAGATATCAATTTTCGGCTGGACGCCGCGGATCGGGGAAGCCTCGCTTATTTCATCGTCGAAAGCGAGCTGGACGCCCTCCTGATCCACGCCATGGCCGGTGGCACTGTGGGCGTGGTGGCCATGCGCAACGCCACGAACCGTCCGGACGAAATGTCCCATGTCAGGCTGAACAGGGCAAACAGGATCATCGTTTCCCTGGACAATGATGATGCAGGCCGGAACGGCGTGAAGTGGTGGCTGTCACAATACCCGCAGGCCATCGATTATCCGCCGCCTTCCGGCAGCAAAGACCATGGAGAAGCCTGGGAAAGGGGCGCGGACCTGACTGCATGGGCCGCCGGAGCTTTGCCATACGGCATCAAAATTGAACCGCCTGTCAACTGGGATGATGAAAACACTGCTTCCCCGTCATTTTTTTGCACCCAGGATGGTGGATGTTCAGCCCGCCATGCAGGTTTTATGGGGGAAGGGGCTGGCCGTGAGGCGGAAAAGGCGCCCCGGACCCAAGCTGATGCCCAGGACGGCGCAAAAAAAACATTTTCCATGCCCTGCGGGATGACATCCGCGTCGACGCCCGAAAACGCGTCTCATGGGGCGCCAGGGGGCGCGGTCGGCACATGGCAGGCACAGGAAAAGGAAAGGCGGCAAGACATACCTGACAACGTGCGCAAGCTGGCCAGCCTTTGGGCGACCATGCCGTCCATACGGTACAGCCATGCACCTGGCGAATTCACCTGGCACTTCACCAACAAGGCAAGGAGCCATCCGAATTTTAAAGCGTTCCGCATGCTGATCAGGGGCAGCAACAAAGACGTGTGGGAGTGGCTCAGCTCCCATAAGGCAAAGATCATCGATTCACGAAACATTCTACATCCGGAAAGGGCAACAGCATGAACATCGAATACATGCCCCTGGAGTCCCTGCGCGAATACGCGGACAACCCACGCGCCAACAATGGCCAGGTCAAGCGCATGGCCGCCGCCATTGAAGAATACGGCTTCAAGGTCCCGATATTGGTGACGTCAGACAATGAGGTGATCGACGGCCATCTCAGGCTCAAAGCAGCTCGATCTCTCAAAATGGACACCGTGCCCGTGGTGCGCATTGAAGGGCTCACGCCAGAGCAGACGCGCGCCCTGCGCCTTTTGACGAATCGCAGCGTCGAGTGGGCCCAATGGGACGAGCCGCGCCTGCTTGCCGAATTGGATGCTTTATACAAGGCCGCATGTGACCTGTCTGTGACCGGGCTCAACCCGGGCTATATCAATAAACTTTTCGCCCAAAGCGCAGACCTGGAGCGCCAGGCATTGCAACAGGGCACTGATGCCGGAATGAAAAGCGAAGGCATGACGATCAGCCTTGACCCGCAAGAAGGCCCAAAAACTGAAAACGCTGCGCAGGAAGCGCCCGCAGCATCCGGCACCTTGCCGTCCACAAGCACAGACACAGGCGAGATGGAGCCGCAACAGGCTGCCGTGCAGGCCACGCTGGCCATGAGCGCCCCTGGTGACGTTCCCGCGCAGGGCGCAGACACAGCTGACGCGCAACATGCGGAAGAACGCGCGTCCGGATCTGTGACGGTTGAACTTTCAAGCGCAACGTGCATCCGCATCCCCATCACGGGCGGACATGTGATTTATGCAGCTACGCCAAGCGCCACGCATGGCGAGATCATCGCCCTCATGGAGCAAGACGGGCATGCTGACATGGTATTGACCACCCTTCCCGACATAGACACGGACGCCATGGCAGCCGAATTTATCTTCCTGGACGCTGTCATGGAGCAATCCGCCGCCCTGTACGGCATCATCCACCCAGGGCGCGAACTCGACGTTTTTACCGCACAGGGCGCACGCCCGGAGCCGCTGCCTCTGCGCCATGTGCTGATATGGGAGCTTTCCGGGGCGATCACACCTGAACAGCCAAGCGCCGATGCGCCTTATCCTATCCAGCATCGGTCCATGATCTACACATGGAAGAAAACAGGATCGCACCATTATTATCGTGCCGGGCAATTTACAAAGAGCGTGTGGACATTGCCCCCGCAATCCAACACGCGGGCCAACTATCCCGCAGCACTTGCTGAAAACGCTTTGTTGAACAGCACCATGCCCGGGCAGGTCGCGCTTGATCCGTATGCCAACATCGCGCAGGCCGGCGCGCTACGGACGGCATGCATCAGGCAGCGCCGCCGGATGCGGTGCGTGCTTCGAGTAGGTGACCTGGCGGGTGCCGTCCTGGTCGCCGAACAATGGAACACAAGCCCGATGGGCCGCCAAGGAGCATGACCATGCATGACGCAAGGATAGAGATATCAGAGATGCCGCTGGCAAGCCTGCGGGCCTACGAAAACAACCCGCGGGTCAACGACCATGCTGTCCCGCGCATGGTCCAGGTGATCAAGGAATACGGTTTTTGCCTGCCCATCCTGGCGCATTCAGGGGGTGAGGTTATCGACGGCCACCTGCGCCTAAAAGCCGCAGCGTCCATGGGCATGCAAAGCGTGCCGGTGGTCTTTGTTGACGATCTATCCCCGGAGCAGGTGCGCAGCCTGCGCATTTTGCTCAATGCCAGCGCCACATGGGCGAGATGGGACGAAAAATTGCTGTCACAGGAGCTGAACAGCCTGTCCGGCGCCGGGTTTGATCTTGCCATGACCGGGTTCGATGACGCCGAGATCGAAAAGCTGCTCAAACAGACGGAATCCATGGCGTCGCAAAAGCAGGAGCTGCCGCCGCTGCCAGAGGTGATGCGCGGCGATGTATGGATCCTGGGCCGCCATCGCCTTATGTGCGGAAGCAGTGCCGATCCGGCAGACATGGACAACCTGTGCTCAGGCGGCCGGAGGATATCCCTGCTTTGCACGGATCCGCCTTATGGGGTCAATATCCAGGATAAGCATATTTTGCTGAGCAAGTACCGGGGCGGGCACGGGAACACGTCCCAGGTCGAAAATGACGACCTGGAAGAAAAGGATCTCTTTCCCCTTTTGCTGTCAGCCTTCGAGAACATCTATCCGCATCTGGCCTTTGGAGCCCCCGTCCTCTGCTTTTCACCGCAGGGCGCAAATGGACGGATGATGATGATGATGATGCAAAAGGCGTGCCTCGCCGTGCAACAAACGCTGGTATGGAAAAAATCCCATGCAACTTTCAGCCTCAACCGCCTGGATTACGATTACCAGAATGAGATCATCCTTTATGCGCAGAAAGAGAGCGGTCCTGATGAATGTTCCGTGGAAAGGGCTTTTTATGGGGCGGGCCCGCAGACGGGCAGCGTGTGGAGTTTCAACAAGCCTCAGAAAAGCACCATGCACCCCACAACAAAACCCGTGGAGCTGATAGAGAACATCATCCTCAACCACAGCGCAAAGCATGACGTGATCATGGATCCGTTTGCAGGCAGCGGCAGCGCCTTGATCGCCGCCGAAAACCTGGAACGTGAGGCATGGTGCATGGAGATCAGCCCGGTCTATTGCGGGGTGATCATCGACCGGTGGCAGGGGATCAGCGGATGCCGTGCCAGACTTCACGAGCGCAGCGGCAAGCTGGTGGAGGCATAGCATGACCGAAAGCAAAGCCGGCAGCGCCGACCTGCTGCAGAAAAACCGAGATCTGCAGCAACGGATCGTTCTGGCTGCCAGCCAGAAGATACAGCAGGGGCTGCTCGACAACCCGACAAAGCAGGGGCTTGAAGCCCTGCTGGCGGCGAATCGCATCCTTGAAAAGTCCGCGTCCACAGAAACAAAGGATGAACCGATCCCCAACTGGCAAGCCGTCCTCCAATACATAGCCGATGCAGGCCGCAAAGTAGGCAAGAGCAAGCTCTATACCGATATTTCCCGGGGCAGGCTCAAAAGGCAGCCGGACGGCACATTCAAAGCCAGGGACGTCGACAAGTACATGCTCAGCCTGCCCATGGCCGGCACGCCGGATGGCCTTGCGGATAAAGCGGCGGAGCGCATGACACGCAAGGAAGAAGCGGACATCCGCCGTGTCGAGGCAGCGGCGCGCCGCGAAGAATTTGAGCTGGAGCTGCGCGTCGGCAAGTACATCAAAAAGGACGATCTTTACCTGGAGCTCGCCGGCCGCGCCATCGCCCTCCGGGATGGACTTAAAGCCGCATTTGAGATGCGCGCGCCGGAGATGATCGACGTCGTGGGCGGGGACAACGACAAGCTGCCCCAATTCCTCGATGCCGCCGCATCCGTTATCGATGCAGCGCTCGGGCAGTATGCGGCGCCGATGGAATTTGAACTGGACGTGGACCTGGAGGGAGAAGATGCAGACTGACGAAGATGCACCGCGGATCTATGATGACGATATAGGGCTGCACCTGGTCATAGAAGACCAGGCAAGGATGATCCGCTGGCTCGCACGCGAATTGGCAAAATGGGAATTGGTGACGGATGGCGTCATGGTCACGGATGCCTTGATCGATGAGTATGCCAAGCGGTGCATCGAGGCGGCAAAGGACAGCGCGCAAGAAAGGAAAAGCGAGGAAGAACATGCTTGAACGGAAAAACTGGCCTGAACGCGATGTGATCTGCGGCGTGTACAATGCCGCGAACGACATCCTGTCACTGTTGAGGAATCCCGGGATCAAATATGACGATGCCGTGCGGTCCATGCGCGAAAAAGCCAGGGCGATCGACAACATCCTGGGCAGGGCCATGGAGAGGGCAAAAGCAGAGGCGCAGGATGGGACAGGGCAGCAAAGCTAGGAAACGTGAAGAACGCATCGCGGCAGCGCAGCGCAGGGCGCGCGTTGCCGTGCTCGTGGCGATCACGGCCAGCCTGGAATGCGCATACTGCATGCAGGGGCGGCGTGATTCCGACGGCACCCAATATGAGCCGCTGTCGTTTGCGCCCGCCCTGATGCGCAAGCTGGATGCGCAGCTGGTAAAATGGCTGCGCTGGCGGCGGGAGCTTGTGACATCCGGCAGGATCCCCGGCCTTGAGCAGTTCCCGCGTGCATGCGGCGCGCTGTTCCGCGACATCGATGCAAAACAGCATGCCATCAATGCCATGATCATCCATGAGCATCCGGAATACGATTACACGCAGACCTTCAGCGTCATGTGCCTGGCCGTGTCCTTTTTTTTGCATGAGCATGTCATTAATTGCGGCGGGATCATGCCGCTGCGCCTTTTCGTCAAGACGTTCGGCACATGGGGCGAAATGATGATCCCGCTCGAAAGCCCGCTCAACGTCGCAGCGAACGCGGTTTATTTTGGGATCCGCAAGAGCATCATGATGGACGATTGCGTGCCTGACTATGCCGCCATGCAGCAAGCGCCGATCATGAAATACATCGATGAGCATCCTGAGAGCGCGCTGGCAAAAGACGCCATGGCATGGCTGGAGACAAGGAGGAATACCCCATGCTGACCGAAGACGAAAAGAGGTGGGTTAAAGAACGGCAACGATGGAATGGCTTCCGTTTCTATGGCTGCGGGACTTGTACGCTACATCAGAGCCTTTGCGAAAGGACAGATTGCATGCTTAATCCTGACTTTGAAGACGCCGCTGTGTTCAGCGAAAGAGTGGCTGTAAAGCTGTCAGAGATGCCTTTCAGGGGGCTTTCTCAACATGACATATTTGTAGAGTTACGAAAGACTGGCATGCCTTTTGCCTGGATTGCTTTGCGTAATGCCAGATTTGCGGTCGAGGAGGAAATGGATGGGCGAGGATAAATACATCGAGGCCAGGTATCGCTTGATCGCCTTGTATAACGTGTGCGTGAGGATGCGCACCAAACAAAAAGAATATTTCAAGACGCGAGACAAAGGCGTTTTGCAAGAAAGCAAGAAGCTGGAAAAAGGCCTGGATGAACTGCTGAAAGGATGCGCTTGCTATTTTCAGCGTACCAAAGAAGACAGCGAGGAACGAGCATGAAATGGACGAATGATCTCCCCGAACAGGATGGCTGGTATTTTGAGCGCAGGAGGATCAACGGCAAGTCCTATGTATGCGTCAAGCATGTGAGCCGGGATCAGCGCGGCCGCCTATGGGCAGGGGCGATGCCGTTTTCGCACGGCGCCCGTGTCAAGGCGGGCGATGGCGCACAGTGGGCGGGACCGATCAGCGAACCAAAGGAAGAAGCATGAACAGACTCGAAGATTATGCCATGTGGCGCTTTTCCATGATCATCAACAGCGCATACGAACTGCAGCAAATGCTGCAGAACGAGCCGCGTTTTGAGCAGGCCGTGCAGACGCTGGACAGCATCATCCACGCATGCACGGACGCCAAGACAGCGATCCTGCTGCAGGATCTGAAAACACCTGCCGCCCCTGAAGCCTGATCGACCCCGCAGCTGTCATGTCCCGTCGCAAAAATACACAGGCATCGACCGGTCCGTCGCATCAGGCGCGCAAGATACGCATCCGCCTCAGCGCCATGCCGGATTTTTTAACGCGCCCATGCCGCAACGCCATCGCCGATGCTGCCAGGCAGGACGGGACAGACCGCGCGCGCTTTGCCGTATCGTTCAGCCGCGGCGAGCGGCGGGCCTTGCGATACAACCAGCCCATGCCGGTCAGCCAATGGGCGGAGCGTTACCGCGTGGTCGAAAACTCCAGCATACGCGGCAAGTGGCAAAACGTCTTTACGCCGTACCTGGCAGGGGTCATGGATGCGGCAGCCATGCCGGGCGTGGAGACCGTGATCCTTTGCAAAAGCCCACAGACGGGAGGGAGCGAGGCTGGCCACAACATCGTGGGATATTGCATCGACCGCCTGCCTGGCCCGGTCATGTATGTTTTCCCGGATGAGATCACCGCGCGCGAAAACGCCTCCGAGCGCATCATCCCCATGATCACTGCGTCGCCGCGCCTGGCCGGATACATGACAGGATACGGTGATGATATTTCCAATCTGCGCGTCAATCTCATCCACATGACCATCAGCATGGCATGGTCCGGGTCCGTTTCGCGCCTGGGTAACAAGCCCGTGCGCGTGCTCATCCTGGACGAACTGGACAAGTACGCTAACCCCAAAAACGAGGCGCGCAGCGAAGACCTGGCAGAAAAGCGCACCACAACCTGGCGGCACCGACGCAAGATCGTCAAGATCAGCACGCCCACCACGGAGCGGGGCCCTATTTGGCAGGCCTTCACGCGGGAGGCGAATGCCCGCTTCCGCTACCATGTCAAGTGCCCGGATTGCGGCGCCATGCAGGTCATGGAGTTCGGGCGCATCACCTGGCCAGGCAAGGACACCGCGGACGAACCCAAAGCCAAAGACGTCACATCCGGACGCCTGGCCTGGTACGCGTGCCCGCATTGCGGATCATGCTGGAACGACGCGCAGCGCGATCTTGCCGTGCGATCCGGAGAATGGCGCGAAGAAGCGAGCGGGCTGCCGCTGGCGCAGTACATCGCCAGGCACAAGCCGCAGAAAGTCGCTTTCCATGTCCCGGCATGGCTTTCCTATTTCGTGAGCCTGTCGGAAGTGGCG
>JAEEGL013815755.1_pt1 | contig 10769 bp, 12 predicted proteins | sample 9134231 | NCBI WGS metagenome assembly JAEEGL01 (sample SAMN16246548, study PRJNA631951) | gut metagenome | biome: gut microbiome; feature: rumen; material: fiber-attached | host: Bos | place: Iran: Karaj | collected 2018-10
CTGGTCACCGGTAGGCTTATATTCAGAATGTAGCTTAAAATTCATTTCTCACAAAATACCCTCAGCATCCAAAACAAATGTGATCGGTAATGCAACGATACCGAACACTTGTTTGTATATTATCCGAAATGCTTATCCCTGTCAATTCCCGTTTCCGGTCTATATATCTTTATCTGTAGCAGGGATCAGCTCTTTCGTTTCTTTGGAGCCGGGAGTTCATCATACATCGCTTCCATGAGTTCTCTCAGAAACCCCCTGTTTTCGATATCCTCCACCAGCAACATCTCCTTTGCCCCGTCATATGGCAGCTCCAGGTCCGCATCCGGCATCATATCCGCTGCCGCCTTGATATTTTTCACCAAAAACCGGTCGTCATAGATCCCACCGACTACCTTGCCACGGTAATAGATGATATACTCGCCCATCATTGCTCTGTGGGATATATCATCCGTCTCTGAAAGCTGTTCCAACACATAGTCCAGATACTCTTTACTCGATGCCATATTATTTCCTCCATATATAGCCGAGGCTCTTTGTCCTCACATATCCTACCAGCCCTTACACGACAGCACCATGTCATGTTTGTATTGAAAAATCTGTACCCCGGTTTCCCAAAAGTACAGATTTTATCCTTACAGATCTTCTGATCAAAAGCCATCAAAGGTCAAGTTCTTTTTCGATCTCACTTTGAGCGGCTTCCAGCTGGTTGTCCGTCCCGTCAGCCTTATAGGCCTCCATGTCCGCCTCCACCTCAATATCCGGTTCTATGCCGATCTCATGGATACACTCATCCTTAGGCAGATAATACTGTCCTGCGGTAAACTCTATGGCTGTGCCGTCTCCGAGACTGTAGGTATTCTGTATAATACCCTTGCCATATGTCTTTGTTCCCATCACCGTTGCCTTATCGTGATCCTTCATTGCCCCGGTCAGTATCTCGGCTGACGAAGCGGTATTTCCATTCACGAGGATCACCACAGGAATATGTATCTCATTCTTGCCGTCAGATGTCCACTGGCTTTTATGACCGTCCTTTGACATGGCATATACGATCATTCCCTTAGGCAGCATTTCCGATGCTATATCGGCACAGGCATCTACAAGTCCGCCGGGATTGCTTCGCAGATCCAGTATCAGTCCCTTCATTCCGGCCTCTTCCAGCTCCTTCTTTGCCTCTTTGAACTGGGACACCGTTATCTGATCAAACTCCGCGATACGTATATACCCTATTTTCTTTTTTTCATCCAGCATTTTTGATGTTACGGTCTCAACATCGACGCTCACTCTTTCAACCGTGAATGAAAGTTCCTCGCCGTCCCGGTACATAAGCAGGTCCACGGTAGTGCCTTCCTTACCTTTTACATGAGAAGCCACCTCTGATGAAGACCACGCTGTAGCATCTTCTCCGTCGACCTCCAGGAAAAAGTCTCCTTCTTTGATGCCGGCTTTGTCAGCCGAATATCCCTCCATGATGGATACCACATAAGGTGCTCCGGTCTTCTGGTCGGTTCCTATCGTACAGCCTATCCCGGAAAACTGTCCGGCATTATCCTCTCTGTCTCTTTTGAGCTCTTCGGCCGTATAGTAGTACGCGTATTTATCACCAAGAGATGACATGATGCCTTTGTATATCCCGTCTGCTTCCGCTTCATCCGTTCTGTCCCAAAGGTAATATCTGTCCACGACTCCTTCTATCAGGCCGATCTTTCTCTGAGTCGCCTCTGAAAGGGAGTTGGGGCTGCTGAATGCCACCTTATATATCAGAAGCATCAGGGCAGCTCCGGCTATCATGCCGAGCACAAAATGGAGGATCCTGCCTTTTTTCCGTCCCTCTTTTTTTCTCTCTTTTCTGTCTTGCAGCTCCTGAGCTGAAATTTCTTTTAGTTCATACTGACCTTTACCGGTCTGTTCCCATTGCGTATTGTTCATAAGAGCTCCTGTGTTTTATTTCAGATAGTTCCAGGGATTGACATAGTTTCCGTCTTTTCTGACTCCGAAATGAAGATGCGGTCCTGTACTCCGTCCCGTGGATCCTACTGATCCTATCCTGTCACCTGCAGATACTTCCTGTCCCACTGAAACATTTATCGCCGATGCATGCATATATATTGTTATAAGATCAGATCCATGATCTATCATTGCATAGTTTCCCATGGAACTGGAATAGGATGCGGCTATGACCTGTCCATCAGCTGCCGCCAGTATCGGTGACCCGGACGGAGCTGCCATATCTACGCCGTTATGCATCATCTGCACTCCCAGCGTCGGGTGCATCCTCATACCGTAATCATCCGATATCCTGGTATATTTCGGTGCCGGCCATACGAACTGCCCTCCGCCGTACACCCTTCTGTTTGCCTCTGCCAAAGCAGCCTGCTGCCTTCTGAGCGCTGCCTCTATGGCTGCGATCTCCGCATCCTGCTCCGCTATCATCTTTTTATATTCTGCAACCTGAGCTTCTTTCGATCCTATCTCAGCATTGTATTGTCCGATCTCAGCTTCCTTTGCGGAGATAAGTGCAGACATATCGTCTTCCTTTTCCTTTTGCTCCGCCTGTTTTTCTTCGAGTTCCCTCTGTTTTTCATCAAGCTTGGCTTTGCTTTCCTCCAAAACCTTTTTTGCTTCCTCAGCCGCTTCTACGGACTTGGCGTATTCAGCCAGCTTCCTCTGATCATAGTCCATTATACGACTGATGTATTGGGTCCGGTTCAACAGATCCGCTATACCTTTTGAGGAAAAGATCAGGCTGAAGATGGTGTTTTTCTCTGTTGTGTACATGAAGTGTATCTGGTCTTTTATCGCCTCATACTGTGCCAGACGTACTGCTTCAGCTTCATCAAGGGCAGCCTGTGCTTTTTCGATAGCTTCTTCTGCCTCTTCTATCTGCGCTTCATTCTCCGATATTGCCATGTTGATCTCGTTAAGATCATCCTGGATCTGTTCCATGGCGGCATCAAGAGTAGCGACATATGTGACCACATTGTTCTTTTCTGTCTGAAGTGAGCCGATTATCTGCTGTACACTCGCCATTCCGGATGCTAGAGATGCCTTAGTCTCATTTGCCTTTTGCTTGGCAGCCTTGCTCTCCTCTATCTGCTTTTTCAGTTCATCGATATCGGAAGAAGTGCTGTCGTCGTCATCATCGTCATCGTCGTCATCATCATCCGATGAGTCCTCCGAAGATTTCTTTTCGGATGCATATGCCCGAACAGGCAATACAAATTGTGCCGTGCATAATGTCATGCACAGCACAAGAAGCAAAAACCGTTCTACAGCAAATCTTCTCGTCATACCCTGAGATGGCGGCGCACGGTGAGGCCGCTGCCCAGAAAGCCAATGCCAACACCCAATATCAAAGCTATCGGCACCAGAGTGTAGAATATCTGTTCAACCGGAAGAAATGCGAGTATGGAATTAAGTACTGCGAATTCCTGCATTACATAGCCTATTGCTTTGTTGTATATGAAATAGATCACGATCAGCGGTATGGCAGCACCTACAAGACCCAGTATCATACCCTCCAGCATGAACGGTGCCCTTACGACAAAGTCCGATGCTCCGATCAGCTTCATTATGCCTATCTCCTCACGTCTCACTGATATTCCTATCGCGACCGTATTGCTTATCAGGAAAATCGATACCGCAAACAGTATGAATATGATGGCCAGTGACACGTAGCTTACAAGGCTGTTTGCTGTAGCTAGGGTATTAGCCACATTGGCTGACTTATGGATCTCACTGATACCGTCGACCGTCATAAGGTACTCCACCAGATCCTCCTGCATGGCTACATCATTCAGATAGATCTCGTAGTTTGCCGAATCTGCAAGGGGATTATCATCTCCGAAGGTATCTGCATATTCTCCCAGATAGTCATCCTTGAACTCGTTCCAGGCTTCTTCAGCAGATACATATACGACCTTTGACACCTCTGCTCGCTGTCCGATCTCCTGTCCTATCTGTACGATACGTTCATCCGGCAGATCGGGCTCAAAGAAAACCGTCACCGCCACACCGGACTCAACCTGATGAACAATATTCTGAAAATTGACCATGACTGCATAAAAAAGGCCAAACAGGAAAATACAGGATCCGATAGTTGCTATCGTTGCAAGTGAGAAGATCTTGTTCCTGAATATCGATTTGATACCCTGCTTGAGGGTAAATCCCAGCGTACTAATCCTCATCTATGTATTCTCCTCTTTCTTCATCAGCAAGGATCACTCCCTTTTTCATCGTTATGACCCGCTTCTGCATCGCGTTGACTATCTCACGGTTGTGTGTCACCACAAGTACTGTCGTACCGCGTCTGTTTATCTTTTCCAGAAGTTTCATTATCTCCCATGAATTCTTGGGATCGAGATTTCCGGTTGGCTCATCGGCAAGCAGGATGGGCGGCTTGTTTATTATGGCACGTGCCACAGCTACTCTCTGCTGTTCTCCTCCGGAAAGCTCCTTGGGCTTGGAGCTGTACTTCTCCGCCAGTCCCACGGTAGACAGGACCTGCGGCACATTCCTCTTTATCTCGCGCCCCGGCACCGATATAACCCTCTGTGCAAACGCGACATTTTCATATACATTCCTGTCCTTCAGCAGTCTGAAATCCTGGAAGACGCAGCCTATATTGCGTCGATACTTCGGTATGCGACTGTGCCTGAGCTTGGTCACATCCGTATTGTTTACGATTATCCTTCCGGATGTGGGCTTGAGTTCTCTCAAAAGCAGCTTGATCAATGTACTTTTGCCGCTGCCCGAGTCTCCCACGATGAATACGAACTCTCCGGCATCTATGTTCAGGCTTATGCCGCTCAGGGCCGGAGATCCCGAACTATATGTTTTTACTACATCCTCCAATAAGATCATATCCTATCCCTCTACCTGTATCTTCCTGCAACCTTTGTAAACAGCCTGCCGGACAGCCTTGCCATGAAACCCTGTTTCACGGATCCGTCTTCTTTGACCTTCAGCATTTCCGGCTGCAGCATAACAACTACTTTTGCATTCATGAATTTCTTGGCGGTACTGATAAAATCCACCCCTTCCTTACCTGTAAGTACCGCAAATACTACATATGGTGTGACAGAATTGATATCATTCGTGACATCCTCCGCAGCAGATACATCTGCTGTATCGCATGTCCCGGCAATCTGGAGAGCACTCTCAAATGTCCCCAGAAGTCTTTTGAGATCAGCCATCTGAGCTGTTGTCTGAGTAAGGAGAAATATTCTCCTTCGTTCTTTAGACAACAAATGAAGCAGACCCTTTAAATAGAGATTTCTGTCAATCTCTCTGGCTCTGCCCTTCTCCTCAACATCTGCTGCCTTGAAGATATCCGATGTGGCAATCATTGTGACATCTGCTTCTTCCTCAATGAACGACTTGTATTCTTCAGAATCTGAAGCCGCCAGCAGCTCGTCTCTGGTCAGGAAATATACCACGGACGGGGAATTATAGGAAAGAAATTCCCTCGTCAGATGCAATGCTTCCCTGACAGAATGATCCTTTATGCTAATCCCCAATATATCGTATGTCTTCATAACACCATAACGGGTATTATAGCACACTGACTTTTTCTTTATCAACTGTATATAGTAATGACAACTCTATATATTGTGGTTTTTTCATCCGCTTCAGTCCACAAAAAAACAGGACTGCCCTCTTGCAGTCCTGTCGTTTCGGATATCATACCTCAGCAGGATATGTCGATATTCCCTCCGACTGCCGGATTAACGGAATTCTCCATCATCTTGATCATGGCTGCTCCCATGGCATCCTGGTTGTCCAGCGTCTTGGACAGCATAGCCGTACCTACGGCATTGCTTGTCTTTGCAGCGGACATTGCGGATGCTACGCTGCGTATGGTACCTGTCGGATCGGCCATTGAGCCAATTGCTCCTATCATGCGATCCCTCCTTTCAAAAGCCACTGCGCAATCATATGTTATTGCATAGTGTATGCTTTAAATGTATATCGGTCGAAACTGTAAGTTCCTAAATACTCCAGATCATTTTTTTCTACATTTTCCGGTATATCAGACTCCGCACTTTCACTGACGAAAAGATACCTGTCCCCCTTTACAGTATCGATATCATCTTTTGTATATGCCTTGAGCCAGGGCGCATAGTACATAAGACACACCTGTATCTCAGGGAAGTTCTCATAGATCACGTAACCGTCGTCTGCATCCGTGGAGTCAATAAACTGCTCAAAGGCGGAAGTGTCCTTATATTCCTCGGCATATTGTCGTCCGTATCCGGTAATGAATATCACAAGCAGCAGCCCTGCTCCTGCTGCCAAAGCAATGCCTCTGGCAAGAACCGGTATCCTGTCGAAAGGTATATCCTGTACGGCAAGAGCTGCCCCAAGCCACATGATCCCTATGGCCGGCATCAGATATCTGGATGAGAAAAAGGTGGATCCGGTCAAAACCATGACCCCGTAAGACATGAAGATCTGCAATACGAAAACCGCCATAAACCAGGCTGCAGTGTAATCCCTCTTCGCAACAGCCGTTCCAAATAAAACTGCCACAGCCAAAAGAAGCAGTGCCGACAATACCGTATAGTGGGTAACGAACGGATATCTGAGGCTTTGCAAAAAGTTTGAAACGGATGCTCCCGCAGCAGAAAAGTATGACGTAGCTTTTCCAAGCTGGAATATTGTCAGCACCCCACAGGGGATATACAGTGCTATGCACAGTACAGCAAGCTTTATCCAGGTCACAAACTGCTTCTTTTTAACGAAGAAAACCAGCAGCATAAACCAGATATACACTTCCGTGATCAGAGTATACTGATGTGTATAAGCACCCAGGACAGTACAGATCATAAGCAGCGGTGTCGAATAGGGTATATCTTTCATCAGACAAAGTGCAAAAACGGCAGATGCCGCAGCAAAGAAAAGAGCCCAGCTGTACATGCGTATCTCTACTCCGTGTTCCAGCATATAAGGCATCACTGTTATGAGAATGATATATATACAGGCTGTACCCGTTGATCTGACTTTTGTCAGAAAGGTGGCCGCCACCAGCATCAGCAATACCATTGGCAGCACCGAAAACAGTTTGAGCGTCACTGAGGAGTATCCGAATATACGTGTAAAACACCAGGCCGCCATGTTATAGAACGGAGGCAGGGTATCGTTTGCTGTACGGCTTATCATTTCCGGAAAGCCACATCGTATGATAGATGCGGAAAAAGCCTCGTCCAGCCACAGGTTGTTGTTGAACACAAGGCTGACGTATATCGCCGTGCACAGAACTGTCAGTATGTAAGGCATATATTTCCATATAGTTTTCATGATGATAAGTATACCGCAGCATTTGCATTATATCCAATTTGGATATAAAATTGTGTTATGTATGCTGTCACATGGGAAAACCTAAAAGAAGTTACCGAGAAGTGCATGGCAGGGTCTGTTTTTTCACGGCACGCCATGTATGCTCTCCATTTTCTCATAGAGAATACCCGTGTGCCGGTCGAAGTGGATGATATGTATTCGACCACAGATCCTGAAAGTCTTACATCCGGCCTGTTTCAGAGGCTTGTGGGTGCCGACAAGTCCTATTATCTGGGTCTTGTTGATCTCCGTGAAGGCCTGAAAGCCATAGCAAAGGGCTTTGCCGGTGATGAATTTGAAGACGACTGGAGTTTTATTTCCGATGCTTCGGGAGAAATGATCAACCGTATCAACGGTGAATATGTGATAAGCGAAGCCAAAGAGGGAGAAGAGATGGCTCTCGAGCCTCAGCTTTTCCTCGAGGAGGAAGAAGCCAGATCACGTATCAGCTTTAAAGAGATCCTTCATATCCCGATCTCTTTGGGTGGTTGCGAAGCAGAGATTGTTTTTATAATATAACTGCCCTGAGAGGGCCCACCAGGTACAGACTTCCGCAAATAATATCTGCCACAGCTTCGGGCTGTGGTTTTTTTATCCTTTCCACGGCATCTCCGACAGAGTCTGCAGTCCAAACCTCCAGATCTTCTCGGATCGACCTTATCTCATCTTTAAGCTCTGCTGCCTTCAGGCTTCTGGGATTGGGGACTTCCACCGCTACAACGGAAGATGCATAGGGGAGCAGTATCTCAAGCATCCTGCGGTACTGTTTATCCCGGAGTATTCCCATGCAGAACCTCACCTTCTTTTCTCCGAAATATGTCCGTATACACTCTGCCAGTGCCCCGGCTCCGTCTGCATTGTGTGCACCGTCTGCTATGACAAGAGGAGACCTTCTTAAGATCTCAAATCTCCCGGGCCAGACAGCCTCTGCTATCCCATCTGTTATAGTTTTCTCGTTTATGCGGTCAAACCTGTCTTTCAGGATATCTGCAGCCTGTATTGCAAGAGAGGCGTTGTCGGTCTCATACAGGCCTGCCATACGGGTCGTCTGTTCCCGACCGCATATGCTAAACTTCTGGCCGCTTTCCAGAGAAGAAGAAACTACAGTCGGTCTGTCAGCAACGTGGAGCGTTGCATCCATGGCTTTACAGATATCCCTGTATACCTGCATTATACTGTCCGATGCCGGCCAGACTATCACTCGTCCGCCCTGTTTGATTATCGCAGCCTTTTCTGCAGCGATCTCTTCCAGCGTATTTCCCAGATACTGCATATGGTCATAACTAATGCCGGTTATCACGGACAGCTCGGATCTGTCTATCACATTGGTCGCATCCAGGCGTCCTCCCAGCCCCACCTCCAATATCACTGCATCCGTGCCCTTATCACGGAAATAGCACAGCGCCATTGCCAGTACCAGCTCGAATTCGGTAGGTGTTCCCATATCCTCTCTTATCATTCTGTCCGCCTGCTCTTTTACCACGGATGCATAAAGAGCGATATCTTCATGAGATATCTCATCATCTCCTATCCGGATCCTCTCGGAAAATCTGAACAGTTCCGGCGATGTATACAATCCGACCCTGTATCCACTCGTTTTAAGGACAGACATTAAATATGCGGCCACACTGCCTTTTCCGTTTGTGCCCGCTATGTGTATGATATTCATTTGATCCTGAGGATTTCCCAAAAGAGCCATAAGAAGCCGGATATTATCCAGGCCCAGCTTTGATCCGAAAGCTGCCGTATCCCTTATGTATTTTTCGGCCTCTTCATATGTCATGATACAGTAAGATTTATAAACCTTTTTGTTGCCCTGGTCACTACCACGAGCAACGCAATGTTTACAGGAAACATTATCAGGACTTTCGGCAGACGTCCGATAAATATCGGAATGAACCCGTTACCGTAAAGCATCATAAGCCAGATCGGATTCAGGATAAGAGACACCAATATGCAGTCTGCAGCCTGAGCTGCCACGATGCGGGGGATACTCTGAGATTTTTTTAATACACCCCCGTATATGATCCCCTGCAGTATGGCTGATATGGTGAAGCCCGGAAAGAAAGCACCTGTGGGCCGGACCAGATAACACAGGATATCGGACAGCCCGCCCAATATACCTCCGTAAAGGGGTCCAAACAGCATCCCCTCTAAGGCAACCGGCAGGAATTGCAGTCTTATTTCCGATGTCTGGGTGATGGGTATCTTGAAAAAACCGAAAACAACAGATACAGCCAGCAGCATGGCTGATACCGTAAGTCTTTGCAGTGCAGTTTTACTTTTTGTTATTTCTTCCATTTCTGTTTCCTTCTCAAAGAATGCCTATCAGCTCCGAAACATGCTCTGTTCCGGTTTCATTCATATATTGCTCGATGCCGGCTATGATATGCATGACAATATCAGGCTCAGTAAAGTTCATCATTCCCACACCCACCATGGTCGCACCTGCCATCATCATCTCTATCGCATCGACATACGTGGCTATGCCTCCCATGCCTATTACCGGTATTTTCACGGCATGCGCAGCTTCATATACCATCCGTACGGCTATAGGGTGTATGGCAGGCCCCGACAGACCACCAGTTTTATTCGCGAGAACGAAGCTTCTTTTATAAATATCTATCTTCATGGCTGTCAGCGTGTTTATCAGGGATATCCCGTCGGCCCCGCCGGCCTCTGCCGCACGAGCCATTTCAGCTATACTGGTGACATTCGGGGTGAGCTTCATGATCACCGGTTTTTTCTTTGCCATGCTCTTGCATCTGGTTGTCACTTCTTCAAGCATCGCCGGATCCGTACCGAACTGTATCGCACCCTTTTTGACATTCGGACACGATACGTTTATCTCAAGCATTTCCACCCTGTCATCATCAGCCAGTCGTTCTATCACCGCTTCGTAGTCTTCTATGCTGTGTCCGCATACGTTTACTATGACCGGCACATCCTTCTCTGCCAGAAAAGCCAGATCCCTGTCAATGAACACATCTATCCCGGGATTCTGCAGACCTATGGCATTCATCATCCCGGATGGTGTTTCCGTCACTCTCGGTGTAGGATTGCCCTCCCACGGTTGCGCGGACACACCTTTTGTAGTTACTGCTCCCAATACTTCAAGGTCGATAAAGGAAGCATACTCTATGCCGGAACCGAAGGTTCCCGATGCCACCGTCACAGGATTTCTGAACTTATGTCCGGCGAATTCAACGCAAAGATTCGGTTTGTTCATATATCCACCTCTTTCGCATCAAATACCGGCCCCTCGGTACATATCCGTGCATTATTTACGTGGCTGTGGGGATCCTTTGATGTGGTTTTCACTACACATCCCAGACACACTCCTATGCCGCAGGCCATATGCTCCTCAAGGCTGATGTAAGCCTCCACGTTGTTTTCCGATGCATACTTCTTTACCGCCGAAAGCATCGGGA
>JAEEGL014551600.1_pt1 | contig 10769 bp, 3 predicted proteins | sample 9134231 | NCBI WGS metagenome assembly JAEEGL01 (sample SAMN16246548, study PRJNA631951) | gut metagenome | biome: gut microbiome; feature: rumen; material: fiber-attached | host: Bos | place: Iran: Karaj | collected 2018-10
GTCATATTGACCCACTCTTAAATCTTTTATGTTTGACATATTTTTAAATAAAAATTTATTATTTTTTATTATTTTTAATAATAAAATAATTGTTTTTTATTTAATAATTAATTATTTATTTTGTTAAATCTTTTTATTTTTTTTTTGATATGTCTTTAATTATATTGTTAAGATAATTTAATTTTTTTTTTTTAATTTAAAAACATATAAGATAAAACTTATATATATAAAAAATAAATAAAAAAAGAAAAAGAATTTCTTTTTTTTTTCAAATGAAATTATTACTTAATCTTCCATAAGTTTTTAAATTTCTATTAAAATCAACTTTATTATAATCTTTATTTAAATCTAAATTAAAAGAAGAATTATTATTATTATATTTATTTAAGCTATAATTAAATTTTCTTGAAGGATTAAAAGTATGTGAATAATATCTTATATTATCTCTATTTGAAGATGATGTTGAATTAAAAGTATTTAATCTTTGATTTATATTATTATCTACATTTGATAATTCATTTATTTTCATTTTTAATAATTTTATTTTTTCTCTGTATTCATTTAATTTATTATCTTTTTGTAAATTTTGTTGATAAAATTCATTTTTTTTTTGTACAAAAATATTATTTGCTTCTACAATATCTTGATTTATTTTTTGATAATATATTTTTAATTCATTATTTTGTTTTATTAATTTTTCATTTTCATTTTGTAATTTTTTAACTTTTGAATTATTTTCTTCTTCATAATTATCTAATTGAATTTTTAAATTATTTATTCTTTCTTCATATTCTAATTTTAATTTTTCAATTTTTTTATTTTTTCCTTCAATAATTGATTCTTTTTCTTCGTTTTCTTCTTTAAATTTTTGAACTAATTTTTTTAAATTAATATTTTCTATATTATAATTACTCATTGTTTTTTCATAATTATAAATTTTTTTTTCATTATTATTTATATTTCTTTTATTGATTAAATTATCATTTATTTTATTATTGTTATTTAATTTTAAATTATTTATTTCTTTATTAAAATTTTCAATTTCTCTTTGATAATATTTTTTCATATAATTTATTTCATTATCTTTTTGTTCAATTTCTTGTTTTAAAATATTATTTTCATTTATTATTTTTTCACTATTTAATTGTGTTTCTTCAAATCTATTTTTTAATTTAGATAATTCAGTTTTTAATTGTTCACTATAAATTAAATTATCTTTTAATTCTTTAATTTTAACATTTAATTCTTTATTTTTTTTCTCATATTCTTCTTTAGCTAAATTACTTGTTTTTATTTTATCTTCTAACTGTTTAATTTGTAATTTATATTCTTGATTTTTAGAAAACATTTCTTCTTGTAATTGAAGAAGAGAAAGTTTTAAAGTATTTTTTTCATTATTTATTTTATCAATTTCTTCTCTTTTTTCATTTAATAAATTCTTTAAAGTTTCAATTTGATTGTTTAAAGATAATAAAATATTTTCTGAATCCACTTCTTCTTTTTTTTTCTCATAATCATTTTTTTCTTCTTCTTCATTATATAATAAATCTTCATTAATTAAATCTCCTAATCCTTCTTCTAACATTTTTAAATTATCTTCATTTAAATTATTATCATCTTCAATACAATTATTATTATGATATAAAAATTCCTTTTTTTCATTCATTTTTTATAGAAAAATATATTTTAAAATACTAATTAAAGAATTTAAATCAAAATAAAAAATTAAAAATAAATTAATTATTAGTTTTTTCACCTTCACTTTTAAAAGATAAATTATTTTCATCAGAATCACTATTATTATTATTATTATTTTCCTCATTTTCAATTTCTCCTCCTTCTTCTTCAACATTAATTTTATTAATTTTTTTCCCTATTTCAACAACAAAACTTAATTCTTCATTTTTTTCATTTTCACTAATAATACTTTCAACACAATTATCAATTTCATTTTGTTTAAAAATTGAATAATTAAAATAATTAATAGCATTTTTTGGAATAATAGGAAATGCACAAATAAATTTTTCATTAACTCCATTTTTTAAAATGTCCTTATCTTCAATGTAATGAGAATTTAAATTTGAAAATTTAAATATTGAACTTGCTTGATCTGAAAATTCAGGACTTTTTCTCCAAATAGGAGAAATTTCATTATCAAAATTATGATATTTCATTTGTAAATCATTACCAAATATTTCATAATCTTTTTCATTTAATTTAATTGTATTTTGTAAACTTTCTCCATATTGAGAATCATTTATTATATGAATTAATAATAATGTTATATATTTCTTTAAATTTGGTCTTTCTTTTGCTAAGGATACAAATTGATTTAAATAAGTTGTTAAGAAAATTGATATGTAGGATAAATCTTTGAAGAATAATCGATTTATTATTGAACATAATAATATTATTTCATAATCACATATTTTGTCTTTGTTTTCTAAAATAAAATTAATTATTCCTTTTTCAAATTTATCAGCAATGAAACTTGCTCTAAATTTATTTAAGCAAATTAAATATAATATTTGAAGATAAATAATTCTAATATTCATATTAAAAATAATCTTTTTATTATCTTTATTATAAATAACTTTTTGAAATAATAATATTTTCTTTGTTAAACTTTCACTTAATAAATTTTGATATTCAAAAGATCTTTGAATTAAAGGAAGTAAATTAGTTTGATATTCTTCATCAACAGATAAAACAGTTGAAATTTCTCTTGAATTAGCAATTCCTAAATTAGGATTAAAATCATTAAAATTAATTTGTTCAATTAATAACATAATAGTACATAAAGAAGTAATTAATTTTTTTTCAACAAAATCTTTCATTTTCTCATTATTATCTTTAATACAAAAAGCAGAAAATTCTTCAATTTTATTAGTAACTTCTTCTAAGACATTAATTAAGAAATTTAATAAATTTCTTCCAATATTATAATTAGGATCTTTATTAAATAATCTTAAATAAATATTATCGACTTTATATTCATCAAAAATTTCAAAGAACAATCCTTTATTAGACTTATGAGTAAGTAAACTATTAGGAAAATCAGCAATATTATTTTTATCACTTAAAATATAATTACAATCATCTTCTAATAACTTATAACTAGAATTAAAAGCATCTTTATTCCAAATTAAATCAGGTAATTCAATTTCACCATCTAACCATTTTTGAAGAGAAATTTCATTTATTCCTTTATTATTTGAAGCTGAATGAAATAAATTATCTATTATTTTAGGAGGTAAATAAAATTCATATAAACTTCTTAAGGCTATTCCTATATGATTATTATTTGATGTACTATTTGAATATTGGTTTATTGTACTTAATAATTTTTTCCTTGTTTTTTCTATTTCTGAAATACTTTTTGAATTGTTTGTTTTACTATCATCTTTTAAAGATATTAACTTTTTTAATAAAAATAAAAATATTGCTAAGTTTATTTTTTCTAAAGGAATTTTTTTATTTAAAGCTAATAAAATTTGATTTACTTTTTCTAAAGAGTTTTTATTTGTTTCTTTTTCAATTAAGCAAATAAAACAGAAAATTAAATTATTATTAGTTATATAATCTATTGTATTATCATACATTGAAATAACATTTATAAAATTAATACAAACAAAAAGAGATGATGGTAAAGATTTATTTTTTTCTTCATTTTTAGTACAATTAAAAGCAAAGTCTATAAATTTATTTAATATTTCTTCAAAAGAATTATTAGTTAAAATTTGAGGTTCTGCTTTTCCAAATTCTAAACAATTTGCAATTGAAAATATAATTTCTTTTAATTCTCCTTCATCATTTCTAGATAAGAAATTTTTAATTAATTCTTCTAAAAATGAATTTTCATTCTTTAATTTAAAAGTAGGATTAATGTTATATATACTTAAATAAACATTATTAATTCTTAATTCTTTTTCATAAGTTTTATATTTAAATTCATTTATTTTTTCATGATTAATTGTATAATCATCTTTTTCAGCATCTTTAATTAAATCTAATAAAAATTCTCTTAATTCATTTAATAATTTAGAATTCCAAATAAAAATAGGATTTTTATGTTCAGTGACTAATACATTTAAAAATCCAAAACCATTTTCATTAGTTAAACTAAAAGTAGAAATTAACTCTTTATTACCTAATAAATGTTGTAATTCATTTCTAAATAATTCATCTTTCCTATAAAATTCCTTTAATATTTTAAAAGATAATAAATAAATATTATTTTCTTTTTCCATTAAATTATCATTAGTTAATCCATCGAAATTTGTACATATAATAAATAATTGAAAAGGAATTGCTGTTCTAATTAATAAAGAAACTCCATTTTCTGTTTGTGTTATTTTATGAATAAATATTAAAGAACTTTTAATAAATTTAGAATTACTTTTTACTTTTTCTAATAATATTTTTGATATTTCAATACTTATTTTTTTTAATAAATCTAAATCTTCAAAATAATTTTTTAATATTATAAAATCTATCATTTCTGTTATTGCATTTTCACTATATTCATTAAATATTGAATTTGTTAATAAATGATGAATTCCTTTTGTAAAAGCATGTTCTAATTTATTATTTTCACTTTTTGATTCAAGTAAGATTAAAATTTTAATATAGAATAAAAGTAAAGGAATATTTAAATTAGTTGTATTTATTTCACTAATTTCCTCATTTTTATCTTCAATTTTATCTTCTTTTTTTTCTTCTTTTTCCTCTTCATTTTCTTCTTCTTCATTTTCAAAATCATTAATCATATTTTTAAACTTTTTAATAGTATTTTTAAATATATCATATTTTATATTTTCATCTAAAATAAGAGAATAATGATTTAATATTTTATAAAAAACTTTAACAAAATTTTGATTTCCTAAATTTTTCTCAGTATTTAATATCTTAATGATACTTTCATAATGATCAGAATTAACTTTAGTTATATCATCTAATAAATTAATATAATATAAATAGCATCCTCCTTCTTCTTCTCTTAATTTATAATAATAATTACATCTAAATTTCACATCAAAAAGATATTTAGAACTAAAAATTTGATTTCTTATTGAATTTAACATATCAATAAGCATATTTTTATTCCATATTAAATCACAAGATTTAATTTCTTCATTAGTATAAATTAAATTAATAAATTCTTCAAAATCATGAGTAGTATAATAATATATTATATTAATAGGGAAAAATCTTAATAATAATTTATTTGCTGAAGGATAACTTTTAAAAAATTCAATTTCTTCATTTGACATTTCTATATCATCAATATCAAAAAAAGTTTTATGATAATTATAAATTTTATTAATTTGACTCATTAAGTTTTTAGATTTGTATTTAATCATTAAAATAAAGAAAACATCAATAAGACAAAATTTATTTCCAACTGAAAAATAAGTTAAAGGATCATTTAAATAAAATAAAAATAAATCAAGTACTTCTTGTGATAAATTTTCATTTTGATATAATAATAAAGAAACAATAACACTAAAATTTTTTTCTTCACAAAAAACAGCTTTCATTTTAGGTAAAGGAAAAGTAATTTTAAAATCAGTTTCACCATCTTCATTTTCAGTGATTAAAACAGGATTTCTTTTTAATAAAACTTTATAAAATATAATAGCAATTGTTATTGTTTTTATTTCTTTTGATGATTCTTTCCAACTTTGATCATCTTTAGTTATATAATCAGTATAATTTGGAAATTTTTCATCATATAATAATTCATTATTATCTAATAATATATGTGTTTTATTATCTATGAAAAAAGAACAAGGATCATAATTAGCATATCGTTCTATTTGAAATACTAAAGATGATTTTTCATTTTTAAAATTTTGAATTTTTTCAGCAATAAAATTAATGAAACAAGAAACTTCCTTTTTATCTATTAATTCTTTTATGTTTTTTTCCTTAAATTCCTTTTCACTTAATAATATTGATGATAAAAATAATTGTAATATATAACATTTAATATCAAAGGAATTAACTGATAAATAAAATTTAATAAAGAAATCATATTCTTTAAAATCGCCTATGCTTTCATAATAAGTTTTATATAATAAAATCATTGTTTTTAATATTAATATTATATGATGTTCACTTGTTTTTCCTATTATTTCCTTTTTTAATTTTTTCCAAAATTTTTTAGGTTGATCAATTCTACATGAAAGTGAAGGAGTGCCTTTTTCATTTATAATTTTCTTTAAATAATATTGCCAAACAAATATTTCTTTTTTTAAGCAATTATATTCTATTCTAAATTCTTTATAATTTAAAGAAAAATGAGAAACATTTTCAACATTAATAGAATTATTATATTTATGTCCATAACTAAAAGAATAATTAATACTAACATGTTTATTATTATCATTATTATCATTTTCATTACTAGCGAAATTTTCTCTAAAACTAGAAACAACATTATTATTATCTGTAAATTGTTCATAATTTTTAATTAAATTAGATAAATTATCAATTAATTCATCTCTACAATTTTGATTCCATATTAATTTAATTTGAGAATAATCTTTAGTTATTGTCTCAAAAAATTCTCCCCATTCATGTCCAAGCCAATTAATTGGTTTTGGTTTATCTTCAATATGATAAAATAAAGTTAAGGGAAAAATATAAGAGATTAAATTTGTACATTCAACATGAGAAATTAACATTTCTTTTAAGAAAGTTAAACATAAATTATGTAAATCAATATCATTTTTATTTGTTAAATAAATTAATAACACTACAAAAAAGATTAAAGTTCTACTTAAAATTACTGTTTTTAAATGATATTCTTGTTCAATTAAAAATTTCTTCATTATCATTAACATTATTTGAATTGCTTTTTGTTGAAGTAAATTGGAGTTACATAATAACATTTTATAAAATAAAAATAAAGATTCAAAAGTACTTAATTCACTTATATTATTTTGAAAAATTGGTAAATCACTTGAAACATCTAAAATATGAATTTCTAAAGATAATATATCTGAAAGATATAATATATTTACTGTTTCAAAATTAGGAATTAATTCATTTGATTCATTTCCTTTTCTTTTTTGATATATTTTTTCATATAGTAATTTTTTAAAAAAAGAACCATTTAAAAATGTGATTATATCATTTTTTCTTTTTTGTTCTTCTTTTTTTTGCTTTTTCCCAGTTTTATGAACAATTGAAAATTCATTTTTCTTTAATAAGTTTTTATAAATAGAAAAAACATTATAAAATACAGAGAAAAAATTAATAGTATTTGTTATTAAATTATTTTGAACAATATCAGCGAGAATTTCTTTAATTAAATTATTTTTTTGATAAAACATATTTTCTCCTATATTTCTAAGTACAATAATTAACAAATTAAATTTATATAAATCAGAACTTAATTTACTATCATCTTTCCTATTAATAATATCATTTCGACATCTTTTAATTTCTTCAATTAAATGAACAGTAATTTCCTCATTATTAAATAAGCTTTCTCCTCTTTGTAAATTATCATTTTTAAAACACATATTTAAAGCCATATCTTCAATTATATTTTTTCTTGTTTCAACACTTGAAGTTTTAATAAAAGAATTTAATAAATGATATTCATATTCATAATCTGGAATATCATTTGGAAAACCATAAATTCTTTTTCCAAATTTAGATTTAATTGGTAACACTAAAAAATCTCCTGTTGATTTATTTATTGATAAAGCTTCAATTATATAAGATAATATTTTATTCTTTTCATTATTTTTTGTTTCAAATATTAATCTATTATTTTCTTTTAAAATCAATTCAAAAAAATTATCAATTGTTTCATAGATAATAACATATAAAATACTTGAATAAGGTATTTTTGCTAATAATTTATTATTTTTAGAATATTCATATAAAAAATTAACATCTCCTCTTAAAGAAATTTCAATTTTAAGATCGCTGTAAATTATTTTATTAATTCCATTAAAGTTAAAAGATAAATTTCTAATAACTCCAAGTCCATCAAATAATAATTGAGATTTTAAACTTAATTTACTGGTTTTAGGCAAATCATTAGATATAATAGGAGAAGATTCATTATTTTTTAATATATTTTCCATCATAGGAGAATTTTTTCTATAACTTAAATTTTGAATTGGAAAACTAGAAATTGAATTAAAAGAAGAATTTCCTTCATCATCATATGAATAATTAGTTAAATAATTATCATCAATTGAATATTTTATTGTATAACCTAAGAATTCTTTTGTGTTTTCATATATTCTTTCTTTTATACTTTCTAATTCATCTTGACTTTTAGGTAACACTAACATTTTTATTTTATTTGATGTTGATAATAATAATCCTTTTATATTATGGAAATTTATTTTTTTTATTGATTCTATTTCATAATAATTCATTCTCATTTCTTTTTTTGAATCTATATGAATCCATAAAAATATTGTTCTGTATAAATTAATATTAACATCATATAATTTTATTGAATTTATATTTTGATTTTTTTTTTCTAAGGAAACAAAAGATATTTTATTTTTATTTATATTAAATCCTCCTTCTAAATTATTTCCTATTGCATTAAAGGTTAAATAACATTGATAAGTTTCAATTGGATATGCATTTATTTTTGAAGATAAATCTATATTTGTTAATAAATCACTTAATAAATTTACTCTATATGAACAATTATATGTTATTGAGACTTCTACTTTTTTTTTATTTAATAATGATGTATTTACTGGTTGAGTTAAATATGTTATTTTAAATTCTTTATCTTTTTTTTTGTCAAATTCTATTGATGTTATATCTTCAAAATTAATTGTTTCTTTTTCAGTATTATCTAAATTTTCAAGAGTAATACTATTATGATATATTGTTAATAATTTTTTTGTATTGTTAAATAATCTTTCTTTTACAATTAAGAATCTTGCTATATAATTCATTTTTTTTATTATTTATTATTTATGTATTTATTTTAGAAATTAAGATTTTATTTAATTATATTCATTTATTTACAAAGAAATTATATTAATTAATAAAAACAAATATAATATTTTGAGTAAATGTATTTTATTTAATTAACCTTAAGTTAATTTTTTTCATATAGAATTTCATACGTCATTAAATAATTATCATTTTTTTCAATTTATCTTAATTTTTTAAAATATTTTATGAATAAATTACAAAATAAAAACCTTTTTATAGAAATATTAAAGCAAAATATAGGAAAAGAAATATTCAAATATCTTTCTTTAGAAGATGAATTTAAAATTATTATATTAAATAAAAATATATATGAGATATTAACAAAACAAACTTTTCTTCATTATAAATTTTTAAACAAAAAATTAAAAGATAAATTCCTTTTTGAAAGAAAATATAAACACCAACTTTTAAATCTAGAAAAAATAAAAGAAATTTTAATAGCTAGTGATGATTTATTTAAAAAAATATATAAACAAAGTAATATAATGATAAATATATTTTATTTTTCATTTTTAATTTTAGGTATTGATTTATTTTTTTTAGGATTAATTCTTGGAAAAGATAAATCAAAAAAAAAAATAAGTTGGTATAGTCAACTTTCATATATTTTCCTTTGGATAGAAAGTTTATTAATAATAATAATTCATCTTTTTAAAATGAGAAAAGCAAAAAAAATAATAAAAGAAAAAATAAATGAAAAATTACCAATGTTAAGTATAAAAGAAGTTAAAAATTTAAGAAAAAAAATTCAATTTAGAATAAATAATTTACAGCCTTTAACTTTTTGGTATATTGCAATTTGTTTTTTATTTTTTTATTTCCCAGTTTTAATAAAAATATTATTTGAAAAACTTAAAACTTCATATGAAAAAGCTTATATAACAATTGCTTGGTTTATGTTTTATTTTTTTCTTATTTTTGATTTGATTAATTTAATATATAAAAATATTAAAAATTGGAATAAAAAAACAAGAAAATATAAAAAAATATATAATAATGGAAAAAGTGATTTTTATTTGAATAAAATAGATAAATATGATAATAGAAATAATAAAACTTATTGTAATGAATATGTTTTATTAATAGTACATTTTGGTATAAAATGTTTTATTTTTGCTGTTTTATTATCTTATTTAAAAAACTTAGGAAGAAAATTTGATAATATTAATTATCATGTTAAATGGAGTTCACTTTTTATTCCAATTTATGTTATTAATGGATTTATTTTTATTTGGGGAATATTATATATTTATTCTATTAAAAATTATAATATTCAAAAAAAACCATTGTTGTATCTTAATATTATTATTATAATATTAAGTTCTTGTGTTTTAAGTATTTCAGTCCCACAAATTTTAGATGATAATTGGAATATTAATTTATTTATTCCTGCTTTTGGAAGTTTAATTTTAACTCTTTCTATATTTCTTCTTTTTTACCTTATTAGAAATAATTATAATGAAGATAAAAACAATATATATATTCCAAGGTGTATTGAAGTTGTTTAATTTTTGGTGTTTAATTCTTTTTATTTTTTAGATAATTGTAATATATTTAACAAATAAAATATATATATAAATATTTTAATCATTACTCAAAAGTAAATGAAAAAAATTTATTAAAAAAAAATTTTTCCAAAAAAATAATAATAACAATAAATATATATTATAAAAAATAAAATCAAAAATGAGTACAGATCAATCAGGTCAAGCTGAATCAGAAGAAATAAATCAAGAATTAAACCTTCAAAATTTAAATAACATTAATGAAGATATTAATAA
>JAEEGL015527707.1_pt1 | contig 10769 bp, 3 predicted proteins | sample 9134231 | NCBI WGS metagenome assembly JAEEGL01 (sample SAMN16246548, study PRJNA631951) | gut metagenome | biome: gut microbiome; feature: rumen; material: fiber-attached | host: Bos | place: Iran: Karaj | collected 2018-10
ACCGGATCGGGGCGAAGGGGAAGCCGGTGGAAACGCCCCTGGACTATCACCTGTGCGTGGGCAGCGACGTGGAGAACCTGCTGCGGATCTACTTCCTGCACGACGACGAAAAAAAGCTGATCGTGATCGGCTCCCTGCCCAGGCATCTGCGGGCCGTCACGATCCAATGACCGGGGGGAGCGCCGTGGCGCTCCCCTGCGTTTTCTCCCTTCCGAAGTATGATCTTACCGACAAAAAAACCGCCTTCCGGCGTCTTTTCATAGGGAGAATAGTTGACCCTGCCCCATCTAATTTGCTTTTTCTGACGGGAGCCTGTGTTTACACACGGGCTCCCATCACGTTTTTCTGCAATCAGCAGGCAATTTCCTGAGTCTTGGGACGTTTTTCTCCCTCTGCCATGCTCTGCGGCAAGTCGTCCACCAGCCCGATGTCGCGGTAGTAGATAACAATGTTCTGCGGAGCATTGCGGGAGTACCGTTTATCACGTTCGCCGACCTCGATGCGCTTGACAAACGTCCGCAAGATTTCCGGCGTCAGCTTTTCAATGCGTTATCGTACGTTGTGTTGTTCTGATGTCTGTCTTTCCTATGTGCTCGACCACGCCTTGCACAGCGGCTTCATGCTGCCGTCCGTCAGAAACAGCTTGAACGAGGCGCCGCTGCCGGACAGGGTCACCGTGCCGGATGCTCCGGGATGATCGAGAGTCTTTGCGTCCGTCATCCTGCCATTGTCATACCGTGCGGCGATGAGCTTCGCGCCGTTGGGAAGGTTTTCAATCGCGTACGTGATCGTTCCGCCGCTGACGTCGGCGGTGATTCGGGGCTTGCCGACCACAGTGGGAAGCGCGCCGCCGCTGTACACGTTCAGCATATCTGTCTCGTCGCCGTCCTGGACGCTCATCAGCACGATCTCATTGTCCAGCACCAGCGCCGCGCTATCGCGGAAGCTGTCGCCGGTCGTGACCGCTTTCAGCTCCGCCGCGTCTGTCAGGCGTGTGCCGTCCGTCTCAAACGTCGCCGCGTACAGGTTCGCGTCACGTAAAACCTTCCGGTTCAGCGCGTTGTCGGCGCCGTTTTCCGCGTCCGCCATATCGCCGGCGTCCGTCTCGCTGTTCGCCGACCATGTCACCACCAGCACGTCGCCCGACAGCGCCAGCGATGCGTGCGACGCGTCCGGCGCGTCCGTCGCCGTTGCGATACGGTTCCATCCGTCGCCGCTGCGGTACAGGCTCAGGCCCTGATCCGTCTTGCACGCCAGATAGGCGTCCGTGCCGTTCGACGCCAGCGTAATGTTGCCAAGCGCCGCCTGCATCGTTTTCGCGGACACCGCGCCGCCGTTCCACTGCTTCGTGGTGACGACGCCGTCGCCGTTCATCATGGCTACCATCAATCCGCCGTTCACGGCCGCCGCCGCAGCGTCGTACAGCGCCTCGTTCTTCGCCAGCTCCTGCGCCGCGCCGAACGCCGCACCGTCAAACCGGTAGCCGCTGACGCTCAGGTGCTCCGCGATCGCGCCCTCCGCCGTCTTCACCGCCGCAAGGAACACATTCTCGCCGTCACGTGCCAGCATCAGCCGGGACGCCACCTCGTTCGGCAGTTCTTCGACGGTCTGCGCCGCGCCGTCCCACACGCCGCCGATCACCGTACCGACCGCGCACTTCACCACCGACGGCGGGCAGGTCTCCTGCATATGCTCCGGCGCGATCTCCGTCCATACCACCAGATATCTGCCCGCACCCAGCGACGCCACGTCGTAAGCCGGGATCACACCGTCCGTCTCCGCAACCGCTACCGGCGCGTTCCACGTTTTATCGCCCGCGTATTCGCTGAGCATCACGCGCATCTTGCCGCCCTTTGCCGCCATATCCGTGTAGACAAACGTACCGCTTTCGTCCGCGGCGTAGCCGCCGATGGGAAGCAGATTATTGACCACCGTTTCCGGCTGCGCGTTGAAGGTTGAGGTCGTGAAATCGTCGCGCGTCATCAGGTTGTCCTGATGGACGACGATCTGCGCCAGCTCGAACTGTGTTTCCGTGCCAAACTCCTTGCGGAACTTCCAGAACGGCCACTCCCAGTGCTTTGCGCCGTTAAGGAACCACGTTCTGAGCTTGATGTCCAGCTGGAACGCGCAGTTGCCGGCAATCGCGAGAGGCTTGAACCATTTGGCCTTCGTCATCTCAAACTCCAGCGTCACCATGTCGTTCAGCCGCGGAAGCTGGCTCTCGCCGGTCAGCTTGAACCCGGCTTCGCCGACCACCGCCTCGCCGAACGCCTTGGCGTAGATACTGCCTCCCGCGCCCACGCCGATACCAAGATCAATCTTGTTATGATCTCCCTCCAAATAGGTATATTTGAAGTTGCCGCTGACGCCGCCCAGCAGACGCGCCTGAAGTCCGGCGTCCGCCACGCCCTTTGCGATCAGCTTGCCGAGTACCGATCCGACGCCCGGCAGCGCCGCGAACGATGCCATCTTCATCGCGCTGAGCTGCGACTTGACGTTGAATCGTCCCGCCAGCGAGACGTTCGTCTCCTCCGGCGTGGTGTCGTTGAACGCGTCGACCAGCTCTGTGCTCTTCTTTGTAAACAGGACAGAGGGCGGATCGGTCACCTCATATTCGATCTTGACCGGCAGGGCGTCGCTCCCGTTGAGCCAGTTCTTCATGCCGGCGGGCATATAGTTGGCGGGATCCATCAGCTTGCCGAACTTGCCCTCATCCGCGCTCCATTGCGCCGCCTGCATCTCGACCATGTAGCCGTTCTCCTGCGCGTGCCGTTTCCCGTCCACCTTGAGCGTCATGCCTGCGCGCGTCGTCATGCCCGTCGTCATCGGCGCAAGGCTCATGAATGACCCCGTCGTTTTCGGCGAGTACGTCAGGCCGGTGATCAGCTCGCCGATCAGCTCGTAGTCATAGGTGAAATATCCGTCGTCATCCACCTGAATATCCGCCTTGAACGACGCGCTGGGGATCGGGATGAAGCAACCTGTATCCGTCACCATCTTCGGAATCGACGCCTGCAGCTTTTCCATGCCGCGGCTCACCGCTTCGCCGCCGACCGCCTTCAGGTTCGCCATTGCGCCGATGGTGTTCAGGTAATTGCCCATGAACCCGCCCACGCGCACGCCAATCAGCTGGCTGTTATCCATCTCGCCGTACTCGATGTTGTAGATCTGCGCCGCGCCGTGCTGCGTGAGAACCAGCAGACACGGGCGGAACGCGTCGGGCGGCAGCTCGTATACCGGCACCAGCGCCGAAAGCTTCATCCGGTCGAAGGTATAATCCCCGTTCTCTTTTCTGCTGAAGCCGATCGCGCCGCTGTAGCTCTCGCCGGTATAGCGCTGCACGAACACGTTTCGCTCCTTCAGGCTGTCCAGCCATGCGTACAGCTCAGAGGGGTTGTACTTGTCGGCGCTGCAATCCGGCACCTGCAGCGGTTTTGGGGCGTCGCTGAAATCCTTGTTCTCAAACTCCTTGCGGTCAATGAGGTAATACTCCGTGATGTAGTCGTTTTGAAAAAGGTCTACCTCCGCTTCGATCGTCATGATGAACTGCAAGTTGTTATCGACACGGTTGAGGACGATATCGACCTCCTGCTCGTTGCCGCAGTAGTTCACGCCCGGCAGGAATGCGCCCCGCCGGTCCTGCGTCACCGAGCCGTCCACGAACGTCGGCTGCTTCAGCCGCGGCAGCGCGATCGTCTGCGCTGTGCCCGCGACCAGCTCCGCCGCCGGAACGGTGAGCTTCTTCCCCGTGTAGCCCTTCGCGGTGACCTTGACCGTGTAATCCTGATACGTCAGGCCGCCCACCGTCTGCCCGGAGTAGTTCTCCGACGGCGTGAGCGACACCTTGCCGCTCTTATCTGTCTTCCGCACGACCGGCTCGGAGCGGACAGCGCCCTCGATGGTCACGTCCGCGTCCGCGACGGGGTTGCCCGCGTCGTCGCTGACCGTCAGCTCGAAGCCGTACTGTTTGCGGATCAGCGGGACAAGGAAGGTTTCCGTCCGCGACGCCGTGCCGCTATCCGAAGCGGTTTCGCTCATCACGCCCGTGACCGCGCTGCTGTTCGGGCACATCCATTCGTCGGAATCGACCGTGACCTGCGACACACGGCTCGTCATCGTCTGGTTGGCGAGGGGCTGCGTGCTCGACACCGTGACGGGCTTGCCGTCGATGCCGGTCAGAGTGATCGTGACGGGCACGTCCAGCGTCGCCGTATTTTCATCGCCGCTGCCGAACTCCACCGCCTGCGCCCGGATCGTGCGCGGGTTGAGCAGGTTCTGAACCTCCTCCTGCGTCATGACGTGCGCGCCGCCCGTCGCCTCGCCGGTGAAGAAGTTGATCTGGCAGGTCGGGCTGGCGTTTCGATCCAGTTCGACCGAAAACCAGAAGTCCTGCTGCTGCATCGCCTTCAGCTTTGGGTGCTCCTGCACGTTGCGCTCGACGAACATATTCCCCAGCAGCGGCCAGTTCCGCCCGTCCAGCGCGGAGCAGAAGTACAGCGTTACGTTCCCGTCGGGAAGGGCGGTGTACAGCTCGTCGTCCCAGCTGTGGCGCGTGTAGTAATTCTGCCGCATCTGCGGAACGCAGAACACCTTGCCCGGGATCTTGTCCGTGGAATACGCCGCCAGCGTATAGAAATCATACGAATCGGCGAGCTCCGGGTTCTTGACGTTGCTGTACTGCGCCCGCTGGTCGATGTCATTCGCCGGGTCATACAGGCTGTAGCTCACGGTGATGTAATACGGCTTTTCATCGCCGCCACTGCCGCCATCGCCCGTGTCGGCAAGCAGCTCCGCCTGATCCTCTATCGTCTCCGGCGCAGCCGCGTCGCCCGGCGGCTCCGAAGCAGCGCTTTGCAGCAGCCCGTCGGGCGGATCCGGCGGCGTATAGTTCCCCGTCGGATCATAGCTGCCGTCATCCATGATGTTGGGGCTTTCCATCACCGCGTCCGTGACGCTGCTGCCTCGCTTGGTCACCTTGAAATTGGCGTACATCCCCGGGTTATCTTTGATCTCTTTCAGCCGTTTCTGACCGGGGTATTCATAGTGGTCAAATTCCCAGACCTCCGAGTGCGTCCATTTTCCGTCTACCTTAGACCATTTTTCGTGATAGGCGTATACCTCCTTCGTCTCCATGTCAATGCTCTCTTCGGTATAGCTGGGAAGCCAGTAGAACTGGAAATAGAAACCGCCGTTGTCGGGGTCGTCGTCGTACAGCTCGTCAAGGCTGGTGTGACCGGGCTTGTCCTGGTCGAAGGCGACGCTGACGTCGTCGTCCCTGACCGTGCCGAGCGGCCACGGATTGTTCCCCTCGTCGTTCGGATAGTTGATATCCACATAATCCTCCGGGAAGGGATGCTGCGCGTCGGGCAGCTGTCCGGGGGCGGGGAAATCGTAGAATTGGACAGTCCGCCCTGTGAACGGCACCCACGCCCACTCGTTGGAATTGGGGTCTCTTTCCAGCGTCTCAACATCCAGATGCGAGAACTGCTCGTCCAGCGTGTAGGTAAACGTGTAATCGCCCGGCTCCAGCGCGCTGAACACAGCCGGGAACCGTTTGCCCGTCATATCGCGGGTCTCCGACGCGGCGCCGCTCATGGCGACGGTCGCGCCGTTGCTCTCGGTGTGATAGTTCGAGGTGTAAAAGTTGTTGTGGTAATCGCCGTACCACCGGCTCTTTTCCTCGGCGGTCGGCGATTCGCAGCCGGTGAGCAGGTGCATCTCCGCCGCCGTCTCCATGTTGATGCCGACGCCGCTGTACAGGTTTCGGTCGCCCAGCGCGTAGGTGAACTTCTTCTCCATCAGTTCCAGATCGGCAACAACCGTGCCGGAGGAAAGGTTCATACCGGAGATCTCTCCGTAGGGATTGCCGTCGCCGGAGGACAGCCACGCCCAAGCCGACGCGCGCGTGCCCGTCCACTCGCCCACGCAGGGCCAGCCGCGTGTCTCCCAGTCGCCGTATACCTCGTCGGTCGCGCCCTCGTGATAGATGAGATGCCCGCCGAAGTAGTCGTCATATTCGCTGCTGACCAGCTCCACGCCGTACAGTCCGGGATTCAGGGTGACGCCGTACCAGCCGTCGGCGTCCGTCATCAGCGTGATGCCCTCGGAGAAGTCCGCTTCGTCGGGGTTCTCCACCTCCGCCCACGCTGTGTTGAGCTGCGGATAGTAGGGCGAGGGCTTGATGCGGATCTCCGTATTCGGCAGCGGCGTTGTGGTGATGCTGCCGTCGTCGTTCATGTTGGAAATATACAGCGTACCGGAGAAGCTCACCGGCGACGCCGTGACGGGGATGACCGCCTCCGCCGTCTCACCCAGCGCGACCGACGCCGCGCCGGAGCCGCCGAAGTCGGCATAGAAATACTTGGGGCCGTAGCGGGAGCCTTCGGTGCTGCTGTAAATTTCCTTTCTCTCGCCCGGCTCGCCCTTCGCCTCGATGGAGACATAGCGCTTCACAGAGCCGTTGGCGGCGATGCCGTAGGTGCCGGGCAGGAGCATATCGAATGCCGCCTCGCCGTTTTCGTCCAGCTCCCGGCTGCGGACAATGCCCTCGGTCAGTGTGCCGAACACGCCGACGAGATCAACGGTCATCAGGTCGCGCCCGCTTCCGCCGAAGGAGGGCTTGCTGCTGGTCGTTCCGCTGCCTGTGGTCTTTTTGAAAATATCGGGGTCAGCGTAGTCGGAGGCAAGCGTCACCTTCAGTCCGGAGTTGATGAACGCCGGTTTCAGCGCGACGGCGGTCTTGGTGAACTTGCCGCCGCCGTCGGCGTATACGGTTTCCTCCGACGGTTCATAGCCGATGCCGGCGGCGGAGACCGTCCATGTGATCGGCACCAGCTGTTCGACGTTGGCGACGCCGTTTTCATCGGTGGTTGCCTGCGCTTCAAGGAGCGGGCTTTCCCGCTTTGTGTCCGCGGGGTCATAGCCGTTCAGGGTGACGGTCATGCCCTTCAAGGACACGTTGTCCCGCTCTGTCTTCGGGTCGTAGCCGGTGACGGTGACGGTCAGCTGCTGGTAGTGGGGCTTCAGTGCGCAGGTGAGGTTATAGCTCCCGTGCAGCTCCTGTGCCTCCGGAGTGACATAGCTCTCCCATCCGGGACGTCCGCCTCTTTCGTTGATGTAGAAGGTGTAAGCGCCGCCGGGCAGGCTGATGAACTCGGCATAGCCGTTCTGGTCGGTCACAGCGGCATAGCTGCCCAGCTCGCCGCCGTCCAGCATCACATCCACGCCTTGCAGCACGATGCTGGAAAAGACGCAGGAGACGTTGACATAGACGGTGGCGGTGTCCGCGTGGGAGCCGGTCGTGTCCGCCGCCAGCGCGACGTCGTGGCTGCGGGAGGCGTCGGTGATCTCAAAGCCCTCCTGCGCGTCGGTGACATAACCGGCGGCCTCGGCGGTAACGGTGTAGACGCCGGACGAGACGCCGCTGATGCGATAGTAGCCGAATGCGTCCGTAAGGGCGTTCTTGCCGTTGCTCAGCCTTACCGACGCACCCGCCACCGACACGCCGGTATCCTGTTCGGTGACGCGTCCGGTAACGGCAAAGCCGCTCTCGCGCGTCCAGCGGGCATACAGCGTCATGTCGCCCTGCGCCGTGTCCGTGTCAAAGATCCACGGGGTTTCCAGCGTGTCGTCGGTGAACCAGCCGCCGAACACAAAGCCGTGATTGACCGGCTCGGCGGGCGCGGCGATCCGTTGATCCTGCCTGACCGCCTGCGGGTAGACGTAGGAACCGCCCATACTGTCAAACAACACCGTATAACCATGCGCTTCATAGCGGGCGGCAATGACGGTGTCGGCGGTGATGGGCGCGTCAAAGTCGAAGGGCGTTTCGGTGTCGTCGCCCGTATACCACCAGAGGAAAGTATAGCCCCTGCGCTCGGGATCCTCCGGTCGCGCGGCGGTCTCCCCGTCGGCGACGGTCTGTACCGCGTATTTCGGGTTGGCAACGGAGTTGAAGGTCACGGTATGATACGGGCGCAGCCCCGCCCTGGCAACGGTCGGGAAGCCGCCAGCTCCGGCGCTCCACTGCTTCGCGCCGTCGATCATTCCCGCCGTCTCGTTCAGCGTCGCGAGGAAGTCCGCGGACTTCATGGCGGCGGCGTCCTTCGACTGTTCCGCGCCTTCGGCGTCATAATACAGGTAACGCGCCGCCGTCTGTTCGTAATCGTATGTGGTATTCGAATAAACGGAAACATTCGTCTCCGTGAAACAGACGTTTTGATAACTGCCCGATTTGGTGTACTGCGCTCTCGCGCCAGAATAATCGCCGACGCCGACGCTGTTGTACAACGCGCAGTTGCCGCCGCTGACGATCAGCGGATCGACCTCAACGCCATTCATCCCTTCCGGGATCGACGTGGTCACGGCGGTAACGCAGTTTTTGATAGAGGTCGAATCGTAGTAGCCGGCGACGGCGGCAATGCCGCCCAGAGCGGCACTCCGCTCCGGGTTCAGCGCGCCGAGCGTCACGGTTGCGCGGCAGGAGTCGATGACGCTTCCTTCGACGTGGCCGAACAGACCGCCCGCCGCGCCGTAGTCATTGTTGCTGTAGCTCGTGCCGCCGGTGTAAACCGAGCCGCTGACCTCGCAGTAGCGGACGAAGCCCCTGTAGCTGTCGCAATAGCCTGCCAGAATACCGACATAGCTGTCCGTGCTGTCCTCGCTGCCCGATTGTTTGTCCGAATAGATGGCGGCGTCCTCGATCCTCAGATCGCTGACCGAGCCGCTCAGCCAGCCGAACAGGCCGACCAGCCCCAGTTCGGTGTTCGGCTCGTCCTCCATGCCGATGCGCAGCCCGGAAATGGTATGCCCGCCGCCGTCGAACACGCTCCGGAAGTCCCTGTTCCTTGAATCGCCGATCGGCACCCACTCGTGCGCCGAAAGGTCGATGTCAGCGGTGAGCCGGAAGGTATAATACTGCGTGTCCCAGTTTTCGTCCTGATAATACTGCCTGAGGGTACCGCCGTTCACGCCGGCAGCGACATAGGCAAGCTCAGCGGCGGTCGAAATCTCGTACACGCCGTCTGCGTTCGGAGTGACCTCCTGCGCGTGATCCGTCCATAGGTCGCTGTCGGTCGCAAGCGCGGCGGCGGGCAGCAGGGTAAGGCACATCGCCAGCGCCAGCAGAAGGCTCATGCCCCGTTTCAGGTATTGCTTCATATCGCACCTCCGGTTTGTTGTTGATATCGGGCTTTCCTCCGTTCGTTCAGCGCGTTCAGCTCGCGCACCTCGGCGCGGTAGTGGGCGCACATCATGAGGAAGATGATCGAATGGACTGCCAGCAAAACGAGCGCCATGACCACCGCCTCCCCAACCTTTTCCGTCCAGCCCAGGAAGAAGGCGATGGGAATAAAAACGACCATGTAGCAGACATAGTGCACTGCGTCCGCCAGCAGCAGGGGCCAGCGCTCGATCTCGTAGAGACTGACGCCCGCGAAGGACGCCCCGCCGATCACGCCGGAGAGCAGGGTTTGCCACAGTAGCGCGGCAGACAGACTTCCGACCCGTTCCAGCAGCGCGGCGGACACGATGTTGGGATGTCCTGTCAGCGCCGCGATCAGGTTGCCGACCGCCATGCCGAGGACAAAGCCCCGTCCGGCGCGTTTCAGGGTTGTTGCAAGCATGGTCTCACTCCTTTCCGTTCAGTCGGGCGCGGATGGCGGGGATGCACCGGCGGGACGCCCAGGTCTCCATGCCTCCCGCCAGTTCCAGCCGCAGCGTGCCGTTTACTGTGAAGTCGAACTTTTGAACCTTATCCATGTTGACCAGCTCATGCCGGGAAATACGGAGGAAAATCCGATGGTTCAACGTACTCTCCAGACCCTGAAGCGTCTGGCGCAGGGTATAGGCGCCGTCCTCCGTCACAATCCGCACCTGCTTTCCGACCACGGAGACCGAGACGATCTCATCCACGGCGATCATACGCAGCGCGCCGCTCTCGCCCGTCGCCGTCAGAACACCCGCGCTCGGGCGGTCAATACGTCCCAGCAGCGCCTCGACCTCCGCGTCCTGCTCGGCGGCGCGAACCAGTACGTCGATCTGCTCCAGGGTCTCGTCCCGCTCGAAGCGAACCTTGATCGTTTTCATGACGCGCCAGCCCCCTTTCGTTTGCGCGCGGGATGCTCACAGACGCCCGCCGCCGCGTCCCAATAACGGCAGAGCGCGCAGTCCGAATCCGTGAGGCGAGATAGCTCGCACCAACGCTGGTGGGGCCAGCCGGTCTTCGTCCGGCAGACGCGGCAGGCAAAAAGCGGGCAGAGCGCGCGGATGAGCGGTCGTTCCTCGGCCGCAGGGCGCAGTTCCTCCCCTGCGACGGGTCTTTCCTCTGTCAAGCGCATCCTCCTCCTTTTGAGCCTCACAAGGGCGTCAACCCTTTGTGCCGTTTTCCACAAGTGACGGCGTCAATATTCATTTTCATCTTGTTGATAATATCAAAGCGAGCTGAAAATTCAATAGATTTGGCTCAAGCGGTAGAAAAAACGGCGCAGGCGGCAGCCGGCGGGAACGGTTTTCACAATGAGGGCGGTATGTGGTATTTTATCCGCTATTACCGAGAGCGTCACCGCAAGCCTTCGGAAAGAGCATTGACCAAATGGAGAAAAACGAAAACGCGGGAGACCCTCTCGGATCTGCAGCTGTCAAGCAAAAGTAGACAAACAAAAAGAAGAAGCTAAGAGAAGCCCAGTTCGGTCCTGTACTGAACTGGGCTTTTGTAGCCCAGAGCAGCATGACGGCGCCGGTAGTTGAAGTATGAAACATACTGATCAAGG
>JAEEGL016490853.1_pt1 | contig 10769 bp, 7 predicted proteins | sample 9134231 | NCBI WGS metagenome assembly JAEEGL01 (sample SAMN16246548, study PRJNA631951) | gut metagenome | biome: gut microbiome; feature: rumen; material: fiber-attached | host: Bos | place: Iran: Karaj | collected 2018-10
ATCTTGCCAGCGCCGAATTAAACGGTGCCGGCCGGGGAGAACGTTCATGAAGGAACTGTTCAGGAAATACGTAAACCGCGAGACCGTGACCTATATCATCTTCGGAGTGCTCACGACGCTGGTCAACTACATCCTCTATTACGGTCTTCGGCTTCTGCGGGTGGATTACAAGATCGCCGAGGTGGCGGCATGGATCGGAGGCGTGCTGTTCGCCTTCTTTACCAACAAGCGCTATGTATTCGAGAGCCGGGACTACAGCCCGAAGGTCCTTCTGACCGAATTCTGGAAATTTACCGCCGGCCGGCTGATCACCTTCCTGATCGAATACGGCTTCATGCTGCTCACGGTCGACGTCCTGCACTGGAACGATCTGATCATGAAGCTGATCATCTCGGTGGTGGTAGTCATCCTCAATTATGTCTTCAGCAAGCTGTTTATCTTCAAGAAGAAGGAGAGATCCGATGAAAACCAAGCGGAGCTTCACTGAAAAACTTCCTCTCATACTCGCATTTGTCCTGCCGATCCTCATCATGCTGGGGATCTTTGCCGGCAAGGACATCTGGCCGTTCGGCGACAACTGTTTTCTCCGGACGGATCTGTATCATCAGTATGTCGCCTTCTTTGAGGATCTCGGCGACCGTCTGCGGGAAGGAAAGAGCCTGCTGTACGCGTTCGACATCGGTCTGGGCTCCAATTATCCCGCCCTGTTCGCGTATTACCTCTGCAGTCCCATGCATCTTCTGGCCTTCCTGGTCCCTACGGAATACGTGATCGAATTTATCACGTATCTGATCGTTCTGAAGATCGGTCTGTGCGGCTGGGCCATGGCCTGGTATCTTTCCAGGCGCTTCAACACCCGCCACATCGGCATCACGATCTGCGGCGTCTGCTACGCCCTCAGCGGATATCTGGCCGCCTACAGCTGGAACATCATGTGGCTGGATGTGCTCTGGCTGTCCGTCCTGGCGATCTACGGCCTCGAAAAGCTCATGAAGGAAAACAATCCCTTTCCGTACTGCATCACCCTGGCCCTGTGCATCCTCTGCAACTACTATATCAGCATCATGCTCTGCATCTTCATGGTGCTCTACTTCATCAACCGTCTGATCGCTCTTCCGAAGATGAGCGGCCGCCAGCTTCTGGCACGGTTCGGCAATTTTGCCTTCTTCTCCCTGCTCGCGGGCGCCATGGCCGCTGTTCTGGTCGTCCCTGCCGCCTATGCGCTGATGGGGACAGCTTCCGCCAACACCACCTTCCCCAAGACCCTCAGCAACTACTTTTCCATCGTCGAGATGCTCTCGCGCCATCTGGTCGTCGTAGACGTGGAGATCGGACTGGATCACTGGCCCAACATCTATTCCGGGGTCCTGGTCTTGCTGCTGGTCCCGCTCTATTACATGAACAAAAAAGTCCCCTTCCGGGAAAAGATCGCCAACACCCTGCTGCTGGGCTTCATGCTGCTGAGCTTCAACACCAATATGCTCAACTATATCTGGCACGGCCTGCACTATCCCAACTCACTGCCCTGCCGACAGTCTTTCCTGTACACCTTCATCATCATGGTGATGTGTTTCGAGGGCATCCGGCATATCCGGGCCGTCAGCAAAGAAACGATCGTCCGGATCATGTGGTGCGCGATCGGGGTAATCCTGCTCGTCGAACTGATCGCCGATTCCGAGGAGATCCCCTACTACGCCTGCTATGCCAGCATCGCGTTTCTTGCCCTGTATACGCTGTTCATCTATCTGCGGAAGGCGGGGAAGATCGACCGGCATACGTCCGCCGCTCTCATCATCTGTGTCCTGATCATAGAAATGGGGCTGAATACCGCCGTTACCAGCGTTTCCTACGTGCGCCGCTCCGACTTCATGCGCTACAACGACAGCTTTGACGAACTCGTGGCCATTGCGGAAAAAGACAGGCCCTTCACCCGGATCGAGCGGCAGTTCTTTATCTATACCAATGCGGCCCGGACCAAGAATGACGGCGTTTATCTCGGCTACAACAGCGCCTCTATCTTCTCCTCCACCACCAACGCGGCGATCTCCGAGTTCTATAAGAAGGTCGGACTGGAGGGCAACACCAACGCCTACTCCATCACAGGCGCCACCCCGTTCATGTGGGCATTCCTGAATCTGGAATACCGGATCACCGACACCCGTCTTCCGAACAGTCCGCTCTACGAACTGATCGAGAGCGCCCGGGACCGCAAGAACGGCTACGACTATCTGTATCACAACACCTATACCATGCCGCTCGGCTACCTGATCCCGCCTGACGTCAACAAGCTGTGGGTCCTGAATGCCACTGCCCCCGTCCGTTCCCAGAACAGCTTCGTGAACCTGTCCACCGGTGTCGGAAACATCTTTGACTCCGTCAGCTCCAACGTCAAGGATGCCGTCCTGACGGCCACGATCAAGGACGAAGGCTACTACTGCGTCCATGTGACCAGCTCGAGCGTCAAGAAAGTGACCGCCACCGTCAACGGATCGAACTCCCACGTCTGGGACAGCATCAACCGCAACTATCTGGCGGAATTCGGCTGGCTGCAGGAAGGCGACGAGATCAAGCTGACCGCCGCCGACGTCAAGACCATGTCGGCCGTGCTGTATAAGCTGAACCTGGAAAACTTCGCCGCCGCGATGGAGGTCTTCAATTCCCATCCTTTCACGATCACCGAGTTTACCGACCGGACCTTCAAGACCGAGATCCGCGGCACGGTGGACGCAGATAAAGAATCCATGCTGGTCTGGTCCATCCCGATCGAAAACGGCTGGAAGGTCAAAGTGGACGGAAAAGACACGGAAGTCACTCCGCTCGCGGATTCCTTCGTCGCCGTCAACGTCGGTCCGGGACATCACGATATCGTTCTGTCCTATATTCCCGAAGGCCTGCCGACCGGGATCCTTCTCTCCGCCGGAGGACTGGCCATCTATCTGATCGCGCTGGCCGTCTATCTCATCTTCCGGGCGACCCGGAAGAACCGCCCGGAGGAGATCCCGGGGCCCAAGGCGCCCGAGGCGATCCTGCCGGAGGATGAATCCGCGGAAGCCGGCAGTCTCCTTTCTGACGGCGAAGCACCGGACAGCGGAGCACAGACCGGAAAAGAGGAAGGCACGAAAGAGATCCCTGCCGCCAGAAAGGCTCTGACAGGCCGCGAAAGGATCGCCGCTCTGCATCAGTTCGATGAGGAAGAACGGCTCCGTGACCGCGGTTTCCTGCCCGTAGTCGCTTTTGAGGGCGGTTCCGCGTATCCGCGCTATGTTTCTCCCGCCGAACGTCAGGCCGACGAGAAGCTTTTATCACTTGGGGATCCCGCCGCACCTGCTCAGGCCGAAGCATCTGTTCAGGCCGAAGCACCTGCTCAGACCGAAACACCGGCGCCGGCTGAAGAGCTGAGCAGCACCGTTGCGCGTCTTCTTGCGGAAGCGCCCGAACCGGCTTCCGCCTCCGAAGAGGTGCCCGCCGAAGATACGGTTTCCGGACCCGAGCCCCTTGATGCGGTCCCCGCCGGGGCCGCGGACACGCAGACAGATCCGGCAGCGGAAACGCCTTCTGCCGTGCAGGATGAAGCCTACCTGAAGGAGCTGGAGGATCTTCTCCGCCGTACCGAATCGTCTCTTGCGGAGCTCAGCGAGAAGTACCGCAGCTAAACGGCTCTGTGGACCGTATATAAAACCTCCCTGCCGGAGCCGGCGGGGAGGTTTTTCGTCCTCAAAAACCGATGTTGTTATTCTGCGTGAAGGAGTCTGCCGCGAAGGGCGCCGGCCAGATACAGACAGCCGAAGCTGCCCGCGATATCGTCCGGTCCCTGTTCCGCAAGGATCATCCGAAGCCCCTCTTCGACGCTCGGAGCCGCCGCTGCATCGATCCCCTCGTGTTCCCGGATATCCTCCGCAAGAAACGCCGCATCCAGTGAACGGGGACTGTCAGAACGCACCACGAAAAGCTTTTTGATATGCGGCTTCATCAGCGAAAGCATGCTGCGGCGGTCCTTATCGGACATGATGCTGCAGATCAGAAGCAGCTTCTTTTCACCGAAATAGGATCGGATCGTTTTCTCCAGGGCCTCCACGCCGTGCGGATTGTGCGCCCCGTCCAGGAAAAACGGCGGCTCGGTCCGGACAAATTCAAAGCGGGCCGGCCAGTGCGCTTCCGCCAGCCCTTTCCGGACCGCCCGGTCCGGGATCTTCCACCCCTGCTTCCGCAGCAGCCCGATCCCTTCCAGGACCGTCACCGCATTATCGTACTGATAATGCCCGGCCAGTCCGAGCTCCATCTTGTTCCACTCTCCGTACTCAAAGACCTGTTCCTTCAGATCGAAATGCAGGATCCTTCCGCAGGACGGATCCGCGATCGACAGAGGGCAGCCCAGGGTCCGGGCTTTTTCCCGGATCACGGAAAGCGCCTCCTCCGACTGCGCTTCCACCGCCGCGGGACGGCCCGGCCGCAGGATCCCCGCCTTGACGGCCGCGATCTCCTCCACCGTCTTTCCCAGCTGAGCCGTATGTTCCAGACCGATCGGCGCGATCACCGCCAGTTCGGAATCCGGGATCACGTTCGTCGCGTCCCGCTCTCCGCCCATTCCGACCTCCAGTACAACGATATCCGCCTTTTCTTCCCGGAAATACAGGAAAGCCAGAAGCGTCATGCGCTGAAAGACGGTAAGCGTCACATCCGAGGCTTCTTCCGCCCGGGCGATCCGCTCCATAAGACGGGTAAAAGCTTCGTCCGTGATCGGCTCGCCGTTGATCTGCACGCGTTCGTGCCAGCGGATCAGGTGCGGAGAAGTATACAGGCCGGTCCGGTATCCGGCCGCCTGCAGAACGGAGGCAGTCATGGCAGAGATCGAGCCTTTGCCGTTCGTGCCGGCCACATGAACATATTTCAGTGTCTTCTCGGGACTGCCGAGCATCTCCAGGATCGGGAACAGGTCCTCATTCTGCGCCCGGCGCCTGCTGCCCCAGGATTCCAGATATTCCAAAGCCTCTGAATCGGTCATTTCCAGCCCTCCCTATCATTCTGTTCTTCTCTATTGTAGCCCGATTTTCCGATTTGTCCAGACTGCCGGGCGGTTTTTCTTTTCCTCCGGAAGCTTCGGGGCCCGATCCGTTCGGATGAAAAAACGCCCGCTTCCGCCAAGACTTTTCCTCAGCGGTCCAAAACCAGTTGAGAATACGGGCGCCGCATGGTAAAATACAGTATCATGTTGGGCTTCGCTTTCTCCGGAAACCCAGCTCAATGTGGAAAGGAGATCTGTCAATCCATGAAACTAGGTATCGTCGGACTGCCCAATGTCGGCAAATCGACCCTGTTCAACTCACTGACCCGAGCCGGCGCCGAAGCCGCCAATTATCCCTTCTGCACCATCGACCCCAACGTAGGCGTCGTGGAAGTTCCGGATGCGCGGCTGAAGCTGCTGGGGGATTTTTACAGCAGCAAAAAGATCACGCCGGCCGTGATCGAATTCGTGGACATCGCCGGGCTCGTCAAAGGAGCCAGCAAGGGCGAAGGACTCGGGAACCAGTTCCTGGCGGCGATCCGGGAGGTAGATGCGATCGTCCACGTCGTGCGCTGCTTTGAAGACGGAAACGTGATCCACGTCGACGGCAGCGTCGATCCGATCCGGGATATCGAGACCATCCGGCTGGAGCTCGTACTGGCCGATCTGGAAGTGCTGGAGAGACGCATCTCCAAAACGGCGCGAAGTGCCATGAACGACAAGGGCGCGGCCGCCGAGCTGAAGATCCTGAAGAAGCTGCAGCCGCTGCTGAATGAGGGGCGGCAGGCCAAGGAATATGTCCCGGAAAACGAGGACGAGGAAGATTTCATCCGCTCGCTGGAACTGCTGAGCGCCAAGCCCGTGATCTACGCCGCCAACGTTTCGGAAGATGATCTGGCGGACGACGGCGCCTCCTGCGAAGCGGTCCGGAAGGTCCGGGAACTGGCAGAGAAGGAAGGCAGCGAGGTATTCGTGATCTGCGCCAAGCTGGAGGAAGAGCTCAGCGAGCTGGAGGATGACGACCGGGCAGAGTTTCTGGCCGATCTGGGCCTGAAGGAAGCCGGACTGGAGAAGCTGATTGCGGCCAGCTACCGCCTGCTGGGTCTGATGAGCTTCCTGACGGCCGGCGAAAAAGAGACCCGGGCATGGACCATCCGCATCGGCACCAAAGCGCCGCAGGCGGCCGGCAAGATCCATTCGGACTTCGAGCGCGGCTTCATTCGGGCCGAGGTGGTGAATTACAAAGATCTTCTGGCTGCCGGTTCCTATGCGGCCGCCAAGGAAAAAGGTCAGGTCCGCGTGGAAGGCAAGGAATACGTCATGCAGGACGGAGACGTCGTGCTGTTCCGTTTCAACGTATAAAAGAATTAACAGCTTGATTTTTTCACCGGGATACGGTATAAGAAAAGTAATCAGCAAAACTTACGGGAGGGGGAAACAATGAGTCAGGAAAAAGATACGATCAACGAAGTCATCAGTGACGAATATGAAGACGAACTGATCATGACACTGGGCATGGAGGACGGTACCTCCGAAGACTGTATCGTGCTCGCGATCTTCCCGCTGGATGGCAAGCAGTATATCGCGCTGGAGCCGGTCAGCCAGGCCGACGATGAAGACGGCGATATCTATCTGTACGAATACAGTGAGGACGACGACGGCCAGCCTGTTCTGGGAGATATCGAGGACGACGACGTTTTCGAAGCTGTCTGCGACCGTTTTGACGAGATCTGCGACGAAGAAGATTTCGACGAGCTGGTCCCGACCACGGATGCCTGAACCTGTCCGAACGGCAAAGCCGCCCGCTTCTGATCCGATCAGAAGGCCGGGCGGCTTTTTTTATGCTTACTGTTTTTCTTTCCGCGGATGCGGCGAGATCGGATCTGCTTATTCGCTCTCCCCGAGAAAGCGGGACGGAAGGACTTTCTTCCCTCTGTCCTTTCGAACGAAGCTGAGCCAGAGAAAACGCGAGGCGCGGGTCATCGCCACATAAAGAAGTCGCCGTTCTTCTTCCACCGCATCCTCTCCGACCGCCTTCCGGCCGGGGATCTCTCCTTCATTCAGCGACGGCAGAAAGACGCGTTCGAACTCCAGCCCCTTGGAGCCATGCATCGTCAGCAGCCGTATGCCCGGGACGTCTTCCGTCTCCTGCGGATCCGCCCTTTGCTCCGATCTCACTTTCTCCCTGGCCGCCTCCCAGGCTCCGGCTGTTTCAAATGGGATGCTCTCCTCCTGCAGGCGGTCCATCAGCGCGGCTTCCTCTTCAAAAGAACGGCCTTTGGCTTCTCTTTTTTTCTTCAGAAACGCTTCGTAGCCCATCTCCTTCCGGATGTATTCGACCGCCGCGTAAGGCCGCAGACTGCCCAGACGGTCCAGATCGTAAAACAGCTTCAGCAGCGCCGCCCCGCAGTTCAGGCCGGCCGCTTTGCGCCAGAGGACTTCCCGGTCCGCCGTTTCCGATGCAAACAGGCTTCGGGGCAGATACCGCATCGGGCGGTTCATGACCCTCAGCCAGTCCGCCCGTGCCGCTCTGCCCTCTCCCAGACGCAGATAGGCAAAAAGATCGCCCGCACATTCCGCCTCGTAATCCGAATCCAGCTTCTCGGTGATCCGGCAGGGGATCTCCTGCTGCAGCAGAGCCGCAGCCATCCGGCGCAGGGAAAAACGGGTGCGTGCCAGGACCGCGATCTGCTTCGCTTCGCAGCCTTTGCCGAGGGATCTTCGGATCTCCTCCGCAACAGCCCGCATCTCGGACGGATGGTCTGCAAAGACCCGCCGGACCGGTTCTTCCCCGGGCTCCGCCTCACTGATCAGTTCTTTCGGGAAACGCTTTGTGTTGTGCGCGATCAGGACCCGGGCGCAGCGCAGGATCTGCGGGCTGCAGCGGTAGCAGCGGACGAGCGTGTACCGGACCGCACCGGGAAACTCCCGCTCAAACCGCAGGACACCGGTGCTGTCGGAGCCGCGGAAAGCATAAATGGACTGATCTTCATCGCCGACCGCCAGCAGGTTGCCGCCCGGTCCTGTCAGAAGCTTCAGCAGCCGCTGCTGCAGAGGGCTCACGTCCTGGTATTCATCCACCATCACATATCGGAAGCGTCTGCGCCACCAGTTCCGCGCTTCTTCGTCCGACTCCAGAAACCGGAGGCAGTCCCGCAGGATATCCGTAAAATCCAGCAGGCCGTTCTCCCGCTTCCTTCTTTCATAAAAAGCCCCTGCGGCCTTCAGGTCGATCCCGCCGTCCTCCGGATCGGGCTTTGGCCCGTCCCCTTCGCCGCGCAGCAGCGCCGCTTCGATCTGTTCGATCTTCTCCTGCGCCGCTTCCTCCCAGCCCGCTTCTTCCAGAAGGTATTCCCGGATAAACTGTCTGCGCACGGAAGAAGGAATGACCAAAGAAGCCGTCTGCGGGCGGCTGATCTTCAGGATCCTGTAAAAAACGGCGTGGATCGTTCCGAAAGTGACGGTCTTCTCTCCCGTACGCGACTGAAAGCGATGTTCGATCTCCCGGGACGCTGCCCGGGTAAAACTGAGGACCAGGATTTGTGAAGGAGGGATGTGATAATGACGGATCAGATATTCGATACGGGCGGTCAGGACCGCTGTTTTTCCGGAACCGGGGCCGGCCACAACGAGGGCCGGCCCGTCTTTATGCAGGATCACCTCCCGCTGTTCCGTGTTGTAAGACATATCGTGAGATTTTTCCTCTGACGGGGCAGGTCTCGGGACCCGGCACTTTACTCCGCCTTTTCCAGCTTTTCGATCCCGGCGCGGATACGGCGCAGGCTCTCCTCTTTGCCGAGGATCTCCATGATCTCATAGGCACCGCCCGGCGTGGAAGCCAGTCCGGACACCGCGATACGCAGAGGCCAGAGCACCTGTCCGGTCTTTCGTCCGCAGGTCTCGATGTAGGCGCTCAGCATCGTCCGGAGCCCTTCCAGAGAGTAATCTTCCCAGGCTTCCAGTTTCGGCAGCAGATCCTTCAGGATCTCCAGAGACAGGGCGGGATCCGTCTTCATCTTCTTGTGGGAGTAAAGCTCCGTCCCATAGTCCGGCAGCTCCTCAAAGAAACGGATCGGCTCTGCGATATCCGGAAAGACTTCGATGCGGCTCTTCATGAGGTCGGCGATCTTCTTCAGATCCAGCGGCCGGGTGATGACCTTTTCCACCTCGGGCAGCGCGCGCTCATAGTATCTTTCCGGATCCATCTTCCGGATATACTCGCCGTTCAGCCACCGCAGCTTCATCATGTCGAAGACAGCCGGCGACTTGTTGATCTTCCGGTAATCGAACTTTTCCACCAGTTCTTCCAGCGAGAAGATCTCGTTGTTGTCTTCGGGACTCCAGCCGAGCAGCGCCACATAGTTCACGATCGCCTCATCCACGAAGCCCTGTTCCACCAGATCCTCATAAGAAGAGTGCCCGCTCCGCTTGCTCAGCTTCTTTTTGTTTTCATCCGTGATGAGCGGACAGTGTACATAGACCGGCTCTTCCCAGCCGAAGGCATGGTACAGACGGGTATACTTCGGGGCGGAGCTCAGGTACTCGTTTCCGCGCACCACATGGGAGATCCGCATCAGATGATCGTCTACCACATTGGCAAAGTTATAGGTCGGGAAGCCGTCGGATTTGATCAGGATCATATCATCCAGTTCCGCATTCTGTACGGTGATATCGCCGTACAGCACGTCGTTGAAGGTCGTGGTGCCTTCGTTCGGCGTATTCTGACGGATCACAAAAGGCTTGCCGGCAGCGAGATTGGCTTCGATCTCCTCTTTCGGCAGATGCAGGCAGTGCTTGTCATAGACGGTGATCTCCTTGGTCTCGCCGTCCACGACCAGCGTCTGCTTCAGACCTTCCAGCCTCTCCTTGCTGCAGAAGCAGTAATACGCTTCACCTCTGTCGATCAGCTTTTTGGCATATTCCATATAGATCCCGGCTTCCACCCGTTCACTCTGCACATAGGGACCGACCCCGCCGTCTTTATCCGGACCCTCATCCCAGATCAGGCCGGTCTTCTCCAGCGTACGGTTGATGATCTCGACGGCTCCTTCTACCTGTCTTTCCTGATCCGTATCCTCGATTCGCAGCAGAAAGTCGCCGTTTTCATGCTTGGCGATCAGGTAGGCATACAGCGCCGTCCGTAAATTTCCCACATGCATCCGCCCGGTCGGACTGGGAGCATATCTGGTTCTGATTCTTTGCAGCATAAGCTTACTCCTGATGATCAAATAAAATCGAGAGATATTTTACCCGATTTATCGGAAAAGCACAAGCGAAATCATCATTTTTTTGTGTTTTTTCGACACATCCTTGCGGGTCCCGGTGCGGTATGTTATACTGATGGCCGCGTATTTCCAGATCATTTCAGAAAGAAGTCTGTTTGAACATGATAAACGAGACCGGACTGACCTCTGCCGAGGCCGAAAAACTCACCCGGGAAGGGAAGACCAACCGGATGCCCGAAAAGAACGGGCAGTCTGTTCCTTCCATCATCGCATCCCACGTTTTTACCTATTTTAACGGGATCTTTTTCCTGCTGGCGGCGCTCCTGATCGCAACGGGATCCTTCCGGAGCCTGACTTTCCTGCCGGTCGTCCTTGCCAACATGCTGATCGGCATCATCCAGCAGCTGCGTTCCAAAAAAGTCCTGGACCGGCTCGCCCTGCTGGACGTATCCGAATACGTCTGCCTGCGTGACGGCCGCGAGATCCGGGTCCCTTCCGACGCGCTGGTGCTGGGCGACGTGATCCGCCTGGAGATCGGCCAG
>JAEEGL016811029.1_pt1 | contig 10769 bp, 7 predicted proteins | sample 9134231 | NCBI WGS metagenome assembly JAEEGL01 (sample SAMN16246548, study PRJNA631951) | gut metagenome | biome: gut microbiome; feature: rumen; material: fiber-attached | host: Bos | place: Iran: Karaj | collected 2018-10
AAAAAACATTTCGGCGTATCCGCCCAGCACTACTCTTTCGCTGTCAAAGCTTTCGTGGAAAGCGTCAAGACGTTCGGAAGCAGCCGCTACGACTTTTCCATCCGCGAAACGACCGCGCGGGAAGTCATCTCCGACGTCAGCTCCATGAAGAGCGAGCTCGGGATCATATATATCAACGACGCCAACCGCAAGGTCCTGAAAAAACTGATCGCGGCGTCCTCCCTGGAGTTCCACCGCCTTATCAAATGCAATCTGTACGTCTATCTGGCGAAAACGCATCCGCTGGCAGATCAGAAGATCCTGAGTTATTCCCAGCTGAAGGATTATCCGAATCTGACCTTCGACCAGAACAATAACGACGCGATGAACCTGGCGGACGACATTCTCTCGAGCAGCGACTATCCTCTCCGGATCACTGCCAGCGACCGCGCGACGATGCTGAATCTGATGGTCGGACTGAACGGCTTCACGCTCTGCTCGGGCCTTGCCACCGACGAGCTGGACGGAAGCAATTTCAAATCCATTCCCTTCGATCCGGAGAAATCGCATATCAACCACGAGATGGAGATCGGTTATCTGACGCACAAAGGCATGTCGCTCAGCCAGCTGGCCAAGATCTACCTGTTCGAACTCAAGAAATGCTTCGAATCGTTTACGCTCCCGCCGCAGTAGGCGTCTAATCTTCTTCTTGCCTTACACTTTTGTTTCGTGTAGTATGGAAACAATAAAAAAGAAAGGAATACTGCGCTTTAAAAACGCACCGGAAAACAGAATGGAATATCTTACCGACATCGAGATCGCCCAGCGAAGCACCATGAGACCGATCACGGAGATCGCAGAAAAAGCCGGCATTGACGAGGCTTATCTGGAATCCTACGGCAAATACAAAGCCAAGGTCGATTATAATCTCCTGAAACAGCCTTCCGCCAAACCGGACGGTAAATTGATCCTCGTTACGGCGATCACCCCGACGCCCGCCGGCGAAGGAAAGACGACGACCACCGTCGGCCTCGCGGACGGACTTTCCGCGCTCGGAAAGAACGTCGTCGTAGCCCTGCGCGAGCCTTCCCTCGGGCCGGTCTTCGGCATCAAGGGCGGCGCGACGGGAGGCGGCTACGCCCAGGTCGTCCCCATGGAGGACATCAACCTGCATTTCACCGGCGATTTCCATGCGATCGGCGCTGCCAACAACCTGCTCGCCGCCATGCTCGACAACCATATCCAGCAGGGCAACGCGCTCGGGATCGATACCAAGCGGATCACCTGGAAACGCTGCGTGGACATGAACGACCGCCAGCTGAGGAACGTCGTCGACGGTCTCGGCGGCCGCATGCAGGGCGTTCCCAGGGAGGACGGTTTTGACATCACAGTTGCTTCCGAAGTCATGGCGATCTTCTGTCTCTCCGCGAGCATCTCCGACCTGAAAGAACGTCTCGGACGCATGGTCGTGGCCTATACGTACGACGGAAAGCCCGTCACCGCGCACGACCTGAAGGCTGAAGGCGCGATGGCCGCGCTGCTTAAAGACGCGCTGAAGCCCAACCTCGTCCAGACCCTGGAGGGCACGCCCGCGTTTATCCACGGCGGACCGTTCGCCAATATCGCCCACGGCTGCAATTCGATCATGGCTACCCGAATGGCGATGCGGCTCGGCGATTACGCCGTGACGGAAGCCGGCTTCGGCGCGGATCTCGGCGCCGAGAAATTCCTGGATATCAAGTGCCGCGAAAACGGCATCTGGCCGAACGCCGTCGTGATCGTCGCGACAGTTCGCGCCTTAAAGCTTCACGGCGGAGTGCCGAAGAACATGCTCGGCGAAGAAAACCTTGAAGCCGTCGAAAAAGGCCTGCCGAACCTGCTGCAGCATATCGGCAACATCAAGGACGTCTACCATCTGCCCTGCGTCGTCGCGATCAACGCGTTCCCGACGGATACCGAAGCGGAGCTTTCGCTCGTGCAGGATAAATGCCGCGAACTCGGCGTGAACGCCGCGCTCTCCGAGGTATGGGCGAAAGGCAGCGAAGGCGGGAAAGCGCTTGCGGAAGAGATCGTACGCCTGTGCGAAGAGGAAAGCGAACCGTCGTACGCGTATGATACGGATGCTTCGATCGAAGACAAGCTGAACGCCATCGCGAAAAAGATCTATCACGCCGACGGCGTGACCCTTGCGCCGGCCGCAAAAAAACAGATGAGCGAGCTTACCGCACTCGGTTTTGACAAGCTCCCCATCTGTATGGCCAAGACACAATATTCATTTTCCGACAACGCGTCCCTTACCGGCGCGCCGAGTGATTTCGAGATCACTATTAGAAACTTAAAAGTTTCTGCAGGCGCAGGCTTCGTCGTCGCCCTCACCGGCGAGATCATGACGATGCCGGGGCTGCCGAAAGTTCCCGCCGCGGAAAAGATCGACGTCGACGAGAACGGCGTGATCAGCGGATTGTTCTGATCGTCCGCCTTCCGGTCAGCGTCCGCGGACGTCCGGACCGCCGAAAAAGAACAGGGACAAAGCCCCGGGACCGACGCCCGATCCTGTTACAGGCTCAAAACAAACCGTCAGAATCTTCTTCGGCGGTTTGTTTTTTTGCAGCAAACTGATCAGATAGCGCGCCTCGCGCGGACAGTCCGCATGAGCGATCCCGATCGTCTGCCGTTCGGGACTTTCAGCCAGCGCCTCATACGTCTCCGCCAGCGCCTCGATCGATTCTTTTCTTCCGCGGGCCCTGCCGGATACGACGATCCTGCCCTTTTCACCGACTTTCAATATCGGTCGGATATTCGGAGCATTCAGGGAAGCGGCCCGAAGACCCGGGCACTTTCCCGCACGGCGCAGATACGCCGGATTATCGACGGTGAAGACCTGATACAGACGGCGGCGGTTTTCCGAAACAAAATCCGCCGTTTCCCCGGCGTTCTTTCCGCGCTCCTTCTGCTTTACGGCGGCCGCGGTCAAAAGTCCCTGGCCGAGCGAAACGCTTAAAGAATCGACGACATGGATCTCCCTTTCCGGAAATCGTCCCTTCAGATTCTCCGCCGCGGAAAGCGCGGAAAAGTAAGACGCGCTGACGCCGGACGACATTGCGATAAAGACGATATCCTCTCCCGCAGCCAGATACGGCTCAAAATACTCCATATACCGCTGCGGACTGATCTGGGAAGCGCTGACTTTTACGCCCTTCCGGATCATGCCGTAGAAATCTCTTCTATCGAAAGCTTCCGGATGCGTATAGGTCTGTTCCTCCTCCCCGCCGATATTGAGGATGAAGGGGATCACACCTATGTCATGCTTTTTCAGAAATCCGGCCGGCAGGTTCGCCGAGCTGTCTGTTAAAATGTGATACATAAATCTAAACTCCGGTTCCGTTACATGTTAACGACGTTGATCGGATGGCCTTCCGTGAAGTTCTTCACGATGTCTATCGCGATGTCCATGAGACGGATGCGCGCTTCCTTCGCTGCCCAGGCGATATGCGGCGTGATAAAGCAGTTCTCCAGTTCACGGAGCGGATTGTCCTTATCCATCGGTTCGCTGCAGAGCACGTCCAGCCCCGCCGCATAGACCTTGCCGCTTTTCAGGGCGTCCGCCAGATCCTGCTCGTTGATGAGCGGGCCTCTGGCCGTATTAATGATGATGACGCCGTCCTTCATTTTAGCGATCGTCTCTTTATTGATCATGCCCACCGTCTCCGGGAACTGCGGGCAGTGAAGGGAGATCACGTCGGACTTCTCAAAGATCTCTTCTTTTGAAACGTACCGGCAGTTCTCGTTTTCCAGCTCCGTCACCGGATGCCTGGCATTGACCAGAAGCTTCATGCCGAGCGCCTGCGCAATCCTTCCGACGGCCTGTCCAATAGATCCGTAGCCGATGATCCCGAGAGTCTTTCCCGCAAGCTCGATCAGCGGCGTATCCCAGTAGCAGTAATCTGCGCTGGTGATCCATCGGCCTTCGCGCACCGTCCGGCTGTGATGTCCTACCTGATAGACGATCTCGAGAAGAAGCGAGATCGCCGTCTGCGCGACCGACATCGTTCCGTAACCCGGGATATTGCATACGGGAATGCCGCGCTTTGCGGCGGCCGCCACGTCGACGACGTCATATCCGGTCGCGAGCAGCCCGATCATCTTCAGGTTCGGAGCCGACTCGATATCCTTCTCCGTGACCATAGTCTTGTTCGTGAATACGATATCGGCGTCGCCCATCCGCTCATAGGCAAGACCGTCCGTTGTACGGTCGTAGACGACCAGTTCGCCGAAAGCGGCCAGGCCGTTCCACGAAAGATCGCCGGGATTTTCCGTATATCCGTCTAAAACAACTATTTTCATGTTCTGTCCTTTCCGTTACTGATCCTGATCTTTTTTAAGGAGCGCCAGCCCCAGCTCCTCAAGCTGTTTGGCGTCGACCGTATTCGGCGCCTCGCTCATCAGGCAGGAAGCGTCCTTCATCTTGGGGAAGGCGATCACGTCGCGGATGCTGTCCGCGCCGCACATCAGCATGATCATACGGTCAAGGCCGTACGCCAGTCCCGCATGCGGCGGCACGCCGTAGCGGAAGGCGTCCATCAGGAATCCGAAGCTCTCCTGGGCGCGCTCTGGCGTAAAGCCGAGCACCTCCAGCATCTTCTCCTGGATATCCCTGCGGTGGATACGCACGCTCCCTCCGCCGAGTTCGCATCCGTTCAGCACGATATCGTACGCCTTGGCGCGGACCTTTCCGGGATCGGTATCGATCATATCCCAGTCCTCTTCCATAGGCATCGTAAACGGATGATGCATCGCCGTGTAGCGTCCCTGATCCTCTGACCACTCTAAAAGCGGGAACTCAGTGATCCAGACGAAACGAAATTCTTTCGGATCCAGCAGATCCATCTGCTTTGCCAGCTCGATACGCACGTTTCCGAGCGTATCCCAGACGATCTTATGCTTATCCGCGGCAAAGAGCAGCAGGTCGCCCTCTTCGGCCTCCAGCGCCTTCATCAGGGCGTTTATCTCTTCCTCCGTCAGGAACTTCGTAAATGTGGATTTGATCTCTCCTCCGGGAAGCAGCGCAATATAGGCGAGTCCCTTCGCTCCGAAATCCTTCGCCCTCTCGACGAGCTTGTCGAGCTTCTTGCGGGAGATGGCGCCCTGGCCTTTGGCGTTGATCGCGCGGACCGTGCCGCCGCCGGCGATCGCGCCGGTAAACACGCCGAAACCGCAGTTCTTCACAATATCCGAAACATCTTTAAGCTCCATACCAAAACGAAGGTCCGGCTTGTCGCTTCCGAAGCGGTCCATGGCTTCCTGCCACGTCATACGCTCCATCGGAAGCGGGACGTCCACTCCCATCACGTCTTTGAAAACTTTCGCGAGCAGTCTCTCGTTGACGTCGATCACGTCGTCGACGTCGACGAAGGACATCTCCATATCGATCTGGGTGAACTCCGGCTGGCGGTCCGCCCTGAGATCCTCGTCGCGGAAGCATTTGGCCAGCTGGAAATACCGGTCGTAGCCCGAGCACATCAGAAGCTGCTTGAAAAGCTGCGGCGACTGCGGAAGCGCGTAGAACTCACCGGGATAGATCCGGCTGGGCACGAGATAATCCCGGGCGCCCTCCGGAGTGCTGCGGTTGAGGACCGGCGTTTCGATCTCGAGAAAGCCTTCCGAAGACAGAAAATCCCGGACGCGCATGGCGACTTCACTGCGGAGTCTTAAATTCTCCTGCAGATCGGTGCGTCGAAGGTCCAGATAGCGGTATTTGTATCTGAGCTCTTCTTTCGTCCTTGAGCCGACCTCGATCGGGAATGGCAGGGGATCCGATTCGGAAAGGATCCTGAGCGAATGCGCGCGGACTTCCATCGCGCCTGTCTTCAGGTTCTCATTCACGGCGCCGGAGCGGTTCTCCACCCGTCCCGTGACCGCGATGACATATTCGCCGTGCAAGGATCCGGCCTTTTCAAAGTCCTCCGCCGGAACGTCGCCGTCCTCAAAAATGATCTGCATAATGCCGCTGCGGTCCCTCAGGTCCGTAAAGACGATACCGCCCTTGTTGCGGCTCTTCTGCACCCATCCCATAAGCGTTACTTCGCTGCCGATATCGGCCGTCGTTATCTCCGCGCACCGGTGCGTGCGCTTCAGCCCTTTCATTGATTCGCCCATGATTCCTCCTTGAACGTCTGTTTTATGATTCGTAGAATTCCCTGAAGTCCGTATAACCGTTTTCCGCAAGCTGTTCTTTCTGGAATTTTTTATTCTTCTTCATCGTCGTCACCAGCACTTCGCCGCCGGCGGCCCGAAGCTCCATGGCCTCCTTCATCGCCTCGCTCATCCGCCCGCCGGAAAGCTTCTTATCCAGCAGGAACGCCGTGCGCGCCTTTTCAGAAGGTACCGTAAAGCCCTGTTCCATCAGAAGCAGAATGATCCGCTCGAACCCGATCGAGAAACCGCAGGCAGGCGCCGCCTGTCCCGTAAACTTCCCGATCATTTCGTCATAGCGTCCGCCGCCGCCTACGGAGGCGCCGAAGCCGTCCATATCGATCTCAAAGATCGTCCCTGTGTAATAGGACATGCCGCGGACGAGCGTCGGGTCGAAAACGACCGAGAACTCGGCCTTCTTTCCTTCCTCCACGCACTGCATGATCTGCGCCAGTCCGTCAGGACAGCTTCCGTCAAGCACGCCGGAAAGCTTCTCAGCCATCTCCGGAAGGGAAACGGACGGAACGCCTTCCCCATCCGCGTTATCCGCACCGGCAAACAGCGACAGGAACCGGTCGACCGCCCCGGGATCATATTCCTTCCCGAGAAGCTCCTCCTTCACCCCGGCCAGGCCGATCTTGTCCATCTTATCAAGGATGATGAAGACTTCGTCGTACGAATCTTCGGCAAAGCCCGCATAGGCAGCCATCGCCTTCAGCATCCGCCGGTCGTTGATCCGGATCGTGAAACCGCGAAAACCCAGTTTTCCTAAAAGCGTGCTGGTCGCAAGTATCAGATCGATCTCCGCCACGATCCCCGGTTCGCCCAGTATGTCGATATCGCACTGCATGAACTGGCGGTAGCGTCCCCTTTGAGGACGGTCGGCGCGCCATACGTTGCCCATCTGCAGCGCCTTGAAAGGCGAAGGCAGCTCGTTGGCATGGCAGGCGTAGTACCGCGCGAGCGGCACCGTCAGATCGTACCGCAGTCCGCCGTCGATCAGATCGTTCTCCTCTTTCGCCTCGGCGATCTTCAGTTTCTCGCCGCGTTTTAAGATCTTGAAGATCAGTTTCTCGTTATCGCCGCCCTGCTTGGAACACAGATTTTCAATGTGTTCGACACAGGGGGTCTCCATTCTCGTGAACCCGAAACTCTGGTACGTTTCCGTGATCTTGCTGATCACGTAATCGCGGACCGCCATCTCGTCCGGCATGATATCCTTCATTCCGGTCACCGGTTTTTTAATTAGCGACATGTTCATTCCTCCGTTATGATTGATAGATCCGCTCAAGGACCTCCGCCCTGCGGGCGATCAGATCGTCCAGTCTCTCCAGGTACTGTCCCGCGTCCTTCGGGTTGGGAAGCCGTAAGTAATCCTCCCCCACGCCGGTCCTGATCTTGGAAACGGCTCCCGCTCCCGCGGAAAGGATCGTCTGTTTTTCCTCCATGATCAGGATATTGTATAATCCCGCTTTTCCGTCATGCGCGAAGCCGACGTTCTCAAAATTGCCGGCCATCTGCTTCTGACGGTAAAGGTAATACGGTCTCATTTTCATCCGTCTCGCCCGCTCATAGGCCATTTCCATGATCGGGGCGGATTCTTCTCCGGCATTCGCCAGATACGTCTCCCTCATCGCGCCGAGCCTGGCAGCCCGCTTGATCGCGAGCGAATGGACCGTCAGCGTATCGGGATCCAGTTTTTCGATCTCATCAAGCGTACAGGCGACTTCTTCGGGACCCTCTCCCGGAAGCCCGAGGATCAGGTCCATATTGATATGGTCCATACCGAGCTCTCTTGCCTCGCCGTACGCCCGCCGGATATCGTCGGCCGTATGTTTTCTGCCGATCCTTTCCAGCGTCCTGTCGTTCATCGTCTGCGGATTGATCGAGATCCTGGAAACGCCGTGGTCGCGGATGATCTTAAGCTTTTCCCGCGTGATGCTGTCCGGGCGCCCGGCCTCGACCGTATATTCTCTGAGGCTGTCGAACGGGAACATCCGTCCGATGGAATCGAGAAGCCTTGACATCTCCGTCTCCGCAAGCGCCGTCGGCGTTCCGCCTCCGATATAGACCGTATGCAGCGGTACGCCCCTCGTCATCTCCGCGATCGAGGACAGTTCCTTCTCCAGGCCGTCCAGATAGGCCCCGATCATCCCCCTGTACCGGTCGATCGGGTGGGACGCGAAGGAACAGAAGGAACACCTCGTCGGACAGAACGGAATATGGATATAAAGGCTGTAACCCTTTTCATAATCAAAAGAAGACAGGACGTCTGTCTCCAGGTCGTAGATATCCTGACACAGCCGGATCTTCCGTTCATCCGTAAAAAAATGCTCCCGGAAATACCTGAAAACGCCTTCCCGGTCCATCCCTTCCTTCGTATACATCTCGACCAGGCGGACCGGACGGATCCCCGTAAGCGTTCCCCACGGCAGGGTCCGTCCCGATGCGCGCGAAAGCATCCGGTACGTTTCTTTCTTTACGTAATTCTTCGCCGCAAGGCGGTCGGGATAGGAATCGATCTCCGGAAGGGCCAGGGAACGTGTCCCGTCCGGCAGTTCAAAGACGATCTCCGTCCCGGAGCGCGTATCGGAGACCGTTTCACAGCTTACCGTCTCCTTCGGGAAAAAGGCGACGCTTAAGTCGTATACGTCCTGCGTGAAGGAAAAATCCTCCGGAACCAGGATCTTCATCTATCGCACGTACGGGTTGTTCGCCCGCTCCTCTCCGATCGTCGTCGCCGGACCGTGCCCGCAATAGACCACCGTCTCGTCAGGCAGCGCCATCAGACGCCCTTTAAGCGACTGAAGAAGCTGCATGGTCGAACCTGTCGGAAGGTCCGTCCTCCCGACGTCGTGATAGAACACGGTATCGCCCGCAAACAGCCGGCCGCGGGCTTCGAAATAATAGGCGCATCCGCCGGCCGTATGGCCCGGCAGATGCAGAACGCGGATATCCTCGCCGATCAGCTTCAGGATCTCCCCGTCGGTCAATTTACGGTAATCTTTTATCGAAACGCCGCCCGGACGCTGCCATGCCGTCATGTTAAGGTTCGGATCGCCGAGCATCGCGGCCTCCGCTTCATGGGCATAGACGGGCAGCTCCGGATAAGCCTCCAGCCACTCGGGAACGCCGCACAGATGATCATAATGTCCGTGCGTCAGAAGGATCGCCTCCGGCAGAAGCCCGGCTTCACTGACATACCGGAGCAGTCCCGGAGGGGTGTCGCCCGGATCCACGATCAGTGTTTTCTTCGTTTCTTCGTTTATGATCAGATAACAGTTGGTCGGCAGCGGCCCGACCTCAAATACTTCGACACGCATATCCGTATCCTTTCCGACGTTGGCTTTCTTCTATCCGACAGACCGCTCGATGCTCATGACGCCGGGGATCTGCCGCAGTTTTTCCATGATATCATGCAGCTCGTTCGTGCCGTGCACCTGGAAGGCCAGTTCGATCGTACCGATCCCCTTCTTCCCGACGCGGGCGTTCATGGAGACCACGTCGATCTGACGCTCCGTGATCGTCTTCGAGATATCGACGATCATGCCCTTGCGGTTCTGCACGAACAGGCGGATCTCCGCGCTGTAAAGGATGCCGGAATCATCGGTCTCCTCCGACTGCCACTCGGCGGGGATCAGGCGCGCCTGGTCGCCTTCCGGCAGACTGAGCAGGTTCGCGCAGTCGGTCCGGTGGATCGAGATCCCCCGTCCTCTTGTAACAAAACCTATGATTTCGTCACCCGGCACCGGCGAACAGCATTTCGAGAAATGCACGTCAAGGTCCTTAAGACCCTTGACGATGATGCCGCTTCCCGGACGGATTACCGTCGGGGTCGACTTGCCTTCCGCCACCGTCTCCAGGACCATCTCGTCGGTAACGTTCTTTTTCTCATCCTTGCGCAGTTCCTCGATCAGGCGGTTGACGACCTGCCCTTCCTTGATGCCGCCGTGACCGACCGTCGATAGGACGGCTTCCCATGTCCGGAAACCGTATTTACGCTGCACGGCCTTCTGGTACTCAGGCTTCATCAGTTCATTCAGCTGATAGCCCTTCTGCCTGGCGTTGGCCGCGAGCATATCCTTGCCCTTGGCTATATTTTCTTCCTTGAACTCCCGCTTGAACCACTGGTTGATCTTGTTCCTGGCCTGCGCGCTTTTCGCGATCGCCAGCCAGTCGCGGCTCGGTCCTTTGGAGTTCTGGGACGTCATGACATAGATCCGGTCGCCGTTCTGTATCTCGTAATCGATCGGAACGAGCCGGCCGTTGACGCGCGCGCCGACCATCTTGTTGCCGACGGCGGAATGGATCGAATACGCGAAGTCGACCGGCGTCGAGCCCGCCGGAAGCGTCTTCACGTCACCCTGCGGCGTGAAGCAGTAAACGCTGTCCGAGAACAGGTCGAGGTCTGATTTCAGGAGGGAGACAAATTCCTTGTTGTCCGGCATCTCCTGCTGCCACTCCAGCACCTCGCGCAGCCAGTTGAGCTTGGCCTCCTCGTGGCGGTCGCTGTCCCTGGGCACGCCGGCGCCCTGTTTATAGCGCCAGTGCGCGGCGATACCGTATTCCGCCGTGTGGTGCATCTCATACGTACGGAT
>JAEEGL010036336.1_pt1 | contig 10768 bp, 12 predicted proteins | sample 9134231 | NCBI WGS metagenome assembly JAEEGL01 (sample SAMN16246548, study PRJNA631951) | gut metagenome | biome: gut microbiome; feature: rumen; material: fiber-attached | host: Bos | place: Iran: Karaj | collected 2018-10
AAACCGCAAAAACCCTTTTTGAAATCTTTGGCACTTTGTGCCTTTGTTCTGCTATTGTCATGAATCTGGTCGTAAGCAAGCTTCCGCCATCTTCCTGCCAATACCATAACATATCTTTCAGATATCAAAGCTTTCAAAAAGAAAAACCCCGCTTCGCTCAAAAACCTTTTTTGCGTGAACAGTTGACGAGTAGACAAGTTAACAAGTTGTCACTCTTGCTTCTAACCTTTCTCCCTCTCCTTTGGGCGACTGGGGTCTTTCGCTAACTGCTAACCTTATTTCCCCCTAAAGGGGGTTGGGGGGTCTTTTTTTAGCCCAAAGGGCGGGGTTTTTCTTTTGATCAGGTTGAAATTCTGAAAGAATTGATGGGGTGAATATAGGCTTTTATCTGGGAACTCGTTCACAAGGAAAAGCATATAGGCACAACATCAGAGGCAAAGCCTTAACCTGACCAAAAGTGTTTTCTCGGTTTTTGTTAAATATCCGTGTTAATTCGAGCAATTCGTGTTCAAATAAAAAGTTATCGTTAACGTTAACGTTAGTGTTATATTATGGTCAATGTTCAATGAAATAAATCTGCGGATATCTTTAGCAAACAACTTGTCAACTTGTTTACTTGTAAACTCGTTAAAAAAAAACTATAAATGAATATGAAACTTAACTGGTCAATGATTAAGAAAATCATCCAACTCATTATCACTATCCTCACCACCGTGGTCGGCACCATCTGCGTCCAAAGCTGCATGAACGGTTCACTAACCAATATTTACTAAACAAATGAAAGAACTGAAATCTGTAAGATATATTGTTGTCCACTGCACGGCAACCCGATGCAACAAGCCCTTCAGCGTGGAGAGTCTGATAAACTGCGGTGTCGGCAAGTACGGACAGTGCAGCTACCACTACTATGTCCGCCTCGACGGGACAGTCGTTCCCCTGCTCCCCGAATCCGTTCAGGGCGTCCATGCCAGAGGATACAACAGCTGTTCCCTGGGTGTGGTCTATGAAGGCGGTCTGGATGCACGGGGGAATGCCGACGACACCCGTACGGCAGAGCAGAAGCATACCCTCTATGCCTTGCTGAAGGAGCTGACGCGGAGCTATCCCGAAGCCCGCATCGTAGGGCATCGCGAACTACCGCATGTTGCCAAGGCCTGCCCTTGCTTCCCGGCATCAGAAGAGTATGCCGACCTGCAGCCTGAGTGTCGATAGTAAGTGTTAAGGTGGAACCAATCGGTTTCACCTTATTTCTTTTTCAATGACCGCATTGACCATTGAACATTATTCTTATATCTCACGCAGAAATCACAGAAATCACAGAAAGGGTTCTCTTTCAAAGGTTGGGGGCTTACTGCGTAATCCCTTGGCACTATGCTTTACCATTGTACTTATAAAAGCGAGCTTTTAACGTCCAATGCCAAACCACATTGCCATTCACAGAGTGAACAATCACCCTTTAAAAGAGAAACATTATTTAATCCGCAGAGCGGGAAAGATTAAATAGCATAACATATCTTTGATATCAAAGCTCTCAAAAAGAAAAAACACCGCCCTTTGGGCTGAAAAACTTGTTACTCCCTATAAAGGGGCAAAGTGAAAACGAAGTGTGAAAACTGAGGAATGAAGTAAGATGGAACATGCTGAAATCTCGGTTTTCTCACTTTTTTTGTTCTTTACATCATCATTTGAAAATTAATTTCTATTTTTGTGTCGGTGAATTTGTAAAAGTAATCAGGTTTAAGAGTGAGACAGGGAGATGAAGTTGAGGGGAGAATGAAGAAGGACTCTAATTTTGCACTCTGAAAGAATATATCAGTGAAGTATTTGTTCAATAACACTTAATTCCTTACCTTTGTCGTTAGAAGAAGGAAGAGTTTGTGAGGTTTGAGGATGATATAAATAGTATTGTTGGAGAAGAAAGGATGTTACTTGGCTTTGTGTGAACGTATTGGAGGTGACAAGGGACAGGTACCGCTGTCACCCTATTCGTTTGTCAAGGACATACAGATGATATTCTGTACTGTGTTAGGGAAGAATATGAAGTATGCTGGGGAGGTGATTTGAGGGAAGAAGGCTGAGGGATGATGGCTGAAGGTATTCTAGTAGATTATAGATGTTAGATTATAGATGAGAGATGTAAGAAGTAAGATGGCTGATGTAAGAGGGAAGATGTAAGATGATAACCATAGACAAACAATTATTGGATGAAATGAGTCGTCAGGCGAAAAAGTCACCTCATATGCGAAAGAACTACAACTTTCACCAGTCGTTGGATGAAAAACGTTATAATTATGATTCATGGTTCATGATTCGGGTTATCGTAGCTATATACTTTGGAAACAAGAATTTGAAAGATGGCTGTATTTCGAATAGTTATATTTACAAAAACCCCATTGCGGAAAGCGTTCAGATATAAGGATGTCTTTCAATTGGTGCCTTATACTAAAGACTTTAAACCAGAGGTTAGTAGGTATGCTGTGGATTACCCTTGTTTCTTAGAGTATAGCCTGCCTGATGATAATTGTGATGGGAAAGCACAATGGGATAAAGATAGAGAGATTTCTGTTATATTGACAGCTTTTTCGATATACAGGGTCTTCATATATGATTTCTATGCATCATCTTGGGGCGTAAGATTTCCAGTCTTTAGCTATGATTATGTTGAAAATGAGTTAAAGGAGGACGAAAAAGATATTTTAAAAGAAGAACCTGTTTTTTACTATCCGTTCTTTCATTACAAAGATCCAACACATAAATTAAAGGGAAATTCTTTCTCTGAGGTTGCAGAGGCTGATATGATGACACTTCGTAAACAGTATTGGACATATATTGAATCAGAACAGGATAGGTACGATATACGCAACGATAAAGCTGAAATAACATTTTCAGAAGAAACGGTGAAATGTTTGGATGCTTATTTTGCAATGGATGATAAAAAGCAAAAGAAGATCTATTCTGCAGCAAGACTTATTTCTGATTCTATAGCATTGAAGTATTACAGACATAGTCTGTCGTTTATGGCAGGCGTGGCAGCTTTGGAAACTCTTTCTGATATGGTGACAAATGATAAAGACCTTATTGAAGAAGATTGCTATTCATGTCATCATATTATATCATCACCTTATACCTGTCCCCAATGTGGACGTCCTATATGGGGAGTGACAGCAAAAGTTAAGAACTTCTTAAAAGATTATGTTTCTTCTAATGACGAGGATGTTAAGAACTACAATAGGATTTACAATCTTCGGAGTAAGATAACTCATACAGGGGATATCTTTACGGGAGATTCTATCTATGATTCTGATGAGGATAGAAGGGATAGGGAAAACAAGATGGAGTATAAGTTAATAGAGTATGCTCGCAGAGGAATGGTTAGCGTTATGATGAAAGGATAATGTTTTAACAGAGTAGATTATATGAAGAAATTATATTTCATCGGTAACGGTTTTGATATAGCTCATGATATAAAATCTCGATACAGGGATTTTCGGGATTTTATGAATGCTAGTAAGGATTATGATGACTTTGTCATCATGCTGGAGGAACTTTACGGTTGCACCGTAAAAGACTTATGGTCTGAATTTGAAACTGCCTTGGGACTGATTACGGGCGAAACAATATATAAAGATGCCGTAGCCAGCGCTGGGAAAGATGATGAATTGGAACGTGAGGTACGTATGCAGCAAGATATTATGGGGTGGAATGCTTCGGCTATCAGAGATCGTCTTGCTGATGCTTTTTCTGATTGGGTAGCACTGATATCGCTCGAGAAAGTGAGACCTATCTATGATATTTCCCCCGAGGATCTTTTTCTCACATTTAATTACACTGAAACACTAGAGAAGATATACAAGGTCCCTCAGACTAATATTCTACATATTCATGGTAATCAAAGTAATCCTATCTTTGGACATGGAAAACCTGAATATGATGATACTTGGCCTCCTGAGCAAGAAGCGTGGGTGGTTACTGATGAAGCTAATGATCATGCAAGAGATTTGTTTAAAGAGTTCATCAAACCTGTTGACAGTATCATCAAGGAACATGAAGCCTACTTTAAAGGACTTAAAGGAACCATTGACGAGGTCGTAATTATAGGGCATTCTCTTGGAGATGTCGATTTGCCATATATTAGGAAGATACAAGCAGAAGCTACTCCTTCGTTATGGACAGACTATTTCCATCGTGACAAGGATAGATACGCGACAAAACAGAAGCAGCATGATGCCCTTGTAGAAATTCTCCTTTCATGCGGTATCCCCGTTGGTAATATTAATGTTGTATGTGATGCAGATATGTGATTGCAGATGTAATGTAGGTGGTATGACAGGGATGGGACATACGTTGATTCATGTATGAAAATATCAGTTGTGGAAAACGTGGGGTGACTAGAAACGGTTCCATATTACCAAGAATAAAAGATAAAATATCGAAAAATAACAAGAAATATATTAAGATTGAAAAGAATATTATTATATTTGCAATTAATTAAATAGACGGTTTATGCGTTTAAGGCTTAATAATATTGAATTGAAAGGATATAAGTCGGTGAATGGCGCGGGTCAGACGTTGCCTATCAATGATGATATTACTATCCTGATTGGTGCTAATGGCGTAGGAAAAAGCAATATAGTTTCTTTTTTCCAGTTGTTGAACTATGCCATGAGTGGCTCCCTGCAGACATATATTGGAGAGAATGGATTTGCAGATGCATTCTTGTATTATGGATCAAAGAATACAGACTGTATTAAGGCAAAGTTGCGTTTTTCCAGCGGGGACAGTCGAAATGAGTATGCGTTTAGACTTGCATATGCAGCAGGCGACTCAATGATATTTACCGAGGAGTCAATTTCTTTCAAGAAAGAAGGGCGTGGAACCCCTTTCAAATTAACATTGGATGTTGGCAAGAAAGAATCCCAGTTGTATGAGGCAAAAAACAGCAACTACAAAGATACAGTGCAGGTGTTTATCAACTTGTTGAAAAACTGTAGATATTTTCAGTTCCATGATACGACAAAGGAAGCAAAAATTCGCAAAAATGGCTATATTAACGATAATAAGTTTTTGCGGAGTAATGCTGGTAATTTGGCAGCCTTTTTGTACGGCATAAAAAAACAAAAAGGTGGAAGGCCATACTATGATCGCATTGTTCGCTATATACAACAGGTTATGCCGCAGTTTGGAGACTTTATCATGGAGCCCACAATTACGGATAGTAATTATATATCCCTAGACTGGAAGGAGAAGGATAGTGACTATATTTTTGGAGTGAATCAGATTTCTGATGGCACTCTTCGTTTTATGGCTTTGGCTACCTTGTTGTTGCAACCTCCAAAAACTATGCCTTCATTGATAGTAATAGATGAACCTGAATTAGGACTGCACCCTACTGCTATTAGCATGTTGGCTGGAATGATAAAGAAAGCCTCGGAATCTGTGCAGGTTGTTATTGCTACTCAGTCCTCTCGTTTGCTTGATGAATTTAGTGCAGACAAGGTCGTAGTTATCGAACGAGACGAGATAAAGCATACCTCTGTATTTCGCCAACTTAACAATGAACAATTGAAGGAGTGGGAGGCCGACTATACTACTAGTGAGTTGTGGGATAAAAATGTGATAGGAGGTAGACCATGATGCGATTACATATTACTGCAGAAGGACAAACAGAGGAGTCGTTTGTAAATAGAACTCTGAGACCGCATCTGGCTCAGTTGCATGTTTATGCAGATGTTCGGTGTGTACTTACAAGTCGTAAACGTGGCAAAGATTACCGAGGTGGCATGACAACTTATGAAAAGGCTAAAAGTGATATTGTTAGGTGGTTGAATGAAGAGAGGCAAAATAAAGATGTTGCATTTACTACGATGTTTGATTACTATGCTCTACCTACCGACTTTCCTGGTTTTGACGAGGCTCAAAAGGAGATAGATCCTTATAAGAAGGTTGCTATAATTGAGAATGCCTTTTTAAGGGACATAAATGATAGCCGTTTTATACCCTATATCCAACTTCATGAGTTTGAAACCTTGTTGTTTGTGGAACCTCAGAAGTTTGAGATTGAATTTTTTGATAGTCCCAAAGGCATTTCGACTTTACAAGCAATTGCTGATGAGTTTTGTAATCCAGAACTAATTAATCATGGAGAGCAAACTGCTCCATCAAAACGAATTATAAGTGTGTATAGTAGTTATGAAAACAACAAACCATATATCGGGTCAATGATAGCGCATGCTATTGGTATAGATGCATTAAGGAATGGTTGTGCTCATTTTAACTCTTGGTTGACGAAATTGGAGTCATTAGGTTAGAGCGAATGTTGAGGAAGAATACTTTATGTGTTTTTGAGATTGAATGGAGTTACGGAAAGCCGGAGAATCCCGGATTTAAGATATAACGGAGTCTATGTGTGTGTGTAATTATAGAATTTCGGGATAAGGAATTAAAGAATAATAGAGGTTTGAATGAGGTGGCAGATGTCAATCCCTGTCACCGTGAGAGCAAGATCGCAGGTGTCAAACCGCTCGCAGATTTGCAATAATTATATTAAGGATATCATTGGTTGGGACTAACAGATCTAACATATTAAGGAAATGAATATTACGGAGTTTTGTAATCAATATAAAACCCATCCTGTTCTTTTTATCGGGACGGGGATTAGTATGCGTTATTTTGAAAACTCAAAAAGTTGGGAAGATCTTCTTAAGGAGATTGTAATTGATTACAGTGGTAGTGAAGAACATTATTATGATCTCAAGTCGCAATGCCAGTATCCAATAGGAAGAGGATATGATTATCCAAAATTAGGAAGTATTGTGGAATCTGAATTCAATAATGTCGCTTCTTCTGAAAGAGATGGTAAGTATAAAGAAGTAAATGACTCATTCTATGAATTAATGAGAAATGGCTCGCAAATAAGCCGCTTCAAGATACTTATAAGCAATATCTTTGCAGGTCTTATACCCAAAGAGAGTATGGAAGTAGAACTCGGAGAATTAAAGAAGGCAAGAAAGAATGTGGGGTCGGTAATAACCACTAATTATGACGACTTGATTGAAAGAGTTTTTGAGTTTAGCCCACTCATTGGTAATGATATTCTCTTGAGTAACCCCTATGGTTCTGTATATAAGATTCATGGTTGTATAAAACATCCTGGGCATATTATTATTACATCGAAAGACTACGAGAATTTCGAATCAAGGTATGAGCTTATTCGGGCTCAGTTGTTGTCATTGTTCATTCACAATCCTATTATATTCCTTGGATACAGCATGGGAGATGAAAATATAAAAAAGATTTTAAAGACGATATTTGCTTATGTTGTACCGAATACCGACCTTGCAGAGCAAATTAAGAAGAATTTTCTGCTAGTTGAGTATTGTGCAGGTTCAGATAACACTTTAGTTCAAGAACATGACATAGATATAGGTGGTGTAACAGAAACTATTAGGATAAATAAACTAAAAACGGATAATTTTGCAGCTTTATATCAAGCCATTTCAGGGCTTAATCTTCCAATCTCTGCCATGGATGTAAGGAAAGTGCAGACAGTTGTGAAAGAAATATATGCAGGTGGCTCAATAAAAGTTGAGATAACAGAAGATATCGATAAGCTAAAGAATAGTGATAGAATTCTCGCCATAGGATCTTCCAAAACTATATCATACCAATATCTAACGTTAACCGAAATGATACAAAAGTACTTTGATATATTGGACGAATCCAACTATGCGTTGATTTCAACAATTAATAAGCAGAAAGTTGCTATTAATCAATATTTCCCAGTGTTCGGCTTCTCGCATGTGAATGAAGACATAAATGATATTGAAGACTTAAAAGAACGACAAAGGCAAAATGTTACTAAATATGTGGCAAGCAAGGGCTCCAAAAGAGCAAATGGTCATACAACTGTTGAAGGTATTCTTAATGATGAAAGTATTGCCACTTCCTATAAATGTCAATCTATAATTTATGCAGTAGATAAAGGTCAAATAACACTTGAAGACTACGAACAGTATTTAAGGCATTATTCTGACAACAGAGATAGCTCCGACTATAGGAGGATGATTTGTCAATACGATTTAATGAGGTATGGAACTTCTGAGAGTTAGATCGCGGGAGTGTTTAAAAAGATATTAGTTCCTGTCACCTGTGTGGTTTTGCTGGGAAAAAAGTATATATTTGCAAATAATGAGGAGTAAAGAGAAACCGGTATTTGGGACAACAGAGTGGGCGGCCTCAAACGTAAACTTCTTGAAGGGCTGTAGCAACGATTGTAAGTATTGCTTCAGTAAAGAGATGGCCATCCGCTTTAAACGGAAAACACCAGAGAACTGGAAAGAGGAAGACATAAACTGGGAGGCATATAACAAGAATGTGAAACAGCGTGAAGGGTATATCATGTTTCCTTCAACGCATGACATTACGCCCAAGCATATTGATTTGACAATAGATTTTTTGAAAAGGTTACTCAGTAATGGGAATAAGGTGCTGATTGTCTCAAAACCTTCGTTTGAATGTATTAAGCGAATTTGCGATACTTTCAGAGACCATAAAGACCATATACTGTTCCGCTTCACCATAGGTTCCACCAACAATAAGACATTGATGTTTTGGGAGCCCAATGCGCCTGATTATCAGGAAAGGAAACAAGCTTTGATTTACGCATACGAGGCAGGATTCCAGACAAGTATTTCTTGCGAGCCTATGCTGGACAACATGATAAACAAGGTAATAGATGATTTATCTCAATACGTGACAGATGCCATCTGGCTCGGCAAAATGAACTTTGTCATTAGGAGGCTACGTACCAACGGGCATTTGGATGCAAAGGGGCAGGCGGTAGCAGAGCAACTGCTGGAATGGCAGAACGATGTTGCTATTAAGAAACTATATAACAAGTATAAGGATAATCCACAAATCAAGTGGAAGGAGAGTATAAAGAAAGTCGTAGGATTGGAAGTTTCAACAATTAAAGGAGAGGATAAATAGTATGGCAGGAGAAAAAGATTTCTTTAAGAAACAGACAGACTCGTCAAGAATCAAGGCAAGTATTGTTTCGGAGTATTTCCCGCAGTATTGTAAGATAATACGCAAGAAGCATGAACCAGAGATGTTCAGGTATATTGACCTGTTTTCAGGTCCTGGTATATATGAGGACGGAAATGTCTCTACTCCAATCATGCTGGCTAGAAACATTGCGCAGGATAATACACTGAAAGACAAGGTGCAGTTCATTTTTAATGACTTGAATTATTGTGATGTGTTGAAAGCAAACTTTGAAGCTGAGTTCCCGCAGGGTACCTTTGCCCAAGGAGCGCATTTCCTGAACAAGAAGGTTGGCGCATGTGAGGCTATATATCAGTCTATTGAAAGATATACAATGACAAAAGGCCGCTGGGGATTCTGGCGGAATGAGAAACCTTCACTGTTGTTCTTTGACCCATTTGGCTACAAGGGAATGAGGACGGAATCACTAGCTAAGTTCTTGAAGAACTGGGGCAATGAGATATTTTTGTTTATCAATACAAAGCGTATAAACCCGGCTCTGGAAAATGACCAGTTTGAGGAGTTAATGCGGTTGTGGTTTCCTAAAAGGTATGATGAACTGAAGGTGAAAGTGAGAAATCAGACGTCAGTTCCAGCACGACTTGAATATATACTCACCAGTCTGAGGGAGGAGTTTGTGACCATAATGGGGAAGGGTGAAGTGTTCTGCTGTGCATTCCGTTTCCAGGAAGAGGACAGTCGTACCACCAGCCACTACGTGCTGCATATCACCAAAAGCCCCAGAGGATACGATTTGTGTAAGACTGTTTACAACAAGTTCGCAAATGAAGATTTGGAGTTGAATGGCAGTAATACTTATACGTTTGACCCTAAGAAGTGCGCCAATGAATTATCGTTGTTTGGTGACACTAATATGGCAGCAGAATCTTTAAAGGATATGTTGTGTAAGGAATACAAAGGGATGACGATAACGACCTTGGACTTGTTTGAAGACCACCAACGAAGGTCGAGATACAGCCGCGACCACTATACGCGAGCACTAAGAATGGCCGAAGAGGAAGGGTTGCTGAGTGCTGCATATACTGATGACAAGAACCACAAGGTGAATGTTCTAATAAACCAAGATTGCGTAGTGACGTTTAAATGATATGAAGGGTGGCAAGGGAGCAGACTTCTGGCTCATGACGCTTATGATTCATGTTTAACGGGCAAGAAATAATTAAATTTGAAAAACTATTTACCTGTGCCTTGCGCACATGAGCGAGGAAGGTTGGGAACAGAAATATGTGAAAGAGGCCTTTGATACGAACTGGGTGGTGCCGATGGGACCTAACGTTAACGAATTCGAGAAGAGTCTCGAAGAGTTCGTTAACGATGTAAGATGTAAGAAGTAAGATGGCAGAAGACATTCTGGTAGATAATAGATGTTTGATGTAAGATGTCACAAAGATATAGGCAAAGGGTCGATGCAGGTTTGCATCGGCTTTTTTTGTTATATAGCCCCCTAAGGAACACATATGATTCCGGAGGGATTCGTACCCTGGACCCCTCAATTGGGGATTCGGGAGATGGATGATGTAAGATGTCTGATGTCTGAGGGGTGATGTGTGAAAATAATAAATAAAATTCGCTGCATATTGAGAAGTTTTCGTACTTTTGCAAAAATATCAGTCTGTGGAGAGAATTAAGAGTAGGGCGTGTTCCTATCCCGCTTAATAATAAATGGTAGAAGAGTTAAGTTCATATACATCCCAAGACTTGG
>JAEEGL010191914.1_pt1 | contig 10768 bp, 15 predicted proteins | sample 9134231 | NCBI WGS metagenome assembly JAEEGL01 (sample SAMN16246548, study PRJNA631951) | gut metagenome | biome: gut microbiome; feature: rumen; material: fiber-attached | host: Bos | place: Iran: Karaj | collected 2018-10
GAATACCAATTGTTAAGTCCCCATGCATTACACGTAATGCTCCAACTGCAAGAACCAGAAGGTTCAGCACCTGCGTAATGGATCTTGGAATCTGCGAAATAATAAGCGAAAGATAGCTCATGCCCTGCGATTGCATTAAAACCTTAGCATGCTGCCCTGCCCACTTCTGGAAAAAATCATTTTCAAGACCGGAAGCTTTAAGGGTTTCTATCATTCCAATACCGCTCATTGTCTGACCATAAAGTTTTCCATATTCCATCTGTGTTTTGAACATTCCGATTCTTACACGCTCCGAACATAACTTCATAATCAGAAAATTAAGGCCTGTTGCACAGAAACATAAAAGCGTAAGAGGCACATCATAAGTAAACATGATAACCGCATAGAAAACAACACAGAAAAGATTTATAACAGCCCCTGTAAGCTGGGACGAAATAAGGGTTGCAACACTATCATTAGCCTGAATACGGTTACAGATTTCTCCCGGCATACGTTGAGAAAAGAAGTCTACAGGCATTTTAAAAACATGGTTTAAGAACTTTACGGAAGAAGAAAGCGCTATCTTCATGTGAAAGCGGTTCAAATAATACTGCTGCAGAAACACAAGACATCCCTGTAAAACAGCAGTAAATCCCATGGCAATTAAAAGAGGCTTTAAGAAACCGCTCATCTGTCCAACTAAAATTGAATCAACAAAAAAACGGCTGAAAGCCGGAATAGCAAAGCCAGGTATAAGCAGGAACAATCCTAAAAGGATTATATAAAGAAGAACAGATTTCATTCCTGTCATACGTTTTTTAAGCAGTGGAACAATTGAAGGCTTTTTACCTTCCTTTTTGAAGTTTTCACCTTTAGAAAATTCAAGGATTACACCTGTGTATGAAGTGTCAAATTCTTCATAGGGAATAACTCTTTTACCACTTGCAGGATCGTTTATATATGCTTTATTTCCTTTAAATCCTTCAAGAACAACAAAGTGATTAAATTCCCAGAATATTATTGCAGGAAACTTTGTTTTGCCAATAGATTCAAGATCTCGTTTATAGCCTGAAGCTTCAAGACCCAGCCGCTGTGCAGCCAGAATAATCTTGGAAGCCTTAGAACCATCCCTGGAAACACCACATTCTATACGAAGCCGTTCCAAAGGAATAAAAGAGCCGTAATATCCCAGAATCATTGCAAGACTAGCAGCTCCACATTCCACTGCTTCCATCTGCAAAACAGTAGGAGTTTTTACACGTTTCTGGCTGTAAGTGAAGCACTTTTTGTCTTTCATTTGCGCTCTCCTACGCCAAAAATCTTTCTTTTAACTAATGGAATTACAAGCTGTACCGGTCTCTGAGTGCGCACAGTAACAGAACCCGTGCACAACACACCTGTTCCAAGCGTACTGTCAGGTCCTTTGGAAGATGACCAGCGGAAACCACTTTTTGTAGATGGATCAGGAATAAGACTGACCTTAACTTCAATAGGAGCACCAGCTTTTGCAAAACTTTCTGCAAGAGCCTGGTTCTGTAACGTTGCCATAAGGTACTGGTTACTTACAGGAAATTCTGAAACATTCGTTACAATTCCCTGAATAAATCCATATTCCTCCTGCTTTACAGTTGCAGGGCTTACGGCAATATTCATACCGCGTTTTATACGTTTACCATCCTGGGCAGTAAAAAACATTGTAGATTCAAGCGAGTAACCATCACTTGAAAAAGGTTCAATAATTGCTATAGCAGCCCCTGTTGCAACATAAGAGCCGCGTACAAGTGAAACTTCATAAACTCTGCCGGAAAGCGGAGAAACAATACGGGTTGCATTCTGATAAGACTCCTGCTGAATTTCAAGCTGCTTCTTAGCTTCTTCTATCTGATGCTGCAAGGCCATAAGCTGTTTGCTTGATTCCCCGGTAGTTTTAATTCGGCTAACGCCTGTATCCATAATTTTCTGTTCAGTTTCCTGCTTCTGTCTTTGCAAAGAAAGCAGTTCACTTCTTGCAGAAAGGTACATACTTTCAGAAATAATTCCGTCTTCAAAAAGGGATTTCATATTCTGTTCCTTACGCTCTGCATCTGCAATCTGTACAGACAAGGTTGAAACCTGAGAGCGTAAATCCCTCTCGCTTTTTGCAAGCATTTCATCCGTAAGGTTTGTACTGCGGACTGAAAGACCTGCCGTATTATCATAATCCTGCTGAAGGTTAATAAGTTTTTGAGAAGCAATCTGAAGCTGTTCAAGCAAATCCTGACGTTCTACACGGGCAATAATCTGCCCTTTGCTTACAGTTTCTCCTTTTTTAAGGAAAACATCTTTTACAATACCGCCGGAAGCAGACGTAATACTTGCAAGGCCACTTGAATTAATAAGAACACCGCTACCGTTAACTTTTTCAGGGATAGTGCCAAACACGCCCCAGACAATAGCAGCAAAAAGAAGAATTCCAATCGTACCAATAATAATCCAGCTGGAAGGTTTAATAATTGTTACCGCATAATCAAGTTGTTCCGGAGATGAAAGCTTCTGCAAAGCATTCTGTCTAAACATTCCGTTTGTCATTTTTTTTTACTCCTAATACAAAAATTGTAACCTATTTTTTGTATAAAAGCTAACTATATAATGATAAAAATATTAAAAATCTCTACTAAAAAAACAAATCAGAACATTTTCTGTAAGTTCTTACATTCATAGAAACGCTCATATCTGCCATTATAACGGCATTCAGCCTGTGCTGTCCGTTTACAAGTTCTCCGCTGGACAAAACTTCTATAGGATCTGCCGTATCTTTCCAGAGACCTGCTTTCATTTGTTCGCAAAGCTCTTTTACATGACTGTCAATTACATCTCTGTTTCTATATAGTTCATTTTCAGGAGTTTTTTTAAGCCATTTAAGGGCTTTTTTAACCGTTACAATTTCAGGTGCGCAGGAAACAACTTCAATTTTTGAACAATTCACACATTTTCCATTTTTAATAATCCAGGAAAAAACATCATAATTGGAGTTAATCAAAGTAATGTCATAGGAGTTGCCGCAATCAAAAAAATTATCCCACCAGTGTTCAACGCTTCCCCAGGGACTAAGCAAAAAACCGTTAGAAACTATTCCTGCTTTTTCTATAATATTGAATTCGGCTCCATCCTTTGCAAAACGCTTTTCAAGCTTATTGCAAAGGCTTTCAAGATATTCTGCTTTTCCTGTTTTTTTAGAAAACCGGATCTGAAACTGATAATACATTTTTATTCAAAAAGCTTTTGCAGATGCAACCGTTCAGATTCTTTTTCTACATCATCACGAATCTGGCGTAAAAAGTCCTTGTTTCTGAAAACAAAGTAGCAGCAATGACATGGAGAGCAAAGATAATTAGGAATTTTAATTCCATATTCTTTTGCCTTTTCAACATACCAGTGAAAGCCTTCCATTAGCATAATGTAAAGATAAGGATTAGAAGACACTTTTGATTCAAGTTCACCAAAAGGTGAAACACCGGCTTTTCCTATTTTTATAGGCGGAATTTCCTTACAGAATTGAGAGCAGCAAAGATAATAATTACCGTCAAAATTAAGATGAACCAAACCGCCAAACGAGCATTTAGAATTTTCTGTCTTAAATAATGTAACAATTCTTTCTTCTTTGATTGTTTCCATTGCTCTTCCGACTGGTAAAAGCGGATGCGGCTGAATTATTGTATGATAAATTTCAGGTCTTAATTGTTCTGTAAGCTGTACAATATCATCACTATCCTTAGTATCCATAAATGAAATATCTGTTAAAAGTCCGGCTTCATCACAGGCTCTAAGGGCTGTCTTTAAGTCTTTTATCGGAACAAACTGCTGGTGATAACGGTCCGCACTGAATGAAACAAGTTCAATTCCAGCAGTTTTCAATTCTTTCATCATTTCAAGAGCTCTTACAGGATCTTTTCCCCAGTAACCGTTTGTATTTACGGTAAGGCGAAGTCCTTTTGACTTTGCGTAAACCGTACACTCCAGCATCTGATCATAATATAAAAACGCTTCGCCTCCGGACCACCCGATGGAACGCATTGTTTTAGTTTCTGTTACTTCGTCAATTACAGATTTTATTAAATCTGTTTCAAGATGCTGCTTACATGAAGGAGAACAGGAAAAACAGCACATTGAACAGGCGGCGGTACATTTATCTGTAATGGCAATTGCAAGTTTACTGAAAAGCATATTATATCTCCCCTGTGTTTTATTGACCTGTCATATTTAATGCAGCTTTTACAAGAATCTCTTCGTAAAGCTCTTCTACATACGGAAGCATTGCTTTTTTCCTTTCTTCTGTTCCAAAAAGTTCCCTGCAAAAATCACAGGAACAGCCCATCTTTTCAGATATTTTGTAGCCTAGTTTTGACCGTGCAATTTCAACAAGTTTAGCCATTCTGTTACAATTAAGTATAACGTCACAGATTTTCGGAACATAGCTTTCAGAAAGAACTTGCTGCAATGATTTTTCTGTCATATTGCCAACTTTCATCTGTGTTCCATAGACTTCATGCCGGCAGCATGGATAAACATCTCCGTTGTAAAAAACTGAAATTTTTCCATCATAAATGCAGCCGGCGTGTTTTGAATCTGCAAAATTGAGGAACATCTCTTCAGGAAGATTTAAAGCTCTTCCTGCCCTGTATGCTGCATAAAAACGGCATTGCGTTACATATTTTTTTTCGCCAAGACTTTGTAAATAACGCCCGGCAGAATATTCTCCGTTAAAATCTGCAACTTCAAGTTCACAGCTTATATTAAGTTCCTGACAAGCTTTAAATGCTTTATCAAAATCTTCCTGTTTTACATATTTTTCATGAAAAAAATCCCGGCTGAAAGCTATTTTATCCGGATTAAGTTTTTTTAAATAATCAATTATTTTTTCATTTTCCCACGAGCCCCAGAAACCGTTAGAGGCTATAAAAACAGTCATATCATTTCTTCTTGCTTCTTGTGCCCCTTTTAAAAGAAGTTCCGGGTATAAAAAACATTCTCCGCCACTAAAACCTACGCCAGAAATCCCTATTTTTTTTGCATCATGTATTGCACGAAACATTAAATCTTCGCTCATTACCTGCGTATTTTTTGGAGTGCATGAAAAACAGCAGAATTCACATTGAGCATTGCACTTGTCTGTAATAACTAAGCAAAGATTTGAAAAATTCATTCAGTAACCTCGTAAAAAAACAGCCCGATTCAGCTTAATAAACCGAACCGAGCTGAATAACTGTAAGCATTTATTCTAAAAAAATTAGTTAGGTGTTACAATTTTTGAGCCTACTACAAACCAGTCACTAACAACAATTGTAGAACCACCAGCTACAGCGTCAAGGTCTCCGATAGAAAGTTTTTCGCTCTTAACTTCATCAGCGGTGAACGAATAGCCTTCTGCAGCAGCAGCTTTTACAAGACCTGCAACATCTTTTACATCCTTGAATTTTGCAGCAAAAGTCTTGTCTTCTTTTACCTTTTTCTTAAAATCAGCATAATTCATAGTGAATCTCCTTGCCTTATATTTTTTTTGCCTCCACAAGGAAGCAGCAACATTAGTTACATTTATTTAGACGAACCTGTTAAAAAACAGAGCAGATTTTTTTTCCAAAACCTTGGAGTTTTTTTATATTAAGTTAAAATTCAAGTTATGGGAAAAAGTGTTGAATTAAAAAACATGTCTGGTGTTTCAAAAAAAATTGATTTAGACAAAACCTATAAGCAATATTCAGAAAAAGTTTACAGATACCTCAGAAGCCATGTTTCTTCACAAGACGATGTTGAAGAATTACATTCAAAAGTTTTCCTGAAAATCTGTCAATCCTCTGACAGTTACAAAGGCAATCCGAACGCCGTTTCAAGTTTTGTATACACAATAACAAGAAATCAAGTTATTGATTATTACCGTACGGCAAAAATATCAGATACCATAGACGAGTTTTTTTTACATTCTGCAGAAATCGAAGAAGATTATTGCAAAAAAGAAAGACTTGAAGAACTTGCCTATGCTTTGGAAAATCTTTCTTCAAAAGAAAGACTGATTATTGTAATCCACTGGTGGCAGGAAAAATCACTTAATGAAGTTGCAAGTATGATCGGTTTGTCTTATGACAATGTAAAAAGAACACATAAAGCATCCCTTGAAAAGATAAAAAACTTAATGGAAAAGGGAAAAATACACCTTGTTCCTTCCCCTGCAGCGCAGAACAACGTACACTCTATGAGTATTTCGAAAACTTCACTTTTTAATGCTCCAAAAGTATTCTCACTCGTCTAAATAGCTGATAGTATAATGCTGTTTGCTGTAGACAGGAGAATTGAATTGGCAGAAAACGAGAAATCTCTAGAAAAATTTTCTAAATATTTAGCCTCTCTATTTGATTTCCAGAAATTTGAACAAAATCCCCATCTGGACTCTGTAATTAAATCTGCAGAATCAGATTTAGAAAACAATACTCTTCAAGAATCCGACTTAGATATGCTCAGTGCAGCAGGCACCGGTGTGGATATCAATCACAAATTTCCAGAATAAGGATTCCGTTGTGCATTAAAGCGTAATCTGCATAATTCCTATTACACAAATAGACATTTTAGACATTTCAAAGTAAAATTATATGTAACGGCATTTAATCATGATTGATTGTAAAAAAGTTTTTGAAAATTATTCACAGAAAGTTTATGCATACCTTCGCTATCACCTTTCTAATCAGGAAGATATAGAAGATTTACATTCCCATATATTTTCAAAGATAGTTCAATCAGCCGATTCTTATCGTGGAGATCCGGATGCCGTTTCAAGCTTTGTTTATACAATCACAAAAAACAGCCTGTTAAACTATAAAAGAAAAAAGAATATCTTTATATCCATGGACTTTTTAGCAGACTTCTTTCCAACGAACAGTATATTTGCAAACGAAGGAAACACTGAAGATGATTACTTTAAAAACGAAGCTCTTGAAAATCTATCCCGGGCACTCAAGCAGCTTTTGCCACAGGAGAGAGCCCTCATAATTTACTGCTATTATGAAAAAATGACTTTAAAACAGGTCGCCATAAAATGCGGACTTTCATACGGTGCATGTAAACGCCTTCATCAAAAGGCATTAGAAAGACTACGCGGCATGATGAAAGTAAGCTAATTTTCCGTGCTCAATTCTTTGAAGAACAAAATTCTTTTTCAACTGTAATTACTAGGTCAAAAAGCTCTTCATCTGTCATATTTATGTGAGCACGGCTCCGTACTGAATTACTTAAAAAATCTGTATATTTATGAACCTGAGGAACATATTGCTGCATATCCTCACTTTCATCAAAATAATTTTTCATACGGCCGCCGATATAAAGACCAGAAGAATCTATTCCAAGCAGGCGTTCTGCTAGCCTTACGTCATATTCGCCAGTCGCCGCACACAGTCCGATACAGTCGGCAAGAAGCTCGTCCCAAAGAGCATCTATATTTTCATGGAAAAGCTCACGGCAGATAACATGAGTAATTTCATGGTAAAGCCTTAGTCGCTCAGACTGCTTAAGCCACAGGCTTTCATCAAGAGCAAGAGTTTCAGATGTAACCGCACTATAAAAACCTTTGCTAATAATTACTAGCTTATCCTTAAAGTTTTTTTTATCTTTGGTAAACGAAGCGAACTCGTCAGGCCATTCAAGGAAATTTCCGCCGGAAGAAAGAAACTGTGTCTTATGAGCTTCAATTTTACGCCAGTTTATGATTCCAAGAATTGTACAAGCCCCCATTGTTTCAGGCACTGGTTTATCTTCGCACTTCCATGCAAGAAGCTGTATCATCCGCTCAAAGTCCGTACGGTTTTCAAGGTAAATGCATTCAATAGGACCTACAGGAGTCTGAATCGTAAAAAGTCTGTCGTCTGATGTACCTGTAAAGGAGGGAGGAAAATCGGGCCTGTCGCCTGAGCTTGAAAAGCAGTCAGGAACTCCACCTGATTTTACAATGCGCTGGTATTCTTCTGAGTCACTTTTACCTTTTTCAGGTACAAGATAAAGCTGATAATATCTGTCCGCAAGTGTTTTAATACAGTTTTCCATTTACTAATATAATCTTAACACAGTGAGGTGCAAAAACAGTTGATTTCTGATAAATTAGGCAGTATATTCATTATGTATTAGAAACAGGATTTATGGATTAATAAAAAAAGCCGTACCGGACAGTAAAAACACTGGCAACGACCTTATTATTATTGTATACCCCTGTTCATTTTATTACAAAAACGAAAAATACGCTGTATTTTTGAGGTACAGCTACAACACCCTTCCTAGATGATACACTCTGCCTAATTAGATGATACAAACACTCTACCTAGATTAGCACCACACTCTAACTAGAGTATACTCCCATCGACCGCAGTAACAAGGGGATTGATAGTACTGTAACAAGGGTATTGTTAGTAAGGTGGATGGGATACAAACTCAACTGTAACAAGGGTATTGTCAGTGTACTGACAATACCTCATACTGTATTGTACTTAAAAGGCAGCTCCTTTAGGTCCAATATATTTTGTATATGTATAGTCGATTTTACCGCCTGCAACTGAATCAAGTTCATCGTCGGTAAGCTTCATCCCGGCATTTTCCATAATTTCTTTGGCTTCTTCCTTATTTTTTGCCTGAGCCATTTCGTCCTTTAACTTTCCGACTAATTCCATTTTTATTTCTCCTGTAGTGCCATGTCACGTGAAGAATTCTACATGGCAAAACTTACTTCTTCAAATAAATCGTAACGTCAACCAGGCCGTTTGTGCCTTTATACGGAACTGTACATTCAGGGTCTATAAAAAGCTTGTATCCCTGGCGGATTATTGGTTTTATTCCGTAGGAAATATCTGCTGTAACTGAATAACGCTGTTCGCCTGCAGTTCCCGGGTCATATACAGCAGTTATAGTACGGCTTTTATCAGTCTTTTCACTCTTTTTGGAACGCAATGCGGAAATATTAGTGCGTATTTCATTGCATTCAACAGGCGGAAGAGTGTCGTAGCTGACTGTTTCTAAAATGTACGGAATCTTTTCTTTTTTTGTACACACGTAGGTTGAAAGCTTAATAAGCTCAAGGTTTTCCGCATTTACAGTATAGCGGTATTCCATACTTGCATTTTTCCAGCTTTCAGGAACGTTCTGAACATCAGAAGCTGATTCAAGAGGAGATTCTGTTACAAAGGTCAGCGTTCCGTCTTTATTGTCTTTCACACGGAGAAGCTTTTCGCCATAAGCCTTTCCGTCCGTAATGGCAACAAGGCTTTCAAGCGGATAAGCATTATCTTTTATTTCGCTTTCACTCATTGCAAACCACGCACTTATATAACGCTCGCTTCCGTCAGTCTTGCAAAGACGCCATACTTCATCCGTACTTGTATACACAGCCTCTTCAGATAAGAGTTCGCTTTCTTTTATGCCTTTATATTCCAGATTCATGTATACACAGTCTTTTTGTGAATAAAAAGCAAGTTTACTGAATCCATACGCGTCAAGATTTTGACTAAAATGCTTTCCCTGAACAGGAACGCTCAGCCAGCTGCAGCTATTATGGCGGGAAAGAATTGATTCCCTGCTGTTAGCTTTTATTAAGTCGTCGTATGTAAGAAATGAAAGATTATTTACATGATTTTTTGTTGCAGCACAGCCTGTAATGAAGATTGCAAACAAAGCCAGCATACAAGGCAAGGCAGATTTTAATTTTAATAACAGCTTCATATTATTCTCTTTTATAATTAAATACGGGGAATTGTGCCTAATACACTGGAGCCGTCGACTTCCCAGCATCCCTAATACGACCTGCGAACCAACGATCTACAGCAAATCCCAATCCGCCTGCAACAGTATCAAGCTCATCGTCTGTAAGCTTCATTCCGGCGTTTTCCATAATTTCTTTGGCTTCGTCCTTACTTTTTGCCTGTGCCATTTCGTCCTTTAACTTTCCAACTAATTCCATTTGTCCTCCATGCAATTTTTGGCAGCTTACTGCTATTTCTGCCACGGATATACATGTTTTTTTTGCTCTAGCGCTGCTGCCTTGCAAATACGAATGTCGCAAATTCCCAATCCGCCGGCAACAGAATCAAGCTCGTCATCTGTAAGCTTGATTCCGGCTTTTTCCATAATTTTCTTGGCTTCTTCTTTATCTTTTGCCTGTGCCATTTCGTCCTTTAATTTTCCTGTTAATTCCATTTTTTACTCCTATTTTGCTGCGCAAACTTAATTTTTGCTGGTATCGTAAGGCCGTTAGCGCGGAAAAAATTGGGCAAGACCGCCTGCAATCTTATCAAGATCTTCTTCATCAAGAATTACACCGGCTTCTTCAACACCTTTTTTTGTTTCTGAAAGTATCTTGTTTGCTTCTTCGGCAGAAGCAGCATTTTTAAGACTCGTTTCGGTTTCTTTTGTCAATCTCATAAAAATTTCTCCTTATATGTTTGTATGTTTCAAATTAACTGTTATTCCGCAAAGGCCGTTAAAGTCTTTGCCTGAAAATTCAATTTCTTCAGCCTAGTTTTTGTATCTTCGGTTATCAGTATCCGGCGGTAACTGCCAGATAGACATTCCGCCGGCAACTGCGTCCAGTTCCTTGTCGTCCAGGATTATACCCGCGTCCTTTATAGCTTTTAATGCTTCTTCGCGGCTTTCGGCTTTTTCAACCTTGTCTTTTAATTTTCCTGTTAATTCCATAATATTTCCCCTACTGCCAGCTTTCTGGTCTGAATTTTTGAAATTCAATCTGCTGCCTTTGAGATTCAGTCAGACTAAAATATGGAATAAC
>JAEEGL010464463.1_pt1 | contig 10768 bp, 11 predicted proteins | sample 9134231 | NCBI WGS metagenome assembly JAEEGL01 (sample SAMN16246548, study PRJNA631951) | gut metagenome | biome: gut microbiome; feature: rumen; material: fiber-attached | host: Bos | place: Iran: Karaj | collected 2018-10
AGCATTTGACGCAGATGTGGTGGAACGGCATACACAGCGGACTTAAAATCCGCCGGCGAAAGCTTGAGAGTTCGAATCTCTCCATCTGCACCAAAATCCGGGTTTTCTCAACCCGGATCTTTTTTTCTTAAAATGCCTAAAACTCAATGATCATAAGGTTTTTTTGAAGCTCCATATTTTGACTTGGAGCGGCTTGAGATTGTTAAAAACAAGATGCGTTGCACACCGGTTGCACACGGGTTCGGAGCAGGTTTTCTTATTGCAATGGAAAAGTTTTTTGGCTTACGGTGCGACCCTGTTGCACACCTTTTGACCATTCAAGCCCCAAAAACCAAACCACCTATCCGCACATTCGACACAGCCTCCCCGTTCTGCTATGCTTCTCCCATAACAGAAAAGGAGGATTTTCAAATGGACATCACCTACACCAAACACGGCGACTATTACTATCCCGACCTCGCTCTCCCTCCCCAGCCGACCGGGGACATAGGCCGATTCGGACGGATGCGGAAGAAGTATTTGAAGGAGCATCAGCCGGATACCTTCGCGTTGATGCTTATGGAAAACACCCTGATGGAGCACCTCCTCGATATTGACCGCGAAGCCAATGAGCAGATAGAGCTTATCACTTTCCAGCTCGCCCAAGCCGAAGGCGTCACCGAAGACCTCAAAGCCCGTGATCAGCTCGGCTGGATACAGGCGATGAATTTCTGCCATGCTAGAGCAGAAGGATGCGTTATCCAGCATATCATATTATCATAACTGAAGGGGCTGCTGAATTAAGGCAGCCCCGAGTTACTCTTGACTATTGAATGATTGATTGACGAATGAATCTAAGGAAACGTGTTTTGAATCTAGAAATAACGTCCGTATTATACGAATTCTCGATGAAAGTATCTATTGCTCTCCAGTTTTCACTGGGCTTGCTATCAGATACTAATTCAAGAATACTGATGAACAATTGATCAATCTTCTTGTCGTTCCTTTCATTCATCATTGAAAAGTAAATGGTATTGTAGTAATGAAACGTTCTTTAACATGGTCGCTTCAGTTAATGCTTTTGAATGCTTCCAGTACTCGGTCAAAGTAGGTCTTTGCCACATCAAGAGAGATATTATCCTTGCGGAGTGTTACTTTTTTAGGTGAGATAGATGTCACTCGAGCGATATTCACTATCGTATTGCCGGAAATGCGTACGAACTGATCCGGAAGCGTTTCCAAAAGCCGCTTTACCGTTGTGCGGAAGCAGTAGCGTCTTTCGGGAGTTATCAGCGAGGCATAGTTTCTTTCAACGGTTATCGCGATGATATCCGCATATTCGATCCTGTAATTGGTCTTATCGGCGTAAAAGGTCAACGCCCAACCGGTGTTTGATCTGAACCTTTTTTCGGCGCGGCGGAGTATCGCCGTGATATCCTCCCGGGAGAAGGGCTTGCATAGGAAATCAAATGCTTCAACGACATAACCATCCTTCATGAACCCATGCTGTGAGGACGTTAGCACGAACAAAACAGCATCTCCGGCTCTCTCCCTCAAAAGAGGTATCAGCTCCGTTCCGCTCAAGCCCGGCATCATGACGTCAGCAAAGACGATCCGGTTCGATTCCGCGTCCCGATCAATTGCCGAAAGCGCCGATTTGGGATCAGTGAATCGTTTTACAGCGATCTCAAGGCCCGGCTCCAAAGCGGCGTCATAAAGCAGCTTCTCGAGCGCGAGCGCATCATTTAGGCTGTCATCTATAACGGTTATTTCAAGCTTCATTACCTTCCTCCTTAATAGACCTCGGGCAGCAGAATTTCCACAGTGAAGCGGTCCTTTTCGGGCGTTATCGTGCAGATGCCGTCATGCGCCTCGACTATGCTCCTGATCCTCGGCAGTCCGAGCCCATGAGAGCCGCCTTCCTTTTCTTCCTCCTCGAGACGTCTGTTTTCGATCCTTATGCTAAGCATATCGGCCATCTTCCGTATCGAAAGGTCGATCCTTTTGCCGCTTTCGAGCTTCCGACAGGCGTTGATGGAGTTGTCGATAAGGTTGCCGAAAAGCGAGCTGAGCTCTATTGCGGACAAGCCCGTTCTGCGAATGTCGTCGCCGAGCGCGGTTATTATCAGCTCTATGCCGTCGGCGTCACAGATCATCGTCTTATATGAGAAAAGGCTGTCAAGCATATTGTCGCCCGTGAGGGCATATCTGTCGACGGAGCCGTATTCGGCACTGTAATCGGACATGTATTTGCGAAGCCCCTCGATATCACCCTCGGCTGAAAGCGCGGCGATCACGCTCATGTGGTTGGAATAATCGTGCTTCAATTGTCTGACCGTCCGAACGACGCTCGTCATCTCGAAATTGTACTTGACCTCCCGCCCGAGCGAATCGGTCAAAACACGCTCCTCGGTGTATCTTTGAGCCCAGACGCTTGCTCTTCCGAAGAGTATCATGAGCAGCACGTCAAGCGCCAGTATGAGCAGCCCCGCGATCTCGAACCATACGGATCTGAAGCCTGCCTCGGCGGATGCTTCCGTAATGTACAGCAGTATGAACATGGCGCCAATGGAAACCGCCGCGGAGCCCGCCGCAAGTGCGGAGGTCTTTTCATCGTGGCGGACGATATCCTTCGTCGTCCTCATCGCAAGAAGGACGAGGGGGACGGCGAGCACGAACGCGGAGCCGCAGAGCAGATCGTCTCTAACCACATACCGATCCGGCAGCAGCAAAGCGAACATGCGCAGGAGCATGTAGGAGAGCGCCTTGAAGTAAATCGGTATCAGCGCCCAAAGCACTCTGAGGACTTCCGGCTTCGAGAAGAGCAGCAGGGCAAAAAGGCAATAAAGCACGCCGCTTATAATCAGCGTCCTGACGATATTGCCGTCCGAATTATGATAACGCACGCAGAGATCAAACACGAGATACGCCGCTATCAGCACTATCCCGGATATGGCAAAGGGGAGAGCTCTCTTTTTCAGCCCGAGCCTGGCCTTAAGCATAAGGAAAACGAGCATGGGCTCTAAAATGCAGAGCGCGATCTCAACGGCAATGTACCACATACCAAAACACCTCCAAATTAATTGTCTACCCAAAGAGAGAACTTGTCAAGCTCGTTTTCCCGCCGCGACTTCATTTCAGCACAGAAATCGCCCAATCCGGCACAATTGTGTTGAAAACGGCTTTTTTGAAGCTATGATTAAAGTATCGAAAAAGGAAGTTTTGCGAGGTCGGCGCCATGAAGTTTTTAAGATGCTTAAGATATGAAATGAAGAATATGCTGATGCAGAAGGAGTTCCTTGTCTCGCTCACGCTCTGCTTCGCGTTCACGCTGATATGGTTTATCCCGTCGGAGTCGCGCTGGTTCGATCGCTTTTTCAGCGTGAAGTCATTATCTCCCGAGCACATGTCCTTTCTGTACTGTTATGTCCTCGGAAGGGTGCTTTATCAGTTTGTTTGCCCTATATTGGCCTCCATCCCCATGGCATGCTCATATTTCAGGGAGAAGAAGGATCATCTTGACGCGCTCCTCATCCCCGCGGTCGGCCGTGGGAGGTATGTCGGCGCAAAGGCGCTGATGACTTTCGTTTCGGGCTTTATCGTTTCAACGCTGCCCTTCTTTATCACCATGCTGTATTCCGAGCTGATCTTTCATAGAAACGAAATGGTCACGGTGACCTACCCGCAATTCTATGACGGGTTCGCGCAGCTTGCCGTTGAATGGAATATTTTCGGCGGGCTGATGTTCACGCATCCGGTGCTGAATCATCTGCTTCATATCACGCTTGTGGGGCTTTGGAGCGCAGGCGCGGCTCTTCTCTCGCTCGGGATATCGTTCTTCCGGCGAAGGAACTACTTTATCAATCTGCTCCTTGGACCGATCATACTTCTTCTGATCGTAATAGTGCTCACGGCAGTCGGCGGCGGCTCGTTCAATCCTCAGACCGCGTTCCCGCTTTTGCCCGAAAATATGGGCTCGTACGGCCACGCCGTGAGATTTAACAAAGACCCAAGGGTAATAGCGTCTTACAGCTATATAACGCCGTCAAAGCTCGGAGTCCTTGCCGTCTATTCGGCGGTTTATGCGGCAGGGATCGTCTTGCCCATTATTCACATCAAAAAGCACCGCAATATTGTTTGAGATAAAAGGGGTGATAAAGATGAGACCTGCTATGCGAAATCTTTTGATATGCATTGTACTTTGCGCACTGATGCTGGGGGCGGGATTTGTTCAAACGTTTAAGCTGCGGTCGCTGACCAACCTCCCTCTCGATCTTTCGTATGACAGTTTCAGGCCGTATCATTTCCATGTCGCTGCCGAATACACGCAGAAGTATTATCCGAGCTACCGATCCGCCGATTCAGCCGACGATATCATCAGTCGAAGCGACTGCGTCCTGCGCATAAGGGTCAATCCCGACACGGAGATAATGGGATATAACTTCCTCGCTTCCGCCGACGTCGTTTCGGTGCTCTGGGGCGAAGTGCCGAAGGACAACAGGGTGTATGTTTTTGAATCGGTGCGTTTGTCGAACAGTGTTTATGGGAGGATGGAATTCAATTCTCTCGGCGGCATTGAGCTTGACGGTGCCGCAAACAAGCTCGTTCCCGGGAACGAATACGTCGTGTGCCTCAAAAAGCTTGATTTTGCGAAGGGCTCTTTCAGCCCGGAGCATGACGGCAGGATGTATATGTACACCGACGAGATCTGCTCCGCCTTCCCCTGCGGGCACGAGCCCGTCTATGGCGTTTACAGTGCGGCGCAGTTGTCGGAGGCCAATAAGGCGGGCGATCCTATACTGTATGGCGACGTTTGCGAATGTGATTACGTCGCCAACAAATCTATTATCGGTGGCGCGAAGTATCTATACGAAAGCATGCTGGAAAAATTCGGGTGCGAAGCCTTCGGGCTGCCGCTTGAGCCGGTTGAACCGCATGAGACGGCGCAGCCTGAGAGACCGCCCGAGCAGGGGACGGTCGAATGGATCGCTTACGAGATGATGCGCCGCTGGTACCTCGGCATCGTTAACCTCAAGCTTCAAGATTTTTCGGATATACTTGAAAGGAATGGGGATACGGTACTGTTTTTTACCGCCAATGTTCTTGATCAGTTTTTGCTCGTTAATGACTCCGAGAAATACCTTGTCAAGGGCGTTCCTCAAAAGGCGGAGATCGTTAAGATCATCAGCGAAACGGATCACGAGCTCAAAGCGCAGGTCCGCGTCGTATCGGAGCTTGAATGGAGTATTAAAGAGGAAACTGTCGAAACCGAATTCATTATCACGGTCGATAAGGAGCGCATGGTGGCAACAGCTTACGATGAGCCGGAGACCTCCGAAAGCTATTACAACGTTTACCTCAAGCCCGCATATGAACGTTATCTTGAGACCCTTCCGTGGGATCAGGCGGGTGGCGCGGCGTTCGATGAAGTCTTCGAATTACTTGCAGGGGTCGTGGATTAGTTTTTCGGGGGCGAAAATGGAAGGGAGATCTGCCGGATCAAACGAAAAAACCGGCCGCGGCGCAAAGCTCAAGCTGCTCTTCGCCGGGCTTATCAGGGCGGCGCTGCCCGCGCTCGTTTTCGGGCTGCTTGCAGCTATGATCGTCGGCCCCGCGCCGAAGGGCACGGATATTTCAAATATCATGATCGCCGTTTACGGCGCCCGGATAGAACATGTTGAGGACGTCGGGCTGCTCGCTGCGCTCTTCATCTTTGCGCCGCCGCTGCTGCAGCTCGTCCTGCTTGGCGATACGATCCCGCGGGCGGTCGAGGAGGACGTTTACACCCTTGCACGAACGAACAACAGAATGGGCTGGATGATTAAAAAGCTTATTAAGGTCATCGTACTCTCGCTTTTGATGAGCTTCCTCATGCTGCTGTCCATTTATCTATATTCACGTGTACGGGGTTCCGGCTCGGCGGAGCTCGTACCGCGTGCGGTCTTAGAGCTGATGGCGACATGGGGCCTCTGTCAGTGCGCGTTCACGGTGCTTTCAAACGTCATCGGCCTTTACATAAAGCCGCTCTACATGATCTTCATTACGCTTTTCTCCTATGCGCTCGGTATAGTGCTCATGCTGACGCGGCATCCGGCGGCGAACTTCTTCCCGACCGTGCAAGGCATGCTGTATGCGCACAGGAGCATATTCGGCAGGCTCGAGGAGGGCTTCTTCACTCCCGCTTTTTCGGCGGGGTATCTTTCGGCTGTGATACTCGCGCTTTCCGCCTTCGGCGCGGTGCGGATACGCAAAAAGGATCTTCTGTAAAGGGGTGCGATATGGGTAAAATAATCGTTGAAAATCTGACCAAGGAACTTGGCGGGCGCAAGGTGCTCAAAAACGTCTCGTTTGAGCTGGAGGCGGGCGGCGTTTACGGCTTCTGCGGGCGCAACGCCTCGGGAAAGACCATGCTCCTTCGCGCTGTGTCGGGGCTTTTGATACCGACATCCGGCAGCGTGCAGGTTTTCGGCAAAAAGCTTTCGGGCGGCGCTTTCCCCGATTCCATGGGGCTTATGCTCGCCGACGTTGAGCTCGTTAATTGGCTGACCGGTTATGAGAATCTCGAACTGCTTGCGGCCACGCGCGGTATCGCGGGCAGGAAGGAGATCGAGCGCGCGATGCAGCGCATGAATCTCGATCCGAAGGATAAAAGGAAGTATAAGGCGTACTCGACCGGCATGAAGCGCAGGCTCGTCATCGCACAGGCTATCATGGAGAGCCCCGAGCTTCTGATACTCGACGAGCCCACGAACGGCCTGGATGACGCTTCGGTGGAGCTTTTCCATAACGTTATAATGGAGGAAAAGGCGCGGGGCGCGACCTGCCTCATATCCACCCACCTGATCGACGACATATTCCCGCTCTGTGACCGCGTATTCAAGATGACCGCCGGGATCTGCGAGGAGATAACAGAGCAAAAAGAAGGCGCCGTATGAGACCTTCTTTGCGAAAGCTCATTATCGGCCTTGCCATTTGCGCGGTGATACTCGGTGCCGGGTTTGCACACGCGTTGTATAAATACAAGCAATATCATTTTCCTTCCGATTTCTCGGACGAGTTTTTAGGCAATCTACACTTTGCCATGATTTCTGAGTCAAGACAACTATATGATTCGAGCTATCGGTCAGCGAATTCAGCAGATGAGATCATCGGGCGAAGCGACTGCGTACTTCGTGTGCGTATAAACCATGGGTATGATTTCATTGATTTTCATTTCCTTATTCTTATTTTATAGATGCAAACAAGAAAATGTTCCAACAATTATAGTTTTTGCATGACAAGAAGACTCTATCGATGGTTTTATCATAATCGACAAATAGAGCCCAATTTCTAACATCAATTTACCTCAAAATCACAAAACATTTTGCCCCAAAACATCAAAATGCATGTTGACATGATGGGCTTTATAGAATACAATAGGATTAGCATAATCATAAAGGAGCGGATTTCATGGAATACCTTCCAAGAGTTGTTGACAGCGAGCTTTCATTGAGATTGGAAGCGTTTGGCGCGACATTGATCGTCGGTCCAAAATGGTGCGGAAAGACAACTACCGGGGAACAGCAGGCAAAAAGCATACTGCGCATGCAGGATCCCGACCTTCGTGACGGCTATTTGGCAACGGCGAATACTAAGCCATCGTTGCTTTTGCGTGGAGCTAACCCGCGTTTGATCGATGAATGGCAGGTTGCTCCTGTTCTGTGGGACGCTGTGCGCACCGCCGTAGACCAGCGACAGGAAGAGGGGCTTTTCATACTCACGGGTTCAACCTCTGTCGATAATAGTAAGATAATGCACTCGGGCACCGGAAGGATATCCCGCATGAAGATGTACCCGATGAGTCTTTTTGAATCCGGCGAGTCCAACGGCAGTATTTCCCTGAATAAACTCTTTAATGATCCTGCGTTTGAAATTGACGGGATCACATCAGATTTGTCTATCGAAGAACTCATATTTTCCGCCTGCCGCGGCGGATGGCCTGCCTCTCTCAGAAGAAAGAGCGACGCCGCAAAGCTTATGATAGCCAAGGATTATCTGAACAACATCTGTCAATCCGACATCTCCACGGTGGACGGCGTTCAGAGAAACCAAGTTTGGACCAATATGATATTGCGATCCTACGCCAGGAACATCTCTACGCTGGCTAAAAAAACAAATATCTATAAAGATGTTTCTTCAAATGCAGACAGCATGACTTCTGCCACGATGGACAGTTATCTGACCGCGTTGGAAAAGCTTTTCGTTATCGAGGATATTGATGCATGGTGCCCTGCGATACGTTCGGCTACGACGATCCGTTCCGGAAAAAAACGCGAGTTCACCGATCCTTCCATAGCCGTAGCAGCTATGGGCATAGCACCTGCTCAGCTTCAAACGGATTTTAAAACGTTCGGATTTATCTTTGAATGCCTGTGTATTCGCGATCTTAAAGTGTATTCACAAGCACTCGGCGGAACGCTTTCATACTATCATGATCGTTACGATCTTGAAGCTGATGCAGTTCTGCATTTGGACGACGGACGTTATGCTCTCATCGAGTTTAAACTTGGCAGCAGAGAGATCGAAGAAGGCGCGGAACATCTTCTCGAGATAAAACGCCTTATCAAAAAGTATAACGAAAGGGAAACACAGGTCCCTCTGCGCGAGCCCGATCTGCTGATGGTCATCACCGGAGGTGAGATGGCATGCACACGCAAGGATGGGATCAAAATCGTTCCTATAGGAACGCTAAGGGATTGATAAAACGGCGAGGGAAGCGTTTACAAGTACAAGAACGGTTACAGAGGTCAGATCGTCGTCGGGACCGATGATGAGGGCAAACCCATTCGCCGAAGCGTAACAGGCAATATGATCAAGGAAGTTGGATCATCTTCCGTTGCACACCGGTTGCACACGGCATCTGAAAAAGCAGAGTAAAATCAAGGTTTTTTTGACAGCGAATCAGGTCATCTGCACCAAGCCCCTGCGGCCCAACGGACCGCAGGGGCTTGGTTTATAATGGAAGGGATTTGAAGGCCGACTCGCGGTACCCTCTGGGTATTTCGGGCATCCGGTGGATGCCCGAAAAGCGAGGCGGCGGGCGGCCTTGCGAGCAACGCGAGCAGTCCGCCCCGTCGGACCCGCCACAACGAACGAAAAGCCCTCCGGCGGGTTTCTGTCGGCTGGATTGAAAAAGCGAGGGTATTATGGTAAGCTTAATGCATACCGTACTGACGCGGCATTGAAAACAAGGAGGCAAAATGGACGGTCGGGAATTATTCGAGCTTGCGATGAAGCATATTTACGGCGACGGCGTACCGGAAGACAACGATCTGGCCTTTGAGCTGCTGACACAGGCTCATGAGCTCGGTCACGTTGAAGCTGCGTATAACCTCGGCATCTGTTATCATTACGGCTACGGCACAGACGTCGATCTTGAAAAAGCCTTCGAATTGTACCTTGAATCCGCGAATAAAGGATACGGCAAGGGCATGGAGCTCGTCGGTCGATTCTATAACCGGGGCATTCACGTTGAGCATGACCGTAAACAGGCGGAGTATTGGCTGACAAAAGCGGCAGAGAGCTCCGATCCCGCAGCAGTCGCGGAAGCAAAAAAGGAAACGGCTCGTTTGGATTAACGGTTCGTATTCGACGCAAAAGCTTTGCCGTTCTCTTACGAGGGCGGCAAATCCCGTTTTGCCGAGATTGCAAACGCGGCGCGGGTATGATAGACTTGTACCGGCAGATCGGTGTTTTTGGACAAAAAGATCACTTCCGAAGAGGTTTTAGAACAATGATAACCATGACGCGGGAACAGGCAAGACGTTTCATCCTCAGCAAACAGGGTCTGCTGGGGAAATATCGTTTTGCCGGAAAAGAGGGCGCGTACCGGTATATCCGTCAGGCGGGCTGTATTCAGTATGATCCCGTGGACGTATGCGGTAAAAACGCCGAGCTGACCCTGCAGTCACGCGTGCGCGGCTTTACCAAGGAGATGCTTGCGGAGCTTTTGTATAAAGATCGCTTGCTGGTCGATTATACCGACAAGGAGCTTTCTATCTGGCCGAACGAGGACTGGCCGTATTTTAAAGCTTATCGCGACAGGAGCAAAAAGCACGGGGAGGGATTTCCGGGTATTCCGGAGCTGGAAGAACAGGCTGTTGCTTACATCCGCGGGAACGGCCCCGTGAGCAGCGATACGCTCCCGATTCAGGGGAAGGTGTTCTGGCATTCCTCCATGCATTGGAGCGGAAACTGGCACGGAACGTCCCCGGCTGCCCGATCGGTCCTGGAACAGCTGTATACGGACGGCGTTCTGCTGATCCATCACAAAAGCGGTTCGCGGAAGTTTTATGACCTCGCAGACAAATACTTCAGCCGGGACCTTCTGGAGGCAGAGGATCCCTGTTCCGACGAGACGGCGTTCATTGAGTGGCGGATCAAACGGAGGATCGGGGCGGTCGGTTTGCTGTGGAACAGACGGTCGGACGCTTTTCTCGGTATCGAGATGACTGCCGACAGAGAGACGCGGCGTTTGAAAAAATGGAGTCCGAGGGCGCGATCCTGAAAGCGTCGGCGGAAGGGCTGCGCTTTCCCCTTTATTTCCTGAAAGAGGATCTGCCTTTAGCCGAGGCGGTCCTTGCCGACGACGTCGACCTTAAACCCCGTCTGGAGTTTCTTGCTCCGTTAGATCCCATGCTGTGGGACAGAAAGCTGATCGAAGCGATCTGGGATTATCGGTATTCGTGGGAGATCTATACGCCTGCCGAAAAAAGAAAGTTCGGATATTACGTCCTGCCGATGGTTTACG
>JAEEGL011634594.1_pt1 | contig 10768 bp, 11 predicted proteins | sample 9134231 | NCBI WGS metagenome assembly JAEEGL01 (sample SAMN16246548, study PRJNA631951) | gut metagenome | biome: gut microbiome; feature: rumen; material: fiber-attached | host: Bos | place: Iran: Karaj | collected 2018-10
CGTTTGGTCTTTTGTATATTAATAATTTATCATACTAATGAGAATCTATTCTTTACATAGTTATAACACCTTTGTCCCTTAACCCATCTGTTAGGTCAATAGAATTTTGTTCATCACTTCCATTTTTCATAACAATATTCAACTTGTACTATTCAATTTGTTTTATAATCTTCTGGAAAGTTCTTATGATACCTATCATTCATTTGACATAATCAAAATGCGTGTCATGAATCTCAAACGGCATTAATATCCCAATTACCATTCTCACATTCAATCATATATACAAAATCCATTCCTCATAGTTTGTATGCATATTGTACTAACGTTTGCTTATAATCATCTGAAGCGAATCAAACATGTAATAATGTACCATCATAATTTAGTTTTATTCCTGATCCATCAATAGGTTCTTCATTTTCTTGTTCTTGCTTTTCTTCATTTGGATTTGTTCCTAATTTTTCAATCTTATCTATCAAAGGATTTTCCTTCGGAATAATATTTGAGAACAAACCAATTCCTTGTAACTTATATAATGTAATTAATACATTTGATTTTAATTCTTGTTCTTCAGGTCTCTTATTATCTAATAATTTTGATTTTTTTAATACATATAAGTGTTGTGCATACCAATTTTCTCCTTCTTGATTAAATCTATCTCAAAATAATAATCTTGATAACACTGTTGCAAATTCTGCTCTTGTTACATAAGCGTTTGGATAAAAATAATCTGTTTCTCCTTCTGCTCAAGTTCACATTATTTGGAGTCTATATGCTTGATGAACATATTCTTCCAAATCTCATAAACTTTTATCAACATCCATGAAATTACCAGATTCTCCTAGAATATCTTCTTTTCATAGAATATCTTTTGCAAATACTGATACTATTTTTGCTAATTCAGCTCTTGTTAATGGCTCAGAAACTCTTGATTCATCAATTGTATTCATTGTTGTTATTCCTGATTCTTTAGCCCATTCATAAGCTGTTTTTTCTTCTTCTGTATATGTTACTTGTTTAACAACTTCTTTGTTTTCCTCTTTAATAATTTCCTTAACAGTCTCTTTAACTACTTCTTTTTCTTCAGATATTTCTTTTTCACATACTTTATTTCCTGTATTATATGTATATCCTTTTTCACATTCTTTTGTAAAACTACAATCTTCTTTATATATTCCATGTTCTATATATAAAGGACTCTTTTTACAAATACTGTCTGTTAATTCTTGTTCTTCATTTGTATAACTTCATTCTCTTATAGAATCAACACTTGGTGCTGTTTCACAATTATTTAATAGAGCTAATTGCAAATTATAGTTTTGATTAGCTTTTCAATTATACTTTTCTGGTGCTTCAACTATATTATAATATTTTGCATAATATTTATAGTCTTCACTATTGATTCATAAAATTTTCATAGTTTTCCAAAATGGATGACTTTTTTTCAAACTACCACAAAGTTCTTTTCTTGCTTCACTTCCAACAGTTGTTGTGTTAATTCATTCTTGAAGATCATTGTCAGCAGCTTGTGTAATTTGTGCTGGTAGGATTATACTACTTATTGCTAATATTCAAAGTGTAGATTTTAAAACATCCTTTAAAAAATTACTTTCCATACTTTAATAAATCAAATAAAAACGATCATTCTTTTTCTTGTCTTTTTCACACTTTTAAAAGACTAATAAATTATACACAAAAATTCTAAAAGAAAAAAAATAACACGTTTATAACAACAATTCATCTAGCTATTTTTTATATATTTGATTTATATATTGACAATATTTTAAATATTTTTATTTCATTTTCCAGAGAAAATAAAAAAGCCAATCATTTTTTTATGATTAGCTTTTCTTTATTTTTCAATATTAATTATTCAACATCTCCTGTTTCTTCCTCAATTTCTTCATCCTCAATATCCTCGTCCTCAACATCTTCTCATTCTTCATCAAAGTCATATACATAATCTTCATCATCAAGATAATCTTCTCATCATAATAGACTTCATATAATTTCATTTAGATCTTGAGCATCTTCTGGAGTATCAAATTTATAATTTTCTATTTTATTACTTTCAAATCCTAATTCTACATCAGCAGATAGAGAATCACTTGTTAATGTAAAGTCTGGATTTAATCTTAATGTTTTTTCAGATAATGATGCACTTATATTTCATTCAATATTAAATAATTCTTCAATTTCTTCTCCATTATTTGCTACAACTTTTACATTAAAACCACATGAAGTTAATCCAGGATTTATATCAATAGTAATTTCTACTACACTTGATGATTCTTCTACATCAGTTATTGTTATCACGATAGTTTCACTATCTTTTCAGATAGTTTTCTTATTTATAGTATCTGTTACGTTAATTTTTTGTCAAGCTGTTATTATATCTAAGTTTTTCAAAATAAAGTCTACTTTATCTGAAGAACGGATAACAAAATAAGCTTCTGAGTTTTCTATTTTTAAATCATCTAACATTGCATTAAATTCTTCATCAGCTTCAATATCTCATGAATAAGATTCAGATTCCTTCTTTTCTTCTTCATAAAGTTCTTTTGTTATTTTTTTAATTTCTTCCTCGTTAAAAGAAACCTTCCATGCTGGATATCAGTCGTATTTTGTTAATTCTTTTTCTGAGAAAATCTTATCATTATCTTTATCATCTAAATAAGCAAACATATCAAAATTCTTTTCTGATGATATTTTCAATAGATTAGAATATTCTTCTGAATCTATTGTAAGCCACTTATTTTTAAATCCATTTACAATTTCTGAAATCATTGCTACATATTCTTGTTGATTTGACTCAACAGAAAAATCCAACAATTTAAAGTAAAGTTTAAAATCCTTTACTAATGTATTTAGATCAACTTTTGCGCTCTTAACGAAGAATCCTTCTTGGATATCTGCATCTGAAGTTAAACTTAAAGATATTTTAGCTTCTGTATCTTTAGATTCATTATCGCTAACAATATCTGTTTTTAGAGATAGTGCTCATTTAATAGAATCTCATGCATCATATTTAGTTTCAACATCCAATTTATTCTCAATTTGACTTCATGTATCATTCATGAAAGCCAAAACATCTTTTAACATAGATGTTTGTTCTGAATAAACTTTTAATGTTTCTTCAAATGATAGCTCTGGTGCATTTGTTTTACATCATGTTAACATCAAACCGATTAATGCTACTGCTGAAAACAATCAGAAATTTTTTAATTTCATAATCTTCAATAAGTAATTAAAAACAAAATATTCGGAAAAATCCAAATATAAACGAATGATTTATATTTATTCATATGGTTTTGTAAAGTCTAAATTTTTTATTCTGTGATATTTTTTAATACATGTATTTTTTAAGCAAAAAATCTTTTCAATTTTTTGACTTTTTTCATTTTTCTCAGTATACTTGAGAATGAGGTGATTTTAAATTTTATATCAATAGGAGAATATGAATACTATCAACAACCCCTCAAGAGTTGATATTGATGCTATTCTAGTCTGATTACAAGACCCGAATATTTCTGATATTCACTTAACGTCATCATGAAAAAGCTCATACAGACTCAACGGGGAAATTATTAAAGATGATAAGATTCCATTACTCACTGATGAACACATGGAAGTTATCATTAAACAATTATTTCAAAACAATGTCCAAAGCATGGATAAATTTGTTTGCGATAAAGAAAGTGACTTTTCTTATGAATGAAAGAATTGAATTTCATACAGAGTCAACGCCTTTTTCGAAAGATGAAAAATTGGTATTGTTATTAGAAAAATTAGTCCAAATATTAAAACACTTGAAGAAATGATGTTCTCTAACCTCGCTGATAGTATTAAAAAGAATGTTCTTGCTGCAAAAAAATGATTGTTTTTAGTAACTGGTCCTACTTGAAGCTGAAAATCTACCTCTATCGTTACAATGCTTGAACATATCAATAAAAATAGAACAGAAAATATAATGACTATTGAAGATCCTATTGAATATATCTTTAAATCAGACAAATGTATTATTTCTCAAAGAGAAGTTGGTCATGACACTTGGTCGTTTAAAAACGCATTAAGAGCAGTTATGAGAGAAGATCCTGATATTATTTTTGTATGAGAGATTCGTGATAGTGAAACAGCTGAAACTGTACTTTCACTTGCTGAAAGTTGACATCTCGTATTTAGTACTCTCCATACTTGATCTGCTTCTCATACTCTAGGAAGATTTTTATCTTTCTTCCCTGCTAATATGCAAGCAAGTGTTTCTGATAGATTAGCAGATATATTACTTTGAATACAATCTCAAATGCTTGTTAGAAGATCTGATGTTAAAGCAAGAATTGGTGTATATGAATTCTTATTAAATACAACTGCTGTTAAAAATAATCTTAAAAAAATGGATTTTTGACAAGTTGATTCAATAATTGAAGCATCAACAAGTGTTTGAATGATTACAATGCAACAATATGCAAAGAAATTATTATGAAAAAATCTTATTAATGTGAAAGATGTTGAACACCTTTTCAAAAATGCAGAAAATCAAAAAGCACAAATGCAAAATCAAGCTGTACCTTTAACACGTTAATAAATAATTCTATGACAGAACATTATTATTGATGATGAAATGGTGTAAAAAGATTATCAAGAGCTGAAATAAGAAAGATGAAAGAAAATATGCAAAAGACACCTTTAGTTCAAGAAAAATCTAATAAATATCATCGTTTAGAGGAAGAAAAAGCTGAAAATCTATTAAATTCAATTGTTAATGAAACAGATAATATAAGTAACGACAATGTTAATATAAAAGAAAGTGAAGAAAAAAAGTTATGACTAATTGATAAAATAAAAAAATATTTATTTTGATAAAAGACTATTACAATGACAACTGCAATTCAACAGTACCTACCAGAAAATTTATGGAGTTTGGCAGAATGATTCGATATTCCTGAATCTTTCTTGGAGAATAATGCTTCTTTAATTCAATTAATTCTAGAGTCTAAGTCACTTGCTGAACATACAGAAAAACAAAATTGGTTTAATCTTTTACCAATTATGTCTCAAGAACAAATTGATAAACTTAATGATATTCTTACTAGAGAAAAAGAAAAATTACAAGAAATTAATGAAAAATATGCTAAGAAACAAGAAGAAATTAATAAGAAATATCAACAATCTTATAATCCTGAAACTTATTATCAAAATCAAGCAAGAATTAAAGAAGAAGAAAATAAAACAAGAGATCAAGAACTTGTTGAAGCAGATAATTTACTTACTCAAATATAATATCTATGAAAATTTTCAAAAAATTAATATTTTTATCTTTATGATTCTTTGGTATTCTTTGAAATTTTTTTGTATCTGCTGAAGAAGGATCTACTTCTGAAGATTTTCTTAATCAAGCATTTGAACCTGCAATGACTTATGAGTATGTTGCTTGAAACGGATTCGTTTGAAATACTAAAGAGTGGGTTTGAAATTTCTTATTAAATTGAGGTACTGAAATTGAATGGTGAAGAGGAGCAACTAAAAAAGATTCTTTTGTTGTAAGTCTTACAAAATTTATAGTTAGATTCACCCTCGTTATTGCTATTACCATGATTATTTATAATTGAATCATGTTTGTTATAAAATCAACTAAATGAGAAGCTCCAAAAGATGTACTAAAAAATATTCTTTATATTGTTGTTTGAGTCTTATTAGCTTTAGCAAGTGTTGTTATCATAAGACTTGCTAGTTCTGTTGGTACTTCTTCACTAGAAATGAGTAAAGAGATGGGATATTATCCTACTACTACAGATATATTTTATTCTTAAATAAAAAATTAAAGATGGCAAAAAAGATTTTTACGCTCATAATATTAGGATTATCTTTTTCTATGCCTATTTTTGGTGTTACTGTTAATATCCCTTGAAAAACTATTGGTACCACTGATTATAAAATTGTTAATTCAGAGTTAGGTTATGGTAAAGATTCAGAAACTTCTCAAACTGCTTTATTACATGTATTTGATTATATTAATGATCATTTATGGTGGGCATTTTCTGTTGTTTGTGCCGCTGTAGCAGTTTATGGTTGATATCTTTTAATTACAGCTAATTGAGATAAAAAAGCTGTAAAACAATGAGTATGGGCACTTGTTTGAGCTGCTATTGGTGTTGTTATTGCTATGTTGTCTTACTTTATTGTTAATCTTGCTGCTAATTTATATTAAGTTTTATTAATAATTTACATATTAAAAAAGATGATTTATATAAATCATCTTTTTATTTATGCTCTATTTAATTGATCTCTTAAATTCTTTGCTATATTACTTACACTTTCTGGTCCTGCTTTTGCTGTCATATATGCTCAATAAGGAGCTTGATCTCAACGATATTCATTAGGTTGTTTATAATTCTTTTGGTTAGATAAAAATCATTTTCCATCAGGTCATCTATTTTCTACAAGATATTTAATCCATGGATATTCTTCTTTTCCATAAACTTTTTGATATTCATCAACTCTATCTTTTAAGACTTTTGTTGCTGCATTAAGTCATTCTTGCCATGAATCAAATTTTTTAGTTGATCCATCATCCATATTTCAAACATTTCATGGATTTTTTGTTTCTGCTCATTTTCATGCAGTTCAATAAGAACTATCATTCTTAATAATAGCCATAATATATTCTACTGGCATATTATAAGTTTTACTAGATTCTATAATATTATCTGTTGTTATAGGAGATTGTACAGAATCTAATTCTCATTTTACAACAGCTTTTTTTGCATTAGATAAATCTTCTCAATAATTTAAATTTTCTGCTTTTTCTTCAGGTTTATTATCTTCAGATCATTCGCTTCATTCTGGTTTTTCATAAAACTGTGAAGGAAGAAAAACTTCTGCTTCAACTCAATCGATAACATCATCTTTATTTAAAGTAACTCAAGCAATCATAGAAAATGCTAAACTATCTGCATCTTTTAAGCTTTCTAACTTATTTTTCTTTTTATATTGATTCAATATTGTTAGAACATATCATTCTATAAAGTTTTGTCTTTCACTTTCCGTTAATGATTTTTTTAATTTTAAAGTTTTTTTCTTTCAATCTTTAACTTCTTCAACAAAATTTTTTCATTTAAAATTATTAGTATTAATGGAATTTAAAGTTGAAAGATTAATTAATTCTCAATTTTCTCATATTTTTTCATTAATTTCGCTTTTTATTAAATCTATATCTATAGCGAATTTATCTTCATATTTAGAATCTACTTTGATTCAGTATTTATTTAATAAATCTTTTGCTGTAGATGATTCTATTTTTTTGTTTAACATATATTTTCTATATACTTCTTCTATGTAATCCTTCTTTGTTGAATCTAAATATCTATCTATTTTTCTCTTTTTCCAAGCTTTTTCTATACCTCATATTCATCAAGAAAAACCTAATAAACTCAATACAAATGATATTATTCCTCATATAATTGGTTTCTTTTCTAAATTTTTCAAAAAACTTCGAGCATCAAATCAAAAAGAATTATTTACTGCTTGTGCCATATTTCAAAATGAATCGATATTATCTATTAGATTGTCTCACAATTTTTTAGTTGATGTCATAAATGAATCTGCTTTATCTAATACTCATAAGATTTTCTTTACAGTATCTGGACTTTCGACCATTTGAATTGATCATAATTCAGCTTTCATTTTATTTTTTCATTCTTCTAGTTTTTTATCTAATTCTTCCTGTGAAAGAGGAGTCTTTAAATCTGTTAAATTAAATTGATCCCATGTTATTGTATTTATATTAACCACTGTATCTGAATTTTCTCCATCTGATTTAAAAACTTTTGTGAAAATAGGATCTTTTAATAAATTTTCGTATACTTCATATGGATTTTTTAATTTTTTAGTTTGTTCTTGATTCTTTGGTAGAGAAACAAAATCTACAACATTTAATAAGGCTTTTCAACGAGTATATGGTACTGTAAATTTTTTTGAAAAATCATTAATTCCAGTAAATAAGGAACTAATACTTTCTAAGTTTATTTTTGTTATTTCTCATAAAAAGTTTACATTATTTTCATGTCATGTTTCTTTCAAAATATCCATAAGATATCGTTCTGTTGCTGGAACAAAAACATCTGTTATATATTCTGGTACTTTTTCCTTAGAATCTATATTAAATTTTTTTTCATAAAATTTTGTTAAAACAATATTTATTTTCCTAAAAATTTTTTCTACTCTTTTTTCTGGTGTTAAATCTTTTAATTCTGGATAATTATTAAATGTTGGATCTGCTAAAACTTTCAACATTTTTTCTTTTAATCAAGTTCATTCCAAAATTTCATAAGTGTGTAATTTATTATTTCAATATCTTTCTGTTTCCACTTGTCTTCTTAATTCATCACTATCAACTTTTGTTTTTACTTGTTGTTCTAATGTCTCTGATTCTTTTTTACTATCATCTATAACTTGTGATTCAACATCACCAGAAAGTTGTTCCGCTGTTTCACTTGGATTATTAGGATTCTTTTTTTCATTTTCAGATGATGTCATTTGATTTTTTTATTAATAAATATTCCTTATAATTATATAAAATATTGGAAATAATTCAAAAATTTACCCATTTTTTATAATAATTTATAACTTCAAATTTTTTATTATTATTCTCCAATAAGAAAATTTTATTAAAAATTTTGTCTACTAATTTTGTAGGTTATTGTCTATATTTTCTTCTGTCTATTGTGACAACATTGACAAGTTTTTGACATTTAATATAGACAAAAAAAGAGTCTATTAAATGTAGACTCTATTTTTCTATTTCTAATACTATTTTTTCTGGAACAAGTGCTTTAGGTATAATAATTTGAAGAATATTTTCTGGTGTTAATTTACTGTGTATTTTGTCAAAGTAAATTTGTGGTGGTAAATCTATTCTTTGTTCTAGTTTTCACCAATAACATTCTTCTTTAATTGGAATAAGAGAATCTTTTAGATTTAGTAATTCTCTTTCTCATTGAATAAGAAGTTTATAATCTTCTATTTTTAAATTTAAACTTTCTTTCTTTACTCATCATAATGGCATTATTATTACAATCTCTTGCTCCGATTCGTACATGTCATATGGTACATATGGATTTGTGTCTACTAACATCTTTTATTATTTTCGATTAAAAGGTTATATTCATTATTCTTATTATTTCTTTTTTCTTACCCTCAGGATTTTGTATATAATGAAGAACTATTTCTCAATCTCATTTTTCCCTATCTCATTCTGATAAGAATATTAAATTTCAATTATTAAATATGTTGTACCAAAAAGAATTTTTAACTATTGTTATTGTTTTTATATTTCTTACATAAGATGATTTTATATCTCTTTTAAAGAATCATGTCTGATTATATCTTGTTAAATATTCTGGTGTTACTACAGAAAAATCTAATTTATAATCAATATAATATTTGACTACTGAGGATATTGTCAGAATAAATAAATACAATAATAACATGAATAATGTAAATAATGCTTTTATTGTATTATCTTCTCATAGATTAATAAAAATCAAAAATCGTAATCAAAATACAGCTATAAATCATCAAAATACAGGAATTATTACTTTTACAAAAAGAAAAAGAAAACTCTTATTTAATACTAAAACATTTTCTTCTCCATATTTTTCAACAATTTCTTTATATGCTTCTTTCTTTCGTTCTGAATCAAAATTAGAGAAGATCTTCATAATTATAAATTATTTGTTAAAAAGTTGTGAACTTTGGAAATAATCTAACCATAACTCTTCCTATCATATATTGATCTGATACTAAGTAATTAGCTCATTCATAACATTGTCTTGAAAAACATGACAATGAATCTGAAGTATGTCATCTATTATCTCACATGACAAAATATCAATTAGTTACTTCATATTCTGTTTTATCTCATTGAGGTATTGTCTCAGCATCTGGATATGTATAACTTTCATTTAATTTGAAACAATTTTTTCAATTTTCAGCTTTTACATCAGATTCTGGAGTATTATCATTACATATATAAGTTTGATTATCTACAAATTTTACTGTTTCTCATGGTAATCCTATAATTCTCTTTATATATGGAATATCTTTTCATTGTGGAACAAATACTACAACATCTCATCTTTCAAATTTTCAAAATCTTTGAGTAAGTTTCTCTACTATAATCCAATCGTTAGATTCAAATGTTGGCATCATACTTACACCTACAACAGTATAAGGTGTTCCTATAAATAATCTAATAAATAGTATAATTCAGAAAACTAGTATTAAAAAAACTATCAAATCAAAAGTATCTAATCAAAATTTTATTAACCTATTCTTTGCCATTTTTTATTACTTCTTATTATTTCTAAAATATTTACTTAAAATGGAATTTCATCGTCAAATGTTCCTATAGTTGATTCTTCAATATCTTCTGATTCAGGAGCTTTAGAATCTAAGAAAATAAAACTATCAACTATAATTTCTGTTGAAAATCTATCATGACCTTCAGCATCTTGTCGTTTTCTTGTTCTTAATCTTCATTCGATATATATTCTTTTTCATTTAGTTAAGTATTTTCCAAGAACTTCTGCACTATTTCAATATGCTACACATCTATGATATTCTGCATCTTCTAAGATATTTCACTCTTTATTTTTATATCTTCTATTTGTTGCTATAGTAAAGTTAACAACAGAACTTTGAGTACTTTCAATTGTTTTAACTTGGAGTGTATTAGTTGATCTTCCAATAAGCATTACTTTATTCAAATCCA
>JAEEGL011865606.1_pt1 | contig 10768 bp, 11 predicted proteins | sample 9134231 | NCBI WGS metagenome assembly JAEEGL01 (sample SAMN16246548, study PRJNA631951) | gut metagenome | biome: gut microbiome; feature: rumen; material: fiber-attached | host: Bos | place: Iran: Karaj | collected 2018-10
CAACAGCCGATCAAAATCGGGGTCGATTCCCCGGACAGTATATTGTATCGCGTTCATGCCTACAGTCTATACAGATCGTGCCTACGGCGCAAGAGGGAAAATGGCATTACCGAATTCATGGAGCGGGGTTTCCCCTTGCGGCGCCCTCCCGCGCCCCGAATCCGCGCGCCAAGTCCGCCAAGTTCGCGAAGCGTCTCACGCAGAGCCGCAAAGAACGCAAAGGGCGCAGAGGCAATGGGTATTGGGTATTGGCTGTTTGCTCATTTGCACATTCCCACTTTCTCCCCTCCGGCCTTCCGTGCGAGGGTCGTCGAGTCGTCGCCGCGTCGAGTCGTCGGAGCATTTCACCGAACGACTATTCTATATTTCACCGAACGAAAAACCTATATTTCACCGAACAACTGTCCCGTATTTCACCGAACGGCTTGACGGGAACGCCGGCGAAGGTGTCACACAACACGCGAAAAGAGGATGGCATCGTGGTATGCCCGATTTCCGCCTTGAAGCCGTAACATCAACTGTAACGTTTCCCATTTTCGCGTCTAGGGGATAGGTGGAGACGGGGCGAGTGCCCCGCTTCGCCCGGCTGTCCAGCCGGGTCCCTAGACCATGAGAGATTTGCGCGAAAAGAGGGTTGATGCCCGGTGGGGAATGCGGTATGATGAGCCGCAACCACCATCTTGCATTGCCGCAAGACCGTCATTCGTCCGAAACCTGGAAAATTTCACGAGTGAAACGGCGCTGTTGCGGGTGCGTGTCATGCACGCCCTCCTTCGCGTTTTTCACTCAGGCTTTTCCAGGGCCCCGGACGAAACCGCAGGAGGGTTTCGGCTTTCCTCCGGGTTTGGTCCGCCGCGTGCAAGGCACACAACCCGCAAGAACACGATGAAAAGTCTGACTCTCGCCGTTCCCATAGGTGCCACAGCGTTGGCGCTTGCCTCTGGCTGCGCCTCGACAAAGCACCTCACAGCGTCTGAACCCCTCTACTATGCTGGCCAATACCAACAGGCGGAGGAAACGGTCCGGGCCGTCCTTGATGAAGAGGAAGACCCCGCCTCCTTGGAAAAGCCCGGCTACATACTTGACAACCTCTATGCAGGCTCGGCGGCATTCATGGGAGGCGAGACCGAGACGGCCGCCGAGGATTTCCGCCGCGCGGGCGAGGGCATCGCCGCGCAGGAGGCCGCGACCATCCCCTCCGGCTATCCCACCCGCGCCTACGATGCCACGATGGCGGCGCAGTACAGGGCTCTCGCTCTCTGGATGCAGGGCGACGCCGATGCAACACGCGTGGCCTTCCGTCTCGTTGCCGATGCCCAGGACAAGGCCGAGGAGCGCAACGCCCGCGCAATCCGCAGGGAAAAGGACGCCGCCGAAAAGCAGCGCGCCGAAGCGGAAAGCGATGTCGCCGCCAAGGCCGGCCCTGGTTCATCTGGAAGCGGTGAACTCGGCCAAGTCTCCAGCGCCGTGTTGTCCGATCCGCAACTTCAGGCCTTCCAAGGGGATTTCGACACATGGGGCGTCTACGGAAACTACCAGGTACCGTCCTCCTGGTTGCTCGATGCGGTCTTCGCCCTCGCCAACGCGGAAGACGCCAGCGATCTTGAACACGCTTCGTTCTCGGCACGGAAGGCGCTTGCCATGGCCCCGACAAAGGCGGCGTCTCTCATTCTCAAAATCGCAGAGGCCAGAGCCGACGGCAAGTTGGCGCGCGAACAGCTCGACAAGCTTCTCGTCGTCATCTTTGAAAACGGTCTTGGACCGACCATCGAGGAACGCCGCTTCGACATCCCCTTCCCGTTCGACGGCGCGATTTACAATGTCTCCTTCGCGCTTCCGAACCTTGTCAAACGCAACCCCGCCTATTCTAAACTGATCGTGCGCGATGGCGCCGTGGCGCTTGGCGAAACGGAATCCATCGCGGACATCGACCGCGTGGCGGTGCGTGAGTTCAAGGGACGTCTACCGGGAATCATTGCGTCACAAGTGCTTGAAGCCGCCGTCAAGCTGGCCGTTCAAATCGTGGTCGTGAAAGAGGCTGAGAAACAGGGCGGTTCTCAGGCGAAGTTCTTCGCCAGTCTCGCCATGTCGGCCGCTTCCTCTGCCGTCACGGGCACGGATACACGTCACTGGAACCTCCTTCCCAAAGAGGTTCAGATGGCCGTCCTCAAGAAACCCGCCTCGGGGAACCACACGGTGTCGCTGTGGGTTCCCGGAGGGATTAATCCAATCGGCAGCGTCGATCTTCCGGAAAAGGGTATCGACGTGGTCTACGTCAAAATCCCAGGCCCCGGGCTTCCTCCGCTGGTTCGGCTGCTGGGCAACCCCGCCAAGTGATGCTTTCCCCACCTTCCCGCAAACCACCTTCTTTCGTAAGGAAAACCATGAACAAATCCGCATTTCTCCGTTTCGCCGCCTTGGCGGTTATCACCGGAACCATCGGCTGTGCCTCGCAGCGCATCGCCGATCCTCGCATCGTCCTCGATCCATCCGCATCCGGGCTGGTCCGCGTTCTCACCGTCGATTACGGCGAGACGAAAGGCGCCAACCCCGTCGTCGCCCTGTCTCTTCAAAGCACAAGCGGCTACACCCGCCACATCGAGTACCGCACTGTATGGCTTGCCCCGAACGGTGCCGCGCTTGACTCTGCCCTTTCCATCTGGAAGCCCCTGACGCTGAATCCCCGCGAAATCGGGAACATTCAGGCCGTCGCACCCCGTTCCGATGTGTCAGGCTTCCGGGTCGAAATTCGCAAGGCTCCGTAGCATCCCGCACAAATCACCATCGTCTTTCCTCCTCTTCCACCCTCTCCCTTCTAACCTCTAACCTCTTCCCTTCCATGAAAAAGTTCCTTCCCCTTCTCCCTGCCGCCCTCCTTCTCGCCGCCGGATGCGCCACCGAGACGCAGATGATCGACATGACCCACGATACCTCCGCGCGCGTCAACGCGCTTGACTCCCGCGACTTCGATGCCGCCGCCGAGAAGATGATCTCCGACATGATCGAGTCCGGCGCCGTGGACAAGCCCGCAGGCGGGCGCTACGTCCTCGCCATCGGCCGCGTCGCCAACCGCACCAAGCAGGATATCGACGTGGACCAGCTCGTCAAGAAGATCCGTGTCTCACTCCTCAAGAGCAAGAAGGTCGTCGTCACCACTGCCGTCGGCGCCGCCGGACCCGAGGACGGCATGAGCAAGGCCGTCCGTGACTTGGCAAACGATTCCATGTTCAATGCTAATACTGTGGCCGAGGAGGGAACAGTTGTTGCCCCCGAACTGTCGCTTAGTGGCAAGATCGTGGAACGTAATTTGAAGATCAGCAGTTCTAAGCAACGCATTGAGTATGTCTTTCAGCTTTCCATCAGCGACATCAAGACCGGTCTAGCCTTCTGGGAGGGCGAGGAGACCATTGGGAAGATCGGTCACCGATGAAGTCTGTCAATGGACAATCACAACCCACCCAACCATCCATAATCCCATGAAACGTCATCTCCTTTCAGCCTTGGTGGTCGGCCTTGTCGCCGCTTCTGCCGCCCAAGACGCCCCCGCCAAGAAATCAATCACCATGGTTCCCTTCAAAACAAATCTTCCAACCTACTCGGTCAGTGGTTCCGACCTCACCGCCCAGCGTCTCGTCCAGGAGTTAGGCGACGAGTTCAACCGCTACTTTACCCAATCGCGCCGCTATGTCGTCCTTTCCCGCCAGGACGAAAACGCCATCCAAGACGAGGGAGGTCGCATGGCCGGAAGCAATTTCCGACCCGAGGAACTGGAGAAATTCGGCAAGCGGCTTGGCGCGGACGTACTCGTCACAGGCGAGATCAAAGAGTTCTACATCGCCGCGCCGCGCACCATCGCGGTGAGCGGTGGTTCAGTGGTGGACCGAGCTGTCTTTTCGCTTGCCTACCGGATGGTGGACATGGCGAGTGGCGAAATCCTCGACACGGATAATCTCACTGTGGATTTCACCCGCCGGGAGATCAACCAACTACGAGGCGATCCCCTCGCGCTCACTCAGGCGCTCATGTCCTGCGCCATGCTTGAGATCGCAAAGGTCATTGACCCACCAAAAGCCGTCAAGCGTATGAAGAATGGAGACTATGTTATCAATCGCGGCGGAAGTTCCGTCATCGATGGCTCCTTTCTCGACGCCTACGGCCTCGAGGAGGAGATCGTCGACCCCGACACAGGCGAAGCCCTTGGTAGCTCCGAGAACCTCCTTGGCATCGTCGAGGTCACCCGCGTCGACAAAAAGCTTTCCTATGCACGGCTCTACTCCGGCGAAATCAGCGACGATGCCATTGAAAACGGTGTTGTTCTTCGCCCCCACCGCGCTACTCCCGAAGAGCGCGACGCCGCCGCCAAGGCCGCCGAGGAAGCCCGCCAAAAGGCTTCAGAAGGAATTCGCCTTCCATTCGACTGATAACCCCAAACTCTATTTCACCACTTCACTTTCCAACCCACCAACCCCATCCTTCAATCAGCTATGAAACCCACCACCCTTCTCCTCTCCTTCGCCGCCGTTGCGGCCACCTCTCTCCCCTCTTTCGCCCAGCAGTCAGCTGGCGGCGACGCATTCGTCCCCCAAGGGACCAAGAAGCTCATGCTGAAAATCTCCTCTGTGGAAACAGCCGGCACACGACACCAGAAGACTTGGACGCCTCCAGCCAAGCCTCTGGAATTGTCAGAAAAACCCTATTCTGAAGCCCAGATCATGCAGGCCACCCCTGAAGAGGCCGCGCGAATGCGCGCCAAGAACGAGGCTGCCGGCGATGCCCAGCGCATCGCAAATGCTAAGATCGCCATTGAAAACTGGAATGCAGCCGACAAACACATGAAAGGAATTCAGGCACAACTTGAAGGCAACGCCTACGGGCGCCAGATCATTCTTGCCCTCGACAAGTTCGCGGGCGAGGCTGGCACCTACTTTGATCCCGACTGCATTGAATTCTTCCACCGCATGGACATGGACGAAGGACAGCAGGAGCAGTTCATTCAAGATATGAGCGATCCTGGTGTTCTCGCCGCGCCATACTTTATTAAACTCATCTTCGATGATCCTCGTGAGGAGACCGGAACGGTGCAGGTCAATGCCACGACAACGGTCAAGATGTCCAAGTACTTTCAAACCGTCACCTACGAGGTTCAAGACCTACAGGGGAAAATTGCTGCCGCTGGAAATGTCAAGCAGGAAAAGCAGGTTCGCACTTCCAACGCGGTTCAGCGGGGTGGTACTAGTGGTAATGAGCAGGTCGCCGTTTTGGAAGAGGCACTTGCCGAAGTCGCCAAGAAAATCAACGACCGTTTCGTCGCCAAGGTCTCATTTACGCTCGTTGGTCCCAAAAAGGACGATGATTTTGATGAGAACGCCGGTACCATTATGGTCGACGGCGAAGGTCACACCTCAGGAGACGAGTTCTCGATCTTGAAGGGATCGCACATCGTCGAGGTCGAAATGGAGGGCTACAAGCGTTCTGGAAGTTCAAAACTCACAATTACCAAATCGCAAAACTACAAAATCCCGATGGTTTCGTCCCTTTGTGAGTTGATTGTTAGCCTCAAGGGCCCCACCGGGGATGCCGAGTTCGATCCTGATTCCGCCACCATCACGCTCATCGGTGAGGAGGAATTCTCCCCCTCCAACGGCGAACCCGAAAAGGTTCCTCAGGGCAAGTACACGCTTACCGTCGAAATGGAAGGCTACAAATCCTACACCAAGGATGTGAACCTCGGTGGTCCGAAGCAGGCACTTTCCGTTCCGATGAAAAAGGACGTCGCTGCGGAGTAGACTCCCCATGAAGTCCGCTAAGCCGATTCTTTGCGCATTGTTCTGCACGGGCGTCGCCTTCGCGGCGCCCGTGCAAACGGCGCTCCTCTCCGTGGGCACCGAGGATGCGACGCTGGATCTGGCGCGGCCCGAATCGCAGCGCCCGGCAGCCCCAATCCTGCCGCTTCCCTATTCCGAGGACACCATTGTCCTGTTGAAAGGATTGGCGCAGGATCGTGTTTTGGCAGCCAACGAGCGAATCGCGATTGAGAATGCTCGCGCCGTTGAAATCGCCATTCAGACAGACCGCGACGAACGCGAGCGTCGCCATGTGCGCGCTGTCCATGACCTTTCTCAAAGCGATCTAGGGAAGGCCGTACTAAAGGCGCCGGAATGGTTCGAAGTAGCCCTCACCAATGGACTCGATTTCATCTTTCTGTCACCCGATGCATATGGTTACGTCGCTGTGGCGGATGATGCACGGCTTGTTCGACTATTGTTCGGAGAGCTGCGGTTCAATCCAATTCCTTCGCCCATTCCTAACACATCCAACGAACGCATCAAAGTCACGCTTCCCGTCATCGTCAAGGTGGAGAATCCCGCCGGTGAACGCCTCCATTTGGAGTCATTTGAGGAAACCAAGCAATTCTCCAACGACGCCTTGATCGGCCCTGCGCGGGCGCAATCTCTGGAAGCCCTTGTACACGCTTCTGTCGTAACGGCTGTCACCAAAATACCTTTGCCATGACAATTCCCCTTCGATGCTTGAATCGCAGCAGTTTCGTCTATGCTGTTTTAGGTTGTTCCTTGGTTCTGTTGACGAGTTGCATCGCAGGCACTGGGCTGGTGTCCTCACTCGGCGTAATCGCGGGCAGAGGCGGCCCCACGTTGCCTACCGAAGCCGTTGATACATTATTCATGTCAAATGATCCACAACTACAGTTGGAGAAATACTGCGGCGTCAAGCGAGAAACCGTAGATGGCATTGTGTGGAGATATCAGGGGAATGTGCTGGGAAGCATGAAAGGCATGTTCAGCTCGGAACCCGAAATGATGAAGGGGGACATCGCAATACCAGAAACCCTAGGCGGCGTTACTATCGTTGCAATAGGCCCGCATTATTTCATGCAATGCACAAATCTGACCTCCGTGACAGTGCCAGATTCCATTCGGAGCATTGGAGAGATGGCTTTTTCACAGTGCGAATCTCTTGCCTCCGTTCATCTCTCGCACAATCTTGCGAGTATTGGCGCCCATGCATTTTCCGGATGCAAGTCTCTTGAATCTGTGCAAATTCCCCCGGCCGTTCAGTCTGTAGGAGAAGGAGCCTTTAGTCACTGCAAGATGCTTGCGGTGATTGATCTTCCGCAGAATGTCGTTCATATTGGAAAAGGCGCATTTCAAGGGTGTTCGGGCCTTGCTTCCGTTGCCATCCCCAAAGGCGTGAAAGTTCTGGAAGACAACACATTTTCCGGTTGCTTTGGCCTCGTCACCGTTTCGCTTCCCGAGGGATTGGTTCGTATTGGGGATTCGGCATTTCACTCTCCATTGCCAAGCCAAAACTGCGCCGACATTCGTGCAGTCAAACTTCCCTCAACATTGGTGACCATAGGAGAAAGCGCTTTCAGCGGCTGTTCGGGACTGACCAAGATTGTCATTCCCGACAATGTGACGACCATTGGAAACTACGCATTTAACGATTGCTCCTCCTTGAAGACAACATACATCGGCAAGAAGGTGGCAAGGTTGGGTACTGGGGCGTTCCGCCATACAGGGCTTACCCACGTGTATGTCGCCGACGGGGCATCTGTCACTCTGGACGATTTGCATCGCGCCGGCATCGCCGAGGATTGCGAGGTGTACCGCATCTATCCAGACCGTCGAACAGAACGACTGTAACAAACCGCGCCAGACCGACTAGTATCCTTATCGGTGGGACATGGTGTCCCGCCAAAGCAACTCCATCCACACACCACCCCACCAGCACCCATGAAAACACTCCTCAAAACAGCTCTCACCGCCGTTCTTTCCACCGCGATCCTCGTTGGATGCGGTGGTTCCGCCCCCAGCCCTGAAAAGCAAGCCGCCAATGCCCAGAAGGCGGCGGAAACCGTTGTCATGGATTTCGTCAAGGCCGCAGCTCAGGCCGACTTCGATACGGCGGACAAACTTGTCTTTATGGGCGACAACGAGGTCGCCACGTTTTGGATGGTAATGAAGCAGCAAATTCGCGACTGCAAGAAAGCCGAGACGGAAGGTCATCTGCCGGACAACATCTTCATGACGTTCGATTTTGAAGCCTTCCACCACCCCACCTTGGACGACATCGTGAAAACGCTATTGGCAAACGCCGAAGGAGGACTTGCAGCATACGGGGTCTCTGACTTCCGCATGGTTGTCCTGAAGCTCACTCCCCATGCAGAAACTGTGAAAGAGTATGGATCGGACAAAAGACGCCTTCTCTACACGGTAGCGGTTTGCAAAGATGGGGTTTGGAAGGTCATACCCAACATTCTGGAACCCCTGGATATCGAGCTGGAAGACCTTGAAAAGATGCCGTAGGCATCGTCTTTTCCGCGCGGTCTGGCCTGACAGCCGGACCGTCCCTTTCACCAATCCCACCACAAGCACCCCCAGCCATGAGCGACACAACCACGCCTCCTCCTGTCCCCACCGAATCCCAGCCCACGCCTCTAGAAACATCTCACGAAACCACACAGCCGTCTGCTCCTCCAACCATGAGCAAAGTGGAGGAGATTCTCCGCAAAGTCCAGAAAGCCCTGCCGGACAAGCTTTTCCCCGACACCATCAAGATGGACGGGGAAAAAGCCTGGAAGGTCGCCATCGGCGTTCTGATCGCGAACGAGATCATCCGCTGCCTGTCCACATCCAAGTTCATGATACTTCTCCTGGCCATCACGGCCATCGCCGGAATCTATGCTGGGCTGCTTGCTGTCAAGCGTCTGCCGGAGAAAGTTTCGACGTGGGTTCCATGGGCGCTGTGGATCGTCGTCGCCTTCTGCGCCATCAACCTATTCGCGGTTCCCTCTCTATGGGATGCCGTGAACGCCATGAACGCTGCCATGGGCGCCTATCGGAACATGTCGTTCTAAAGATACCTCGCTTGCCACTTTGTCGGGGCGGACGGCTTGCCAAAGCCGCCCGCCCCGGCATTTCCCACTTTCATCCGCATCGTCGCCTCGACGGCCCCGTTCGCGGCGGGCGACCCGCTGCCGGAGGGGGCGGGGAGGTAGGGGGCGTTTACGGCTTCAAGGCCGAAAGCGGGCAGACGAGAATTCCATCTTCCTTGCGCGTATACGCATAATCGCCGACGGCGGTGATGATCATCTTGAACGCAGGTGCGCGATACCCCTTGCCGTCGATCAGCCGCGCCAATTTCGCCAGGGTCTTCACACCTTCGTCGATCAGGTGCTGGCCGCCAGTCTTCACTTCAAACAATGCATAGGTTCCATCGGGCAAATGGATGACGGCGTCGCATTCCAGCCCCGTCTTGTCGTGGTAGTGCCGAACCTCCCCTCCCAACGATTCCGCATAGACCCTCAAATCGCGGACGACCATTGTCTCGAAGAGGAATCCAAAGGTCTTCAAATCGTTCACAAGTTCTCCAGGGCCAGCCCCCAAGGCGGCGGTAGCAAGCGACGGATCCACGAAATACCGCGTGTCCGATGTCCTGACGGAATCTCTTGTCCGCAGATTGGGACACCACGCATGGGCGTCTTCGATCACGAAAAGCTTTCGCAATGCGTTCAAATAGGAATACACGGTATCGTCGTTGATCGACATCATCTCATTGGCTGAAATATCCGCTTTGATGGTTTTTGCTGTTGCCTGGGTCCCCTGGACACGGGCGTAAGAGCGCATCAGCGTCAGCGCCCGGTCGGGGTTTCGCTCTGTCTTGTCAACACGAGAAATGTCCCTCTCGACAATCGCCCGAAGAATGTTCTTCGCCGTCTCAAAACGAGCCGATCCCTTCATTGCCAACGACTGAGGCCATCCTCCCCGACAAAGGATTTCCGCCATCTGCTCCAGTTCATGAGGTTGGGCCTCTTCAGCGGTAATTGAGTGACCGCGAAACAACTCGGACAGACGAACCGCCCCCGAAGACTCGCCGGATTCCCATAGTGACATCGGCCGCATTCTGAGCCAGGAAAACCTTCCGGTTCCGGAATGCTTCAGTTCATCAATGTCCACCGGAACCGCACTTCCTGTGATCAGGAATCCCCCAAGGATGGATTCTCGATCTGCCTTGAAACGGATCGCATCCCACAATTTTGGGGCGATTTGCCATTCATCGATAAGGCGGGGGTACTCTCCCGACAGTATCTTCGCCGGGGCAATGGAGGCGAGTTCAATGTTCTGCTCTCGTTTGGTTGGCTCGTCCATGAACAGGCTGCTCTTCGCGATCTGAAGACAGGTCGTTGTTTTCCCACACCATTTCGGTCCTTCAACCAAAACCGCTGCCGATGCCGACAACTTCAAGGCGAGGATTTCATCAACGATTCGTTTCCAATAGGTATTCATGGCGGCGAACATCATATCAAAGGTTCGCTTGCCCCGCAAGCGTTCGGGTAGTTGGCTTAATTGTGTTCGGGTAGTTGGCTTAAAATTGTTCGGGCAGTTGGCTCAGTTCCGTTCTGTCAGTTGACTTTTCCCCTATATCCCTCCCGCTTTTGTCCGCATCGTCGCCTCGACGGCCCCGTTCGCGGCGGGCGACCCGCTGCCAGAGGGGGAGGGGAGGTAGGAAAACGCGGAGTCTCGGCGGAACCCGAAGGCACCCTTCCTCCCATGGGGATTCGGTGTTCCTCGGCCGGGGACCGCACCATTCGCGAAGCGGCGAAGTGCGCCTCTGGGTTTTCGCCGCCTCTGGGTTTTCCCTCTGCGGCGCCCTCCCGCGCCCCGAATCCGCGCGCCGGAGTTTAGAACGCGGAGTCTCGGCGCAACGCGGAGGTGCCATGCGGCGCTTCGCGGCAGGCGGCAGGAAG
>JAEEGL012575618.1_pt1 | contig 10768 bp, 9 predicted proteins | sample 9134231 | NCBI WGS metagenome assembly JAEEGL01 (sample SAMN16246548, study PRJNA631951) | gut metagenome | biome: gut microbiome; feature: rumen; material: fiber-attached | host: Bos | place: Iran: Karaj | collected 2018-10
AGCCCTTCACTTCCGGCACATCGAGCTTTTGGAGGTGGGGGACGAAATCCAGCTCACGAATCTGTGGGAGGTGCTGAAATATCGGGTCGTAGAGATCAAAATTATACAGCCCTGGCAGGCCGAGGAGCTCTTGATCCAGGAGGGCCGCGACCTCCTGACGCTTTGCACCTGTCATCCCTACGGCAGCGGCGGCAAATATCGTTATATCGTCTATTGTGAACGCACTGAATGAGAGGAGGAAAACCGATTGCAGGAATTTGAACAGGAAATAGCTCGCGAGGGCAAACAAGGGGTAGTAGTCGTGCTTCGAGGCGCAGCCCGGCTCACGCCGAAGCTTTTGAAGCTTGCACTGAAGCTTGCAATCAATGCGATGAAGCTTGCGGCAAAGACGGCTGCACTGCCGATTACAATCCCCATAGCAGTCAAAGATAAAGCCCAGGCTAATTTGAACGCCGAGCACCACGGTAAGCAGACCGTAAAGCAGCTCGCACGGCAAAATAAAGGCCTGCAGAGCATTGACGTCAACCAGGATGCCATTAAGGATTTCAACCGCATTGCCAGGAAATACGGCGTTGATTTCGCGCCACGCAGGCTCAAGGGTGAACGTTCCTATATGGTTTTTTTCAAGGCTCAGGACACGGATGCTCTGACCGCAGTCTTCAAGGAATATACGGCAAGGGAGGCTCGGAAGTCATCGCGCCCGTCTCTACGCCAGAAGCTGGAAAAACTGAAGCCCAAAACTGCCGCCCATGAACGCAGTTCCCGCCCGGTGCCGGTCCGATGAACGCATCCTTCAAAAAACGCCTGATCCTGATGATTCCCTATGTCCTGATTGGGCTGCTTTGTACAAAGCTGTCCGAGGCGATACGGCTGACCCCCGGTGACAAGTTTTTGGACAGGTTTCGACTTCTGTCTGTTGGTTTTTCCGCAGCCTTTCAAAGCTGGCTCCCCAGCCTGTATCCCGTCGATTTGCTGATCGGCTTGTGCGCCGGAGTTCTGTTGGCTCTGGCCGTGTGGGTCAAGCGGCAGAACGCAAAGAAATTCCGCAGAAACGTCGAGCACGGTTCTGCGAGGTGGGGTACGGCTAAGGACATTGCGCCGTTTATGGATCCAGATCCGGCCAATAACATCATTCTGACTAAAACAGAGCGGCTCACGCTGAACAATCGGCCTAAGGATCCGACAACTTCCCGAAACAAAAATGTTGTCGTGATCGGCGGCTCCGGCTCAGGCAAAACTCGATTCGTTATCAAGCCCAACTTGCTGCAATGCACCTCTGAGATGTATCCATGTTCCTTCGTGGTGACCGATCCAAAAGGTGATATTGTTGTTGACGTTGGAAATGTGCTGCTCCAAAACGGGTATCAAATTCGGGTCTTGAACACCATCAACTTCAAAAATTCCATGCACTACAATCCCTTTGCTTACATTCACAGCGAGAAGGATATTTTGAAGCTGGTGGACTGCCTCATCATCAATACCACGGACAAAAGCAAGACCGGCGGGGACGAGTTTTGGACGAAGGCCGAGCGGCTTCTGTATACGGCCCTGATTGGCTACATTCACTACGAAGCTCCGGAGGAGGAGCAAAACATGACCACTCTGGTAGATATGATTAACAGCATGGAAGTCCGGGAGGACGATGAGCTGTTTATGAACCGGGTGGATCTCCTGTTTATGGAGCTGGAGGACAAAGACCCCCATCATTTCGCCGTCAGACAGTATCAAAAATACAAGCTGGCGGCAGGTAAAACGGCAAAATCCATTTTGATCTCAGCCGGCGCGCGACTTGCGCCATTTGATATTCAGGAGCTCCGTGATCTGACAGAATATGACGAGCTGGGTCTGGACACCCTGGGTGACCGGAAAACAGCGTTATTCATTATCATGTCCGACACCGATGATACTTTCAACTTCCTGATCTCAATGGTCTATACGCAGATGTTCAATCTGCTCTGTGAAAAAGCCGACAACGTATACGGCGGTCGGCTTCCCATTCACGTTCGCTGCCTGATCGATGAGGCGGCGAACATCGGGCAGATCCCACGTCTGGAGCGTCTGGTGGCTACGATCCGCAGCCGCGAGATCTCCGCAATGCTGATTTATCAGGCATTGTCTCAGCTCAAAGCACAGTATAAGGACAGCGCTGACACGATCCTCGGCAATATGGACAGCACCTTGTTCCTGGGCGGCAAGGAGGGCAGTACCCTGAAGGAACTGTCCGAGATGCTGGGCAAAGAGACCATCGACACGTTCAACACCGGCGAAAGCAGAGGGCGGGAAACTTCTCACAGCCTCAATTATCAAAAGCTTGGCAAGGAGCTTATGACCCGCGACGAGCTGGCCGTCATGGATGGCAGCAAGTGTATTCTCCAGCTTCGCGGCGTTCGCCCGTTTCTTTCAAAAAAGTACGATTACACGAAGCATCCGCTTTATGGCCTTACAGCCGATGCGGACAAACGAAACGCCTTCGATGTGGAGGCCTATCTGAATCACAAACCAAAGCTCCGGATGAACGATACATATCAGGTTGTAACCGTAGACGTCTCCGGAGTAAACATTGATGACTAAAGGAGGATAATACCATGGATTTTTTCAAAAGTGCAGTTTCCGTTTTACAGACCATCGTGATCGGCCTGGGCGGCGGCCTGGGCGTATGGGGCGTCATTAACCTTCTGGAAGGTTACGGCAACGACAACCCCGGCGCAAAGAGCCAGGGCATGAAGCAGCTTATGGCCGGCGCGGGCGTGGCCCTTGTCGGCATTCTGCTTGTCCCTGAGCTTAGTTCGCTGTTTGGATGATCACAACAGACTGGGGCAGCGCGTTTTATCCGGAACGCGCTGCCTTACATGAAAGGGGGGATTGGTTTTGGGTTTGATCGCGGATATTTCGGAAGCAATCACTGACGCATTGACTGACTGGATGAAGGATCTCCTTGTGCCTGCTGTTCAGGAGCAAATAGAGGGAATCTTTGATTCAACAAATCTTCAAATCGCTGACATTTCAACACAAGTCGGAAAAACGCCGGCGAGCTGGAACGGAAGCGTATACACGTTTATCCGAAATCTGTCAGATACCGTTGTGCTTCCGGTCGCCGGCGCGATTCTGGCCTTTGTCATGACATTAGAATTGATACAAATGGTTACCGAGAAGAACAACATGCAAGACTTTGATACCTGGTTGATTTTCAAGTGGGTATTCAGGGCCGCCTCTGCAATTCTAATCGTATCAAACACGTGGAATATCGTAAACGGAATTTTTGAGGTGGCCCAATCAATGGTAAGCACGGCAACAGATTTGATTACTACGACGGATATAGACCCCGGAATCTCCGAAGCAACGCTGTACACCCTGAGCATCGGCTCACTGCTTGGACTATTGTTGCAGTGCCTGCTGATTAACATCGTGGCGAAGGTCGTATCAATCTGCGTTATGATCATCGTCTATGGTCGAATGTTTGAAATCTATCTGGTCACTTCAATAGCCCCGATTCCAATGGCAACGATGCTGAATAAGGAATGGGGCAGTACGGGGCAGAATTATATTCGATCCTTGCTTGCATTGGCATTTCAGGGCTTTATGATCATTGTTTCCGTGGCGATCTATTACGTCCTGATTGGCTCATTATCGTTTTCAGAAGACATTTCCGCAGCGCTGTGGGCTGCGCTTGGCTACTCGGTACTGCTTGTCTTCGTGCTGTTTAAGACGAGCGGCCTGGCTAAATCCGTATTCAACGCACACTAAGAAGGGAGGTGCAATTATGGCCTACGTTAGCGTCCCGAAGGATCTCACTAAGGTAAAGAGTAAAGTCTTTATGAACCTGACGAAGCGGCAGCTCCTGTGCTTCGGCGGCGGTGCGCTGATTGGCGTACCGCTTTTTTTCCTGCTCAAAAAGCCAATGGGATCTAGTCCGGCGACTATGATTATGATGCTTGTCCTGATTCCGGCGATGCTGTTTGGAGTCTACGAGAAGAACGGCCAGCCGCTGGAGAAGCTGCTCATGCAGATTATCCGAACCAGTTTTCTTCGTCCACGGGTGCGGCCTTATCGCACCCGAAATTTTTATGATGTCCTGCGCAGGCAGGAGCAGTTAAAACAGGAGGTGAAACGAATTGTTCAAAAAGAAAAGAAAGCATCAGGACCAGTCAGTGCAGAGAAAGCACGCAAGAAAGCTCACGAAAGCGGAGAAAAAGGAGATTCGCGCCGCGATTGAGCGCGCGAAAAAGGCAGACCGGAACGGTATCTCCGCCCAGGACACGATCCCTTATAAACGTATGTTCCCGGACGGTCTCTGCCAAGTCACCGACCGACAGTGGGCAAAGACGCTCCAGTATGAGGACATCACCTACCAGCTCGCCCAGGATGACGACAAAGCAGTCATTTTTGACGGCTGGTGTGATTTCCTGAATTATTTCGATCCTTCCGTCCACTTTCAGCTGACGTTTGTCAACCTCTCCACCTCGGAGGAGCACATTGCCGCGACGATCGACATTCCTCCCGCGGGGGATGAATTTGACAGCATTCGTGCGGAATATACAAACATGCTGCGAACCCAAGGTGCAAAGGGCAATAACGGCCTGTCCCGCGTCAAATACATCACATTCAGTATCGATGAGGAGGATCCCAAGGAGGCAAAATCCCGCCTCGAACGGATTGAGTTGGATCTGATCAACAATTTCAAACGTCTTGGCGTCAGCGCCAGAGGTCTGAACGGAACGGAGTATCTGGAGGTCATGTTCAACATTATGAACATGGACACCATGCGTCCTTTCCGGTTCTCCTGGGATTGGCTGGTTCCATCCGGCCTGTCCACCAAGGACTACATCGCCCCCAGCTCCTTTGAGTTCAAAACGGGGCGCTTATTCCGGATGGGCAAGAAATGGTGTCAAGCCAGCTTCCTGCAGATCCTTGCGCCGGAGCTTGAGGATAGAATCCTCACCCAATTCCTGGATATGAAGACAAACCTTGTGATCAGTATGCATATCCAGTCCTTGGATCAGACCAAGGCGATCAAGGACATCAAGCGAAAAATCACAGATCTGGATAAGAGCAAGATCGACGAGCAGAAGAAGGCTGTCCGCGCCGGCTATGATATGGACATTATCCCGTCCGATCTGGCCACCTACGGCACCGAGGCCAAAAAGCTGCTGCACGATCTGCAAAGCCGCAACGAAAGAATGTTCCTTGTCACCTTCATTCTCCTCCATGTTGCCGACAGTAAACGGCTGCTGAAAAACGTTGCCCTGCAGGCGTCCAGCATCGCACAGCGAAACAACTGCGCGATGATGACCCTGGACTTCCAGCAGGAGGAGGCTGCCATGAGCTGCCTGCCGCTGGCCTACAACCAAATTCAGATCACCCGCGGGCTGACGACCTCCAGCACCGCAATTTTCATTCCGTTCACAACGCAGGAATTATTTCAGCCTGGCCGTGAAGCCCTGTACTACGGCTTGAATTCCATGTCCAACAACCTGATCATGGTGGATCGGAAGCTGCTGAAGAACCCCAATGGCCTAATTCTCGGTACGCCGGGCTCCGGCAAGTCGTTTTCAGCAAAAAGAGAGATTGCAAACGCAATTCTCGTCTGCCCGGGTGATGATATCATCATTTGCGATCCCGAGGCGGAGTACGCGCCGCTTGTTCTGCACTTCCATGGTCAGGTTGTGCGCATCTCTCCCACGTCGGAGGACTACATCAACCCCATGGATTTGAACCTGGACTACTCTGACGATGAAAACCCGTTGTCCCTCAAATCAGATTTCATCTTATCCTTGTGTGAGCTGATCGTCGGCAGGCGTGAAGGTCTTCTTCCGGTTGAGAAAACGATCATCGACCGCTGCGTCAGGCAGGTGTACCAGGCTTATCTGAACGATCCGTCCCCAGAGAATATGCCAATCCTGGAGGATCTGTACAACACCCTTCGCGCTCAGGAGGAGCCGGAAGCTCAATACGTCGCCACAGCGTTGGAGATCTACGTCAGCGGATCTCTGAATGTGTTCAACCACAGGACCAACGTGGATATCAGCAACCGGATCGTCTGCTACGACATCAGGGAGCTTGGTAAGCAGTTGAAAAAAATCGGCATGCTGATCGTCCAGGATCAGGTTTGGAACCGCGTCACCGTCAACCGGGCTGCTCACAAAACAACCAGATATTATATCGATGAGTTCCACCTGCTGCTAAAGGAAGAACAGACGGCGGCCTATTCCGTAGAAATCTGGAAGCGGTTCCGGAAATGGGGCGGCATCCCCACCGGCATTACACAGAACGTCAAGGACCTTCTGGCCAGCCGTGAGATCGAGAATATTTTTGAAAATTCCGATTTTGTTTATCTGTTGAACCAGGCAGGCGGCGACCGGGAGATCCTGGCCCAGCAGCTCAATATCTCAGAACATCAGCTCTCCTACGTCACCCAGTCGAACGAGGGCGAGGGCCTGATTTGCTATGGCAAGGTGATCATCCCCTTCCGGGATCGTTTCCCGAAGGACACAGAGCTGTATAAGCTGCTAACGACCAAGCCCCAGGAGGTCGCGTCATGAGAGCGGAAACGTCGAATTCTCGGGAGCAAGCCTTGCAATTTGAGCGCAATCCTGCCCCGGAAGCTGCTCCGCCGCCAAAACGGAGGCGACAGCGTCCGGGCAGTCTCCGCGTAAGAGCGCCGGATTCTATCCAGAACGCTACGCAGGCCGCAGATCAGTCCTTAACGCCGTCAGTGTTTCGAGATAAGTCGCTTGCATCAGACGGCAATATGGGGGCAGAGCTTGGCCAAGCGGTTCAAGGCGGCCGCCAGCACCGATACTACAACGCCGCGACCGGAGTTACAACTACGAAGCTCCGGCTTGCGCAAGCACAGCGTCCGTCAAGGCTATTATTTCACGCGGCAGCAACACCAGCGCAGTTTTCCAAGAGCAAGCTTCAAGATTGCAACCAGGAGAACGACGAGGACAACGCCGGCGTTGCCGCGCTCCATAGATCGGAGGAAGCAGGCGAAGCCGGAGCGAAGGCCGCGCATGCGACGATGCAAAAGCATCGGAGTCGTGTTCGCAGAAGCGCTGTCCGCGAAGCGAAAAGAGACGGATACGCCTATTCCTCCAATCCACTTTCCCGGAAGATGCAGAAGCGTAAAATCCAGCAGGCGTATGCTGCGGCAAAACGCGGAAAGCCCGCTGCCGACTTTAGCTGGGCGACCCGGATGAGAGAAACGGTCAAAGCCACATTGAAAAATGCGGGCAAATTTGTTGCCAGAAAAGCCGGCAAAGCCGGCCTTGTCGTGCTGGGCTTTGGCGGCATGCTTACTTTTCTATTGACCAGCTTAGCGTCTTGCGGTTCCGTCAGCAGCGGTCTGGGCAGCGCGGTCGGAAGCGCCGCAGGCGTTGTCGCAGCCGGCACTTATTTGTCCGAGGATGCTGAGATGCTCGCTGCGGAAGCTGCTTACTGTCAGATGGAAGCAGATCTGCAGGCGTCGTTGGACAATTATGAAAGCACCCACGATTATGACGAATACGAATATAATCTGGATGAGATCGGACACGATCCATACGTCCTGATTTCCCTGATCTCATCGTATTACGAAGGGGCCTGGACGCTGGATCAGGTTCAATATTCGTTAGAGGAAATCTTTAAACGCCAGTATATCCTGACTGAAACAGTCCGAGAGGAGACACGAACGGTCACCACAACGAAAACCGAGACGCAGATTGTTACCGACCCGGAGACCGGCGAGGAATATGAAGAAGAAGTTGAAATCGAGGTCGAGGAAGAAGTTACAGTCCGAGTCTGCTCTGTTTCTCTGGATAATTTCAATCTTTCGCACGTTCCCGTCTATATGCTGACGGAAGCCCAGCTTGAGCAGTATGCGACCTATATGTGCAGTCTTGGCTACAGGCCGGATCTCTTCCCAGATTCAGCGTATGTCAGTTTGTATGATTCCGAAGGGCTGTCTGGGTATGAGATTCCGACAGATGCACTTGCAGATGAAACCTTCGCTGCCATGATGGAGGAGGCAACCAAGTATATCGGCTATCCCTATGTTTGGGGCGGGGCCAGTCCGCAAACCTCCTTTGACTGCTCCGGTTTCGTCAGCTGGGTTATCAATCACAGCGGATGGAATGTCGGGCGGCTTAGCGCACAGGGGCTGTGCAATATATGCACTCGTACTTCCACGCCTCACCCGGGTGATCTGGTGTTCTTCAAGGGCACCTATGACACTTCGGAGGTTTCCCATGTTGGAATCTATGTTGGCAACAACATGATGCTTCATTGCGGTGATCCTATTGACTACGCTGACCTGACCTCAAATTACTGGCAACAACACTTTTACTGTTACGGGAAATTACCATAGAGATGATGAACAGGAGGTATTACAACATGAAACGCGCCATCAGCTTTTTTCTCGCTTTATTGACTGTGCTTCTGATCTCTGCCCCGACTTACGCTTACGGCAGACAATCTGTCACGATGCTGGTAGATGTGCCGAAAGGAAGCTGGTATTACAGCGCCGTGAAGTGGGCCTTGGAGAAAGGCATCACCACCGGGACCGATGCAACCCACTTCAGTCCTAATCGCTGCTGCACTCGTGCTGAGGCGGTTACATTTATCTGGCGTTCCTTCGGATGCCCGGAGCCAAAAACAACCCAATGCCCCTTCCGGGACGTTCAGAAGTCCAGTTACTATTTCAAGGCTGTCCTTTGGGCAGTCGAAAATAAAGTTACAACCGGAACGTCTCTTAACCGGTTTTCTCCATCTGAGTATGTTACGCGCGGGCAGGTTGCAACGTTCCTGTTCCGTATTACTGCGCAGCAGCGAAAATGGACCGCTGAAAAGCTTGAACAGGACAAAGCTCTGCTCATGGGCTGGATTCAGAATCAACCGCAGTACAGCTTTGAGGACGTCCCATTTTCCGCATATTATGGTCATGCAGTCTACGCTCTGGAACGCTGGGGCATTGTTTCCGGCGTTAGCTCCAGCCCGCACCTTTTCGCCCCGAATCGCATCTGCACCCGAGCAGAGATTGTACAGATGCTTTACGGCTATTGGAACTATAACTGGTCATAGAAACCAGCAAAACCAGGAGGCAGAGTAGAATGAATCCCAAAATAAAAAAGCTCCGCGCTGAACGGGAAAAGCTTCAGACGCGAATTAACTCGCTCCAGGAACGCGACAAGGACCTTGAAAAGCAGATCCGCGATCTGGAAAACATGGATATTGTCGGCCTGGTGCGCGCGAAGGGCTATACCCTCGAGCAGTTCTCCGCGTTGATCAGATCGCTCCAGCACAATCCAATTCCCAATAATGAACAGGAGGTATTACATGATGCAGCACAAGAGGCGCCGCTTTCTGCGGCTGATTAGTCTTTCCATTACAGCAGTAATTCTGATTTCTGTGTTGATCGCCTCGGCCTGCGCCGAGCCCAACGCCGAAACAATCGCTCCCGAAACACAGACGGCCAGCGTTGAGCAGCCGACCGCGCAAGCTGCAGAACCCGCGCCAGCACCTTCAACTGAAGCTCCTGCTGTGCCGCTTACCGAGGCCCCAACGGTGCCGTCCACAGAACCGGCCACGGAACCGCCCACGGAACCGCCCACGGAACCGCCCACGGAACCGCCCACAGAACCGGAGACCGAAGCTCCAACTACAGAGCCTGCATCGGATGATCCGGAGACTCCGCGGGGCATGTTCCGGTTTGCGCCAGACGGGACGCTCACGTTAATCGATGACTTTGAGTATCTTGGCATGGACGCAGACGGCAATACCATGAGCAAGCAGTTTATAACGGTACAGAGCCGGGATGGCTCATATTTTTATATCATCATTGACCGAACCGGAGAGAGTGAGAACGTGTATTTTCTAAATCAGGTTGATCTGGCGGATTTGAAAACGCTCGCGGGCAACGGAGTCCAGCAAATCCCGGATTCCTCCTGCACCTGCAAGACGCATTGCTCCGTCGGACACATTGATTTGACTTGCCCCATCTGTTCGGTGAACATGACGGAATGTGCCGCCGCAGATTCGACCAAGGAGGGTCAAACACCTTCTTCGGATGAAGACAGCGAACCTGGTGAAAAAACAGCGGAGCAGAATACGCCGGAAAGCAATGCAAAAAAGCAAAAGCAGCAATCCGCTGTTCTTGTGCTTTTTGTTGCTTTGATCGCGGTCGGCGTGTTTTATTTCTGGAAACGCAAAAAGAAAGGCGGAAAGAGCAGTAAGAAGAAAGCTTCGCCGGAATTTGAATTTGATGATGAAGATGAGGACGATGATGAGCTTGAGATCGAGTTTACGCCGCAGGAGAATAAAGAACCTGGGCGTACAGAACGTCTGAAGCCCTTCGAAAGCCCCGTGGCCCCTGCTGGCGAAGCAGACGCCGAAGAAGAAAATGACTTCGAGGACGAAGGCGGCTTGATATAAAGGAGGCAGCCGAGTGAAATTAGTGATTGCCGAAAAGCCCTCCGTCGCAAGAAGCATTGCCGCCGTGCTGGGAGCAGCCGAACAGCGGAAAGGCTATCTGGAGGGCGGCGGGTGGCGGGTGTCCTGGTGTTTCGGTCATTTGGCTGCCGCTGCAAAGCCGGAGGACTACGATCCGGCGTGGAAAAAGTGGCGGCTTTCAGATCTTCCGCTGCTCCCGGCTCCATTTCGATTCATGGTAACGACTGACGCGGAAGAACAGTTTTCCATCCTGAAAAAGCTGTTGCATGACGCCGATACAACAGAAGTTGTAAACGCCTGCGACGCAGGACGCGAGGGCGAACTGATTTTTCGCAACGTTTATGAG
>JAEEGL013046270.1_pt1 | contig 10768 bp, 7 predicted proteins | sample 9134231 | NCBI WGS metagenome assembly JAEEGL01 (sample SAMN16246548, study PRJNA631951) | gut metagenome | biome: gut microbiome; feature: rumen; material: fiber-attached | host: Bos | place: Iran: Karaj | collected 2018-10
CCGTCTCGGGATTGAACCTGTCGCCGTAGTCCCTGTGCAGCATCCACTCGGGATGGTTCGTGGGAAGCCAGGTGCCGGGCCGCACGCGCTCGGGCTCGAACCACAGCAGGTACGTCATCCCGTATTTCCGGCACATATCGCCGATGGGACGCAGCCCGTTGGGGAACCGCACCGGATCGGGCTCCCAGGTGCCCGTCTTGTGCCATTCGTTGATTTCGCCCATGTCGCACTTGTACCAGCCCGCGTCCATCCACCAGACCTCCGCGCCGGTGTCGGCTTCCGCCTGCGCCGCCAGGGCGTTCAGCTGCTGCCGCTCTGTGGCCTGCGTCCACTCCACGCCGCCGCCGTTGTCGGCGGTCTGCACGAAATTGGGGATAGCGCCTCCCGAGGTCCTGGGCAGCACATGGGCGTTGTACCAGCGCCGCCACACGTTGATGCCCCGCGCCAGGTCTCCCTCGAAGGCGACGACGGCCATGCGCGGCGTGCGGAACTTCTCGCCGGGGCGCAGCACGGTGTGCGCGACTTCCTGTCCCGCGGTCAAGCGCGCCCCGCCGGGAATGCCCGTCCAGCGGCACGTCCACTGGCCCGGCCAGCCGATGGCGATGTTGAACCCGAATCCGTCAAAGAGCAGCCGCTGATAGGGGAACGCGTTGTTGCAGGGACGGCCGCCCACTGGGGACTGCCGGAACTCGGAGCCTTCCGCAAGGCGTGTAAACGCGCTCTCATAGCCCTCCGGGATACAGTAATCGCCGTTGCAGCTGACGAGCGTCGGCTGCCCTCCCAGAAAGTCCAGGTCAATGGCGCTCACGTTCTCCAGCAGCGCGCTCTCCGAACCGCCGTCGTTTTCAAACCACACCGTCCACTCCGCCGCGCCGAAATCACGGTATATCTGGATCCGCGCGCGGACGCTGACGTTTTCGTCCAGGCGCGTCCGGGCGGTGACTTCCACGATGTTCGCGTCGATGATGCGGCTCTCCGCGCGGACGTCTCCGGTCAGGCCGGAATAGCGCTTCCCGGCATAGGTAAAGGAAAACGGCAGCGCCTCCGGCTCGATGGCCAGGTTTCCCAGCAGCGCGCGGACGCGCTCCATGTCCTGCAGGCAGGTCCTCGTATCCATGCGGTACCCCTCCAAAACTCATAATTGCCCCGTTCACGGGAAAAATGTCCGCTTGTATTCTATCACGCCGCGCCCCAAAAGAAAAGCCGGAAGAAGTCATTTTCTTCCGGCTTCGCGCTGTTCGCCCATGAAAAACGCCGTCTGCGCTCGTTTCTTCGCCTGCGTGCAAACCTTCAAAACCCGTTGTACTGGAGCAATGCACAATGCCGATCATCCATTCGCCAACCCGCCAGGAGCCCCTTTGCCACAGCGAAAGCAGGCTAGCGGCTTCCGAATGGCTCTTCATGGGTAAAACTGTCTTTTGCTCCCATGGGGTGGCCGCTGTTTTCCATGTGGCTCCAGTGCTGACAGCGCCGCGTCCGCAGGCTTATTCCTTATCCTTCCCCCGGCATCTCTCCGGGCTTTGGCCACGGCAGCTTTCCCAGCGCGCATTTCAGGTACATGCCCGTATAGCTCTTCGTGCGCTGGCATACCTCCTCCGGCGTGCCGGTCGCCACGATGGTGCCGCCCTGGTCGCCGCCCTCGGGACCCAGGTCGATGATGTAGTCCGCGGTCTTGATCACGTCCAGGTTGTGCTCGATCACCACCAGCGTGTTCCCGGCGTCGGCCAGCTTCTGCAGCACCTCGTTGAGCTTCTCCACGTCCGCCACGTGCAGGCCGGTGGTGGGTTCGTCCAGCACGTAGATGGTGCGTCCCGTGGCCTTGCGGCTGAGCTCCGTCGCCAGCTTGACCCGCTGCGCCTCGCCGCCGGAGAGCTGCGTGGCGGGCTGGCCCAGCTTGACGTATCCCAGTCCCACGTCCCGCATGGTCTCCAGCCTGGAAGCGATCTTGGGGATGGCCGAGAAGAAATCCACCGCCTCGTCGATGGTCATCTCCAGCACGTCGTGGATGTTCTTGCCCTTGTACCGCACCTCCAGCGTCTCCCGGTTGTACCGCTTGCCGCCGCACACCTCGCAGGGCACGTACACGTCGGACAGAAAGTGCATCTCGATCTTGATGATGCCGTCGCCGGAGCAGGCCTCGCAGCGCCCGCCCTTGACGTTGAAGCTGAACCGGTTGGCCCTGTACCCGTGGGCGCGGGCGTCCGGCGTGGAGGCGAACACGTCCCGGATCAGGTCGAATACGCCGGTGTACGTGGCGGGGTTGGATCTCGGCGTGCGGCCGATGGGGGACTGGTCGATGGCGATGATCTTGTCCAGCTGTTCCGTGCCGTCGATGCCGTCGTGGTCCCCCGCGCGCATGTGGGACCGGTTCAGCGTGCGGGACAGCGCCTTGAACAGGATCTCGTTGACCAGCGAAGACTTTCCGGAGCCGGATACGCCGGTGACGCAGGTGAGCACGCCCAGGGGGAACCGCACGTCGATGTTCTTCAGGTTGTTGGCCCGGGCGCCCCGCACGGTGATCCAGCCCGCGGGCCTTCGCCGCGTCCCGGGGACGGGCACCGTCCTGCGGCCGGAGAGGTACGCGCCGGTGATGGATTCCGGGCAGTCCATGATCTGCTGCACCGTGCCGGTGGCCACGATCTGCCCGCCGTGCACGCCAGCGCCGGGGCCCACGTCCACGATGAAGTCCGCGTCCAGCATGGTCTCCTCGTCGTGCTCCACAACGATCAGCGTGTTCCCCAGGTCCCGCAGCCCCTTGAGGGTGTTCAGCAGCATTCGGTTGTCCCGCTGGTGCAGGCCGATGGACGGCTCGTCCAGGATGTACAATACGCCCACCAGGCTGGAACCGATCTGCGTTGCCAGGCGGATGCGCTGCGCCTCGCCGCCGGAGAGCGTGCCGGCGCTGCGCGCCAGGGTGAGATAGTTCAGCCCCACGTTGGCCAGAAAGCCCAGCCGGGAGTTGATCTCCTTCAGCACCTGGCTGGCGATCATCTGCTGTTTGGGCGTCAAGGTCAGCTGGGCGAAGAAGTCCCGGGCGGCCACCACGCTCATCTCGGACACGTCCGCGATGGATTTCCCGCCGATGGTGACGGCCAGCGCCTCCCGCTTCAGCCGCTTCCCGCCGCATTCCGGGCACGGCGTGCTGGACATGTACCCCTCGTACACCTGCTTCATGGTGTCGGAGGTGGTCTCGTGGTACCGCCGCTCCAGGTTGGGAATGATGCCCTCGAAGGGGGAGGAGAAGCTGCCGCTGCCGCCCTCCCGTGCGTACTGCACCCGGATCTTCTCCCCCCGGGTGCCGTACAGGATCTTGTCCAGCGCCTCGTCCGGCAGCTCGCTCACCGGCGCGTCCAGCGAAAAACCATATGCCTCAGCCAGTGCGTTGAGGTACATCGCGGCCATGGCGTCCTCGTCCCCGGAGTTCCACCCGCTGACCCGCAGCGCGCCTTCACGCAGGGATTTTGTCCGGTCCGGGATCACCAGGTTCGGGTCGATCTTCTGCAGCACGCCCAGCCCCATGCACGCGGGGCACGCGCCGTAGGGGTTGTTGAAGGAGAACATCCGCGGCGTCAGCTCCTCGATGGAGATGCCGCAGTCCGGGCACGCGTAGTTCTGGGAGAACAGCAGCTCCTGGCCGTCCTCCACGCTGACGGTCACCAGTCCGCCGGACAGCCGCATGGCGGTCTCCAGGGAGTCCGTGAGCCGCTGCTGGATGTCGCTGCGCACCACCAGCCGGTCCACCACCACCTCGATGGTGTGCTTCTTCGTCTTGGCCAGCGCCGGGGGATCGGAAAGCTCATAGATTTCTCCGTCCACCCGCACCCGCACGTATCCCTGCTTGGCCATGTCCTCAAACAGCTTCACGTATTCGCCCTTGCGCCCGCGCACCAGGGGGGCCATGAGGATGATCCTGCTCCGTTCGGGCAGGGCCATGATCTGGTCGATCATCTGGTCCACGGTCTGCTGGGCGATCTCCCGTCCGCACTGGGGACAGTGGGGCGTGCCCACCCGGGCGTACAGCAGGCGCAGATAATCGTGGATCTCCGTCACGGTGCCCACGGTGGAACGCGGGTTCCGGGAGGTTGTCTTCTGGTCGATGGAGATGGCGGGGGAGAGTCCCTCGATGTAGTCCACGTCCGGCTTGTCCATCTGCCCAAGGAACTGGCGGGCGTAGGACGACAGGGATTCCACGTAGCGCCGCTGGCCCTCGGCGTATATGGTGTCGAAGGCCAGGGAAGACTTGCCGGAGCCGGAAAGCCCCGTCATGACGATCAGGCTGTCCCGGGGCAGCTCAACGTCCACGTTTTTCAGGTTGTGCTCCCGGGCGCCCTTGATAAAGATGCGGTTCTTCATGGGATATATTTCCTTTCACGCAGCCATTGGACGCTCTGCCGAAGGCCGTCGGGTGTCTTCGCTTCCAGCACGACGCTGCATCGTCTCTCCCGGGCGGCGGCCAGCATGGCCGGCTTGTCCACTCCGCCGCTGCCCAGGGGCAGGTGATCCCGCCCGCCGTCGCAGTCGTGCAGGTGCATGTGGCGCAGCCGGTCCGCGCGCGCCCGATAATACCCCGCCGCGCTTCCTCCGTCCGCGAAATCGTGCCCCGCGTCGTATGTCAGGGCGAAGCACGGCGCTTCCAACAGGCAGTCGACGATGTCGCCCAGGCACTCCGGTCCCCGGAAAGACGTGTTCTCCAGGCACACGGTCACGCGGCTCTTTTCCGCCTCCGGGGCGATTTTGTCCCGGAACCGCCTCGCCAGGTCCATCACGCTCTCCTTGTACCGGTCGTACAGATACGCCTTCCCCTCCGGCAGCGTGAAGTACACGCCCCGGGGGATGTGCATGTTCAGCAGCGGCATGCCCATGTCGCCGGCCAGGCGCAGCGCGCGGGCCAGGGATTCCAGGTGCGCCCTCCGCAGCGCGGGATCGAAGGAGAGCGGGTCAGCGTTCTCGTCCGCGTGCAGCGTATAGCCGATGCCGCCGGGTCGGGGCGGCACCCATCCCGCCAGCGCGTCCGCCTGATATTCGGGCATGTTCATGTTCAGTTCCACAAAGTCCAGCCCCAGCCAGGCGCACAGCCCGGCGTTTTCTTCCAGGGACGAGCACGCCAGCAGGGAGGGCATTCCAAATCGCACGGTACCCATCGCGTCAGTGCCTCGTCCGGCTCTTTTTCCTGCGCGCCTGTCTGGATGTCTCCTGGGACGCCATAGGTTTTTCGCCCTTGAGCGCCAGGTACTGGTCCCGCAGCTTGGCCGCCCGCTCGAAGTCCAGGTTGCCCGCGGCGGCCAGCATCTCATCCTCCAGGCGGTTGATGGCGATCTGCCGCTCCTCCTCGTCCATGGTATCCCGGGCGTCCCTGTCGGGTTCCCGGGCGACCTCCATCAGCTGGCGGATGGCCGTGCGCACGCTCTTGGGCGTGATGCCGTGTTCCTCGTTGTACTTCTGCTGGATGGCCCGCCGGCGGTTGGTTTCGTTGATGGCGTGGCGCATGGAATCGGTGATCTCGTCCGCGTACATGATGACCCGCCCGTCCACGTTCCGCGCGGCGCGGCCGATGGTCTGGATCAGGGAAGTCTCGGACCGGAGGAACCCCTCCTTGTCCGCGTCCAAAATGGCCACCAGCGCCACCTCCGGCAGGTCCAGGCCCTCGCGCAGCAGGTTGATGCCCACCAGCACGTCGTATTCGCCCATGCGCAGGCTTCGCAGCAGCCGGATGCGCTCCAGCGTCTCCACGTCGGAGTGCAGATACTCCACCCGCACGTCCATCTCCCGCAGATACTGCGTCAGGTTTTCGGCCATGCGCTTGGTGAGCGTCGTCACCAGCACGCGCTGTCCCTTCTCCGCGATGGTCCTGATCTCGCCAAGCAAATCGTCTACCTGCCCTTCTGCGGGCCGCACGATCACCTCCGGGTCGATCAGGCCCGTGGGCCGGATGATCTGCTCCACGGTCTGCTGGGACCTCTCTGTCTCATAGGGTCCAGGCGTGGCGGACACATAGATCAGCTGATTTGTCTTCTGCTCGAATTCGTGAAACTTCAGCGGCCGGTTGTCGAACGCCGCCGGCAGGCGGAAGCCGTACTCCACCAGCGTGCTCTTCCGGGCGAAGTCGCCGTTGTACATTGCCCGGATCTGGGGCACGGTCACGTGCGCCTCGTCGATGAACACGATGAAGTCCCGGGGGAAGTAGTCCAGCAGCGTGAACGGCGCCTCGCCGGGCCTGCGCCCGTCGAAATACCGGGAATAGTTCTCGATCCCGGAGCAGTAGCCGATCTCCCGCAGCATCTCGATGTCGTAGTTTGTCCGCTGCTCCAGCCTCTGCGCCTCCAGCACGCGCCCGGCTTCGTTGAACTGGCGCACCTGCTCCCGCAGGTCGTCCTCTATGTTCGATATGCACCTGTCCAGCTTGTCCTTGGAAACGGCGTAGTGGGAAGCCGGGAAGATCAGCACGTGGCTCAGGTGCCGCAGCACGTGGCCTGTGGCCACCTCGATCTCGGAAATGCGGTCGATCTCGTCGCCGAAGAACTCCACCCGCAGGGCCTTTTCCTGTTCCGCGGCGGGAATGATCTCCACCACCTCGCCGCGCACGCGGAAGCTGCCGCGCTCGGACTCGAAGTCGTTGCGGGTGAACTGGATGTCCACCAGCTGCCGCAGCAGCTCGTCCCGCTCAATGGCCTGCCCCTCCCGCAGGGAGACGGACAGCCCTTCGTATTCCTCGGGGTCGCCCAGGCCGTATATGCAGCTGACGGACGCCACGATCACCACGTCCCGCCGCTCCGCCAGCCAGGATGTGGCGCTGTGGCGCATCCGGTCGATCTCGTCGTTGATGGAGGAATCCTTCTCGATGAATGTGTCCGTGGAGGGGATATACGCTTCCGGCTGATAGTAGTCGTAATAGGACACGAAATACCCCACCGCGTTGTTGGGGAAAAATTCCCGGAATTCCGACGCCAGCTGTGCCGCCAGCGTCTTGTTGTGGGCGATGACCAGCGCGGGGCGGTTTAGCCTTTGGATGATGTTTGCCATGGTGAACGTCTTGCCGGAGCCGGTGACGCCCAGCAGCACCTGGTGCCGCAGCCCCTTTTCCACGCCCTCCACAAGCTTTTCGATGGCCTGGGGCTGGTCGCCGGTGGGGCTGTATTCGGAATGAAGCTCAAAGGACATGAAAAACCTCCATCATCGCGGTCAATCCCTCAGATACCCGGCGGCGTTCAGCGACGTTCTCCCGGACGTTTGCCGTTTGCGCTTGCCGATATGATCCGCGTCCATCACCAAAGGACAATCGTTTCTCTTTCTGCCGCGGCTTGACAGCGGCATGATGCGCCTGGCGTTCCATCGGCGGTTCGCTCGCTGTATGACGTCCTGCATTGCCGCCTGCCCGGCATGGGCGGTGGACAGCCGTCCGCAGGCTGGGGAGTGCCCGGCAAGCCGCGATGGACCTGCCGGGCGAGGGAGGGGGGCAAGCCTTCTTACCGGGCCCTGTCACGGCGATTGTCCCGCGGCTTTGCGCGCCGCTCCGGGAGCCGCCGCGATGCAATGAGCCGGAGATTCGCCCCGTCTCCGCGCCCGGTATCCGCAATCTCTGATAGATTAGAAGGAGACGGATGGAGCACAGGGACGCCGACACACTTTTTGACGGGTGAACCCCTTCGATGAATTTACTTCACAGGCGTTTATTGGATTGCCGGCAGCGCGTACCCCTCCGCACTGTGCCCATTATATCATTCTTTTCCGAAAACTTCCAGCCCAAACGGCCACAAAAGGCAAAACTTAAACATATGTTCGATTAACCTCCGTCCGAACGCGCGAGGGCGGGGGCGGCGCATGCCGCCCCCGCCCTCCGGAAGGGAAGCTCACTCGTCGTCTTCCCCGTCCTCCTCGTCGTCCGCTTCCGCGATTTCGAGGTATGCCTCGAACACGTCGTCCACTTCTTCCTCGTCGTCCAGGCTGACGTACGCGTCGTTGCCGTTTTCGTCGGTTTCGATGCGCAGGATCACCAGTTCGTCGTCCTCCACATCCTCCATGGGCTCCAGCGGCATGAGGCAGATATAGGTCTTGCCCTTGTGTTCCAACGTCATCAGATGTTCAAATCGGACCTCTTTGCCGTCCTCGTCGATGAGCTCCACGATGTTGTCCGGCTCCATGTTCATGTCCTGGTTTTCGCTCATTTTCCATACACCTCTTATACTCGGTAGGTTATTGTCCCTGTCCTCCGGCCATCCGCCGGAATCCAGAAAGGATTGCAGAATATAGCATGCCGCCAGCTTGTCAACAACATCCCTGCGCTTGTCCCTGCGGACGTTTCCCTCCAGCAGGGCGCGCGTGGCGCTTTTGGTCGTCAGGCGCTCGTCCTGGAACAGAACCCGCAGCCCCATTTCTTCCAATCCGGCGGCGAATTCCCGGCAGCGCGCGGCCTGAAATCCCACGCTGCCGTCCATATTGCGGGGCAACCCGACCAGAACCCGGTCTGTTTCATACTGTTTGCACAGCTCCAAAACCCGACTTCGGTCTTTATCCTTGCCCTTGCTCCAGATGGTCTCCACGCCCTGCGCGGTGATGTCCAGCGGGTCGGAAACCGCCACGCCGATCCGCTTTTCTCCCACGTCCAGACAAATCACCCGCATGCCTACACCACCTTCACGCAGAACTGTGGGCAAACCTGCGCGCAGTATCCGCACAGCACGCACTTCTCCGGGTCCGGCACGGCGCGTCCGTCTATGACGTGTATCGCGCCCTGGGGGCACCGCTTTTCGCAGGCGCCGCAGCCCTCGCACCAGTCGTGCACCATCAGCCTGCGGGTGCTCCCGCGCAGGGGCCCCAGCAGCCTTTCCGCGTCTTCCCGGGCCTCGAACGCGGCCACGTCGGCGTCGATCTCCTCAAACGACTGCATCCCGATGGCCACGGCGTCCACGTCCGGCTGCCGCAGGATGTAATCCAGCGCCTCGCCGGATTGCCGGATCAGGTGTCCGCCGCCCAGGGGTTTCATGGCGAATATGCCCACGCCACGCTCATGCGCGCCGTGGATGGCCGCCTCCATGTCCTCCCGGGAGCCGTCCCGGATGCCGACGCCCCGCCAGTTGATCAGCGGATGGATTACCTGTATCTGCGGAAAGCGCCGGGCGGCGGCCACGCAGCCGGCGTAATGGGTGCTGACGCCCACCGCGCCGATGTGTCCGGCCTCCCGTTGCCTTGTCAGATAGTTCAGGGCCTCCTCGTGCCCGCGCAGGGTGTACAGAGACTCCTGCTCGTGCAGCATGAACAGGTCCACGTAGTCCCGGCCCAGTCCCCGGAAAGCCCGCTCCAGCGCCTCGGAGGCGGTCTTCTCATCCCAGCAATACGCCTTTGTGCTGATGACGTACTCCGGCGCCAGCTTCAGCGCCTCGCGGATGTGGGGGTAGGTGCCGTACAGATCCGCCGTATCAAGAAAGCGGACGCCGCGCTCGTAGGCATAGACGAGAAGCGCAGCGCCCTCCTGTGCGGTCATGTTTTTCTGCAGGGGCGACATGGTCAGCGTGCCGAAGCACATCTTGGAAACAATCAGTCCGCTGCCGCCCAGCTTGACCATTTGCATGGCTCAGTCTTTGTCGTGCTTTTCGATATAGAAGCGCACGAATTCCTCCAGAATCTCGTCCCGCTCCAGCCTTCGGATGAGGGAGCGGGCGTTGTTGTAGCTGGTGATATAGGTCGGGTCGCCGGAGATGATGTAGCCGACCATCTGCATGATGGGGTCGTGGCCTTTGGCCTTCAGCGCCTGATACACCACGCGGATGATATCCTTTGCGGATTCAGGCGTATCCGCGACGAGGCGAAAGTCCTTTGTCTCCCCGAGTTTTCCGTTCATGGCACACCGCCCTTCCGAGGATTCACCGTCGAATCCGGCCCAAATGCGCATACCTAACCCTTTTGCTGTATTATAGCACATGCTCTCCCAAAATTCAATATTTTTATGATATTTTTGGAATTTCTTTTGGGGCGGGGGCTTTCTGCCGCGCGGAAGGCGGATCGTCATTTCTCCAGTATGGTCGTATCGTCCATATACAGGTACCAGCCTCTGTCGATGTTCCGGTCCGTGTCTATGACATAGATATTGAATGTATTCTCCGCTGCCCTCACTGTCGCTTTCACCGGATACCATGGGAAGTCAATTATCTTCTGTACGTCGCACACTCTGTACGTCAGCTTTTCGAGGGAACAGCAATAGCATACCGCATATTTCCGCCCCGGGTCCTTCGATTCCTCCGGAAAATGCATTCCCGTAGCCTTTTCAAAATCATTGTAGAAATCATCCAAAGAGTCCGCCCCAACGCCTGCAATATACCATAGTTGCGCGTATGGCAGGTTTTCCGGATGTTCCACCTTGGCGGACAGGATCAGAGTGCAGTCCAGGGAACGCGGCCAGCAGAAGTACGCAAACGGCGACAGAACCAGAATTACGATCAGCAGGCGGATCAGCCATTTCCTGACGTAAAACCAGATTTCCTCCCGCCGGATCCTTTTCCGCGTCTCATCAGACATTTCTCTCATCCGGAAATCCAGCGTCTTTTCCCGCCTTTCCAGGGAAGCGCTTCGCCTGTTCCCCGACAGGAACCTGTGTCCGGCCTTCCAAACAGTAAGTGGGCATGAATCAGCATTTCCCGCGCTGTTCCGCGCATTATGCCTTTGCGCTTCTATGGCCTGGAAATCGTGATGGAAAGGCCGAAGGTCAGCTTTTCTCCCGGGCCGAGGGTGCGCAGCGTGCCGGATTCCAGGCTGCGCGCCAGCCTGTCATAATAGG
>JAEEGL013514485.1_pt1 | contig 10768 bp, 8 predicted proteins | sample 9134231 | NCBI WGS metagenome assembly JAEEGL01 (sample SAMN16246548, study PRJNA631951) | gut metagenome | biome: gut microbiome; feature: rumen; material: fiber-attached | host: Bos | place: Iran: Karaj | collected 2018-10
CACGTCGATTGCCCTGTGGAAAACGGTCTCTTTCCCTGCACGCTGGGCAAGTTCCGCCACCTGGCGCGTCCGCTCCAGGTCAATCGTCCCGTCCGCGGTCAGGAAGCCGAAAACCAGCCCGTCCGCTCCGTTCTTCAGCAGCATCTCGGCATCCTCCAGGCACACCCGGTACTCCGTCTCCGTGTAGCAGAAGCCGCCCTCCCGCGGGCGCACCATGGTCATAATCGGAATGTTCGTTTCGCGCTTTGCGACCAGCAGGGATCCGATCGTCGGTGTCAGTCCTCCGTGAAACAGATTGCTGTTCAGCTCGACTCGGTCCGCCCCGGCTTTCCAGGCCTCGATGACATCCTCAGCGCTCCCGCAGCAGACTTCCAGTAAGATCCTGTCCATCTTTTTCTCCCTCTCTCTGTTCAGTTCCTGTGCTCTTCGGCAAGCAGTATACCAGAAACTCACCGGTCCTTCAACCGATGATTGGCCCTGCTCGGTGAGGAATCATATCCATAAAGAGCAAACGGACTGAGCCTCTCAAAGAGCATGCTCAGTCCGTTTGTTCTAAGGAGTTTCTGTGTCTTTCTTTTTTCAGGCGGTTCAGACTGGTTTCCAAGCGCTCAGATGACGCCGCACTCGTGCAATGCCTGAAGCTTTGCCTCGTCATAGCCCAGCAGTTCGCCGTAGATCTTCGCGTTGTCTTCACCAAGCTGCGGCGCGGCTTTGCGAGGGCAGGACTTGGTACGGGTCAGCTTCTGAGCAGTTGCGGTGATATGCATCTTTCCGATTCCTGGCTGGTCAATCTCAGGGAACATATTGCGGGCGCCTGCGATCTGCGGATCCTCCACCATCCGATCGATGGTATTCACAGGGCAAGCGGGACAGCCAGCGGCATTCAGGATCTGATCCACCTCATCGGTGGTGTGGGCCGTGGTCCACTCGCTGATGATTGCACCGAGGCTCTCGTGGTTGGTGACGCGGTCCGGTGTCTTTGTGTAGAGAGGATCCGTCTTGAGTTCCGGATGACCGATCACATCGCAGAGGATGCCGAAGAGCTTGTCGTTGCCCGCTGCCACAACGGCGCTTCCGTCTTTGGTCGGGAACACGTCGTAGGGATAGGTAGACTCATAGCGATTGCCGATCCGCTGGGGGATACGCCCCTCGGTCTGATAGATCATGGTGATGTTTTCCATGGCGGAGACCACAGAGTCAACCAGCGCCACATCGACCTTCTCGCCGAGGCCGGTCTTCTGCTTGTTCACGAGCGCTGCCAGCACACCGATGGCCATGTTCAGGCCGCCCAGCACGTCTCCGATAGGGGTGCCGACACGGGTAGGCTCACCGCCGGGCCAGCCGGTGGTGCTCATCATGCCTCCCATGGCCTGGCCGACAATATCATAGCCGGCACGCTTGCTGTAGGGGCCGGTGTGACCGAAACCAGAGACAGAACCATAGATAATGCCGGGATTGACCTCTTTCAGCACGTCATAGCCGAGGCCCAGTTTTTCCATGGTGCCGGGGCGGTAGTTTTCCAAAACCACATCCGCCTGCTTCACCATCTCGAGGAACATCGCCTTGCCCTCGGGAGCCTTGAGGTTCAGGGTCACGCCCAGCTTGCTGCGGTTAAAGTTCACATAGTATGCACTTTGTGTGCGCTCTTCATCGAAGAAGGGGCCCATCTTGCGGGTGTCGTCCCCGCCGTTGGGGTTTTCGATCTTGATGACGGTAGCACCCATGTCCGCCATAAGCATTGCTGCATAGGGTCCGGCCAGAACCCGGCACAGGTCCAGAATGATGACACCCTCCAAAAGTCCGTTCATATCTATAATCCTCCTTACAATTTAAGCTGCTTATTGGTAAACAGTCAGTTTTTTCTAGCCAGAACGGCCTTAACCTTTTCTTCAATGGCCTGCTGATTCAGACCGTATTTATCCATTAGTTCCTGGGGCTGGCCGGATTCGCCGAAGCTATCCTGAACCGCCACCATCTCCATCGGGGTGGGGCAGCGCTTTGCCAGTAGCTCGGCCACCGCGCTTCCCATCCCGCCGTTTACCTGATGCTCTTCGGCGGTGACAATGCAACCGGTCTCTTTCGCCGCAACGAGGATCGCCCCCTCGTCTAGGGGCTTAATGGTGTGCAGGTCGAAGACGCGGACCGTGATTCCTTCACCAGCCAGCTTCTCAGCTGCCTGCATGGCCTCATAGACCATGGCGCCGTTGGCGAAGACCGTCACATCGCTTCCCTCGCGGCAGAGGCGGGCTTTGCCGATCTCGAAGGGTGTTTCCTCATCCGTCACAACGGGGACTGCTTCGCGGCCGAAGCGGATAAAGCAGGGACCTGCCTTCTTCGCGATGGCAAGGGTGGCCTTGCGGGTCTCCTCCGCGTCACAAGGGACGATGACCGTCATGTTCGGCAGTACGCGCATCAGCGCCACATCCTCCAAGGACTGGTGGGTTGCACCGTCCGGTCCGACGGAGATACCCGCATGGGCACCGGCCAGCTTGACGTTCAGGTTGTTGTAGCAGACCGTGGTACGGATCTGGTCCCAGGCACGGCCTGCCAGGAACACGCAGTAGGTGGAGACAAACGGAGTCATGCCGGAGAGCGCCAGGCCCGCGGCCGTTCCTACCATGTCCTGCTCAGAGATTCCCATATCCAGAAAACGCTCCGGATACCGGTCCCGGACCCAGACCGTCCGGGTGGATTTTGCCACATCGGCGTCCAGCACCATGATGTTCTCGCCCTTTTCACACATGGCGAGCAGTGCCTTGCCGTAACCGTCACGCATTGGAATTTTGCTCATTCTTTCATTTCCTCCCCTCGGATTTCCGCCAGCGCCTTTTCAAACTGCTCGGCGTTGGGTGCGTTGCCGTGCCAGTTGCAGTCCCCTTCCATGAAGGAGACACCCTTGCCTTTGACCGTGTCGGCGATCAGCACACTCGGTTTGCCCTTGTATGCCGCCGCCATGTCATAGGCTTTCAGGATTTGGTTCATGTCATGGCCGTTGAGCTGAATCACGTTCCAGCCGAAATCATGCCACTTGGCTGCGAGGTCGCCGAGATCCTTGATCTGTTCCGTGGTTCCGTCCAGCTGGACGTGGTTGTAGTCGACAATGGCGCAGACGTTGTCAAGCCTGTTCTGGGCCGCAGTCATGACCGCCTCCCAGATCTGGCCTTCCTGCAGCTCGCCGTCACCCAGCAGGCAGTAAACCCGATTGGCTTTCCCCTGCTTCTTGAAACCGATGGCCAGACCATTTGCGATGGAGAGGCCCTGTCCGAGGGAGCCGCTGGAGCAGTCAAGGCCCGGTGTGCTCTTCTTATGCGGATGTCCCTGCAGGATACTGCCGAGTTTGCGTAGAGTTCCGAGCTCTTCCACCGGGAAAAAGCCCTTCCGTGCCAGCACACTGTAGAGTACCGGAGCCACATGGCCCTTGGAGAGGATAAAGCGGTCTCTGCCGTCCCAGTCCGGATTCTTCGAGTCGACCTTCAACATCCCGCCGAAGTAAAGTCCGACCATGAGGTCGGTGGCGGAGAGGGATCCGCCCGGATGACCGGAGCCGGCTTTATGTACCATGGTAAGGATGTCCTCACGCACGGTGCGGCTCATTACTTTGAGTTCTGAAATATTCATAGCTACCTCCTGCGGTTTTCCGCTCAGTCCTGCGTAATTACACAGGGATGCTCTGGAATATCGATGTGATGGCCGCTGAAGTTTCCGTCGATGTTGGCTCTGGCATACTTTGCGGTTTTCAGGAGTTTGTCAAAATCAATTCCGGTGTCATAGCCGCACTTGTTCAGCATATAGACCAAGTCCTCGGTAGAGGTGTTGCCTGTTGCGCCGGGCGCGAAGGGGCAGCCGCCAAGACCGGCGACGGCTGCCTGGACATTATCTGCACCGCAGCTGAGCGCCGTGAAGCTGTTGATGATTCCCATGTTGCGGGTATCGTGGATATGCACGCCAAACTCGTCCTCCGGAAATTCCTTTTTCACGGCGGTGAAGACTTTCTCGACCAGAGTCGGCCAAGCAACTCCGATGGTGTCGCAGAGAGTGAAAGCGTGGATGTCGATGGCGCGCAGCTTTTCCAGCAGGTTCATGAGCGGGTCGATGCTCTTCATCTCTCCCTCAAAGGGGCAACCGAACACGGTGGCAATGTCCTGTGTGATCTTGATGTCCGGAAAGGTATCTCGGATCTTTTTAAGTTCGTCGATAGACTCCTGACAGGTCCGGCGGACGTTGTTCTTGTTATGTGATTCGCTGAGAGACATAACCGGGGTGATTTCCCTTAACCCTGCCTCCACCGCAGCATTGGCGCCGTAGAAATTTGGAACCAGTGCAAAGAACTCCACGCCCTTACCGTCATACTTTTCTAGAACCTTCTCAGTGACTTCTTTTGCATCGCGCATCTGCGGGATGGCTTTTGGGCTGACGAAAGATGTGATCTGTATCTTTTTGACACCTGATTCGATGATGCCGTCGATGATATTGAGCTTGACCTCGGTCGGGATAAATTCTTTGACGCTCTGAAAACCGTCCCGCGGACCGACCTCTACGACATTGATTTTTTTGCTCATTGATCTACGCTCCTTTTTTCTTTTAAAGATAAGTTTCTCTGCTGTTGGCTTTATTTTACTTGTTTTCAGGAAAACGTCCATTCGTTGCTTTTTTTCCTGATAGAATCCGGATTTGTTTCATTGTCTGGAACATTGTTTCTGTTGAAACAAATTCAGGATTCATACGGGTTTCTTATACTCATACGGCGGAGTCGAACCTCGGCACCGTCCAGAGAAAACCATAAAATGACTGCTCTCCAGACCTGTTTCATTGACTTTTCTTTGCTTCAGTGTAATAATAGGCACCTGCACTGTGATTTGTCCGCATTCTGTCCTATATCAGACCACAAGGAGATTTCCGTATGAGTGCTAAATACAAGATCTGTTTTCTCGGCTATGGAAAATTGAGCGAGATCGCAAAGCCGGTCCTAGAAGGACTCGAATACGAGGACACCGAGGTCCTGCTCGCGGACTGTAATGTTGAAACCCTTCCTGCAACCGTGGATCAAGCATTGGAGAATGGCTATGAGATGTTCATCGCCGGCTCTGCTAACGCCGCCGAATTCAAGCGTTATTCCTACGCACATTTGGTTGAGATTTCAATCGGAACGGTAGACTATCTGGTCGCCATCAAGAAGGCTCTCCAAATTGGGAGTAATCCTGTGATCGCGGTATACAGCTACGGGAGATCTCTGGATGTTCCTCAACTTGAAAGCTTGTCCGGTGTCTCCTTGGAGACTGTTATTTACGAAGACAGCTCCGAACTCCGAGAAGGCCTCGCCAATGCAGCCGGCGACGTTATCATCGGCGCTTCTCATGCCAACGAACTCGCTGCAGAGATGGGTAAGAAAAGCATACTGCTTTATCCGAGCGAAAACTCAGTTCTCAGTGCCGTACGGCGAGCAAGAAACATCTGCATCGAACTGGAAAAAGACAACCAGAAAACCAAGACTATTCAAGCCATTATTAACAATGCTCCCATCGGCTTCATCGTCAGTGATCAAAACGGTATGATCACACTGTTCAACCGCGCAGCCAGGCAACATACCCAGATTGGTTCTGCAAAAGTGCGCGGAAAACCGCTCTCGGATGTTCTTCCGATGCTTTCTCCTGAAGATTTTATCTGCAGCGACCTCCGAGAGCAGGACCGCCGGAGACTTATTAACGGAGCCATGGTTCGCTGTGTGCAGTCTAGGATTGACGACAATAAAAAAATCCTTGGGGTCCTTACAACCTTGTATCCGGATAATTCCAGGCACAAACAGCAGGACGATTTCACGGGTCAGCAATTTAACGCGCACGCGTTCTGGAAAGATGTGATTGGGAACTCTCCGGTGATGAAGTCGATGATCCGGCAGGCAAATGCCTATGCCGGCTCCGACTATTCTCTGGTGATTGAAGGGGAACCGGGTACCGGAAAGAATCTGATTTCCCAGTGTATCCATAACGGCTCTCTCCGTGCACGACAGCCTTATCTCTCTGTAAACCTCACTTCGCTTCCCGATCAGGACGCCGCAAGGATTCTTTTCGGATATGAAGAAAACGGCAGCACCCATCCCGGCCTGTTGGAACTCGCACAAAAAGGCACTGTCGTCCTGCATGATCTGGAATTTTCCTCATCCATTGTCCAGAGCTGCCTGCTGGGTGTCATCACACAACAGCGCTTTCTGAGAATCGGCGGAATTGTGCCGGTTCCCTTCCAGGCCCGCATCGTCACCATCCTCTCCCATCCCGAAGCCGTCAGAAACATCCGCCCAGAACTTTGGACCTATCTCTCTGTTCTGCGTCTCAGCGTGCCTCCGCTTCGCGCACGAAAAGATGACATTCTGCCTCTGTTCACCTTCTTCATCTCGCAGGAGCACGACATCTCACACCGTCGTGCCCAAGCCGTTTCCTCAGAGGTTCTGGAATTCTATTCCTGGCCCGGAAATCTGACAGAGCTCTCCGCAGTCAGCAAACGCTATGCCTTTCTTCTCTCACAGGGTGTAAATCAGACTGCAAACGCCCGGCATCTTCTGCTCGTTCAGGCTGTCGGAGAAGATGCCCTCTTCCGGGAAATCCTAGAGAAATATCCCGCCCTGTCCAAGATCGGCAGCAACCGGGCGGAAGAGGTAATTCCCGGTATTGAGACCATCAAACGGATTTTGAAATACAACAACGAAAAAATCGCCGAACGGCTTTCCCTAAGCCGTACAACACTTTGGCGCATCACAAAAGAGAAACAATAGAACAAAACCAAAGGGCGGCTCCATCGCGGAGCCGCCCTTTAGAGCTTAATGTATTTTACCGTCCTTTACAGTCCGGACAGGTTCGGCAGGAAGGTGACTAGCGGCTCGCACAGAACGAGCAGGAGTGCAACTAAAACCAGTCCGATAATATACGGTATGATTTCTTTGCTGATTCCCTCGATGGTAACCTTTCCGATGTCGCAGGCGACAAACAGGCAGAGCCCGACCGGTGGGGTAATCTGTCCGATGGCAAGGACAAAGACCATCAGCACTCCGAAGTAGCAGAGATCCACACCCATGCTGGCCATAACTGGATAGAAGATCGGGGTCAGGAGTATGATCGCAACGGCGTTATCGAGAAAACAGCCGATGACCATCAGCGCAAGAACAATGATCAGTTTGATCACGATTGGGTTGCTTGAGACGCCGACCATAAAGCTTGCGAACGCCTGTGGAATCTGCTCACTGGAGAGCAAGTAGCTGAAGATATGAGCGTTTGCAACCAGGAACATAATGGAAGCTGTGCTGCTTGCCGAGGCAAATATTGTATCCTTGAATCCTTTCCAGCCCAAGTTTCTGTATACTAGCACGCTGACCAGAAGACCATAGAATACAGCGACGGCTGCCGCTTCGGTGGGAGTGAAGAGTCCGCTGTAGATGCCGCCGAGGATGATCAGAGGCATGAGCAGTGCCCAGATCCCATCCAAGAACGCATGCAGAACCGCCTGTCCGGAGAAGCCCGCTTCACCGCGGTATCCGCGTTTGACGCTGATGACATAGCTGATCGCGATAATCGCTGCCGCCATAATCAGGCCTGGAATTACACCGCCCAGAAACATTTTGCCTACAGAAGCGCCCGCCAGCGTCCCGTAGAGAACCATGTTGTTGCTCGGCGGGATAATCAGACCGATTGTTCCGGAGGATGCTGCGACGGCCGCAGTAAAAGATTTGTCATATCCGTGCTCCTCCATCTGTGGGATCATGACAGCGCCAACAGCGGAAGTCGTAGCCGGCGCTGACCCGGAAATCGCACCGAAGAATGTTGAAGAAAGAGTGGTGACATGTGCAAGCCCACCGGGCATGCGTCCCACCAGTGTTGCCGCAATGTCCGTGAGTTTTTTGGAGACACCGCCTCTCGCCATGACATTGCCAGCGAAGACGAAGAATGGGATTGCCAGTAGCGTGAAGGAATCAATGGCGCGGAAGGTCTTCTGCACTAGGGTCATGACCGGGATCGTACCCGTCATCATAACCGCAAGAAAGGCCGAAATCGACAGGGAGAAAGAGATCGGGACCCCAATAATCAGCAGAACAAAAAAGGAAATCAACAGGATTGTTACTAACATGACTCAAGTTACCTCCTTCTGTCCGTTGATGGTTCCCCAGATCTTTTCGACCATGAACAAGGCATAGATCGCGTAGTTCAGTGGAATCTGGAAGAACACATACGCCATCTTTACTGCGGGGATGTTGATGCTGACCGCGCCCGTTTCCCAGAATCTCTGCACCATACTGCTAGAATAATATGCGACAATGCAGACGAAAACCAGAATAATAAACTGCCGGACGATCACGATGGCTTTCTTGACCATGGGATTCTTCACGGCGTTCATGAACGCCGTGACCCCAAGATGACCGTCATTTCTGAGGACGACTGCCGCTCCGAAATAGGTCAGCCAGCTGAAACAGTAGATTGAGAATTCCTCTACCCAAGGTAAACTGATCTTTGCAAATCGGAAGATCACGCCGGCAAACACCATCAGAGACATGACACACAGAAGAATCATGATGATGACCCTGACAACTGCGTAGATGCCGTCATTGACTTTTACCAATTTCTGATACATAGGTTCTTTGCCCCCTGTTATACCGGTTCTGTCAGGTTCTCTGTCTGCTTACTTCTTCAGGGCAAGAATTTCAGAATACTGATCTTGGAAGTCTGCCGTTACCTGGTCCGCGACTTCTTTCCAGGGTGCGAGATCCGGCTCAATCACGGTCATTTTCTCTTTGAGAAATTCGAGATTCTGGGCATCGGTCTCAGAGGCATAATTATAGGCAAATTCTGAGGCTTCCTTCCCGCATTCGGCAAAGATTGCCTGGTCTTCTGCGCTCAGTTTGTCCCATGTGGCTTTGGACATTACCAGTGGCTCAGTGGTGTGGACATGCTTGGTTACGGCAAGATATTTCTGGACTTCATAGAATTTGCGGTCGACAATATTTGCAAAGGGGTTTTCCTGAGCATCGCAGGTACCAAGCTGCAGTGCGGTGTAGAGCTCACTGAAGGAGACGTTCGTCACGACTGCGCCGCATTTGTTAAAGAGGGCCATGTTGGTTGCCGCAGAGGAAACACGAATCTTGACGCCCTTGATGTCGTCTGGCGTCTCAACTGCCTTGTTCGCAGTGACGTTACGGAATCCGTTTTCAAACCAGGAGATGACAATGGCACCCTTCGTCGCGAGCTTGTCAGAAAGATACTTGCCCATCTCGCCGTTCATGTTCTCGTTGACGTCATTCACATCGTCAAACAGGAACGGCATGCCGAGTGCACCAAATTCCGGAACATAGTTGACGCATTTGTCGTCGGATGTGACAACCAGATCGATCGTGCCAAGCGTCACTGCTTCAAAGCACTCTTCCTGAGATCCAAGGGCGTTCGCCGGGAAGATATCAATCACATATCTACCTTCTGTCTTTTCCTCGATCAGACGGGCAAACTCTTCCGACATGACGTCGTAGGGACCGCCGTCAGCGCTGGGATGACCAAGTTTGAGGTGGGTCGCTTTGACTTCCGCAGTGGTTTCTGCTGCAGGTTCAGAAGTGCTTGCGGCAGGCTCAGAGGTACTTGCGGGGGCACTGGTGGAGCCGGAAGATCCGCATGCTGCCAGAGAGAAAATGCATGTCAGTGCCAAGAGTAATGCCAAAACTTTTTTCATTTGAGAGTTCCTCCTGTATGTATTTTGATGTCTTGCCGGGTTTTGTCAAGAGTATAACGCAGGTTCTTCTCCCTCGCAACTTCTTCCCAATGCCGGCCAAATCCTTTTTTCTTTGTTTCATCTTCTCACTGTTTCCATGATAATGAAACATTTTCTTGGACAATCTCCCCCCTTTTTCCACATGTCTACAAAAAAACGGCACCCTCTCAGGGTACCGTTTTTGTCAGTAGACTGGATTAGCCGATGATGCCGAACACACCGATCAGAGAAAGCAGTGCCAGGAACAGCACGCAGAACACAGAGACTGCGAAGAGCTCGATGAACAGGGAGTTGGAGGTCTTCTGCTTGGCAAACTCCGCATCGCCCTCGTAGGCGCCCATGATGATAGCACCGACGGTGGACGCCGGGCTGAAGCCCGCACAGGAAGATATGATTCCGATGGTACTGATGATCTCGATTGCGGAGACATTGCCGCCGACCTTTTCAACAATGGTCCCGACCGTGGGGAGCAACGTGGGCAAGACGACACCCATCGTGGAAGAGAACCAGCTCATGGCACCTGCGCAGAGACCGGCAATCGGAGCCGCTGTCTTCGGGGACATGACGGAGGCCATGATGTTGGCCAGCAGATCAATACCGCCGGTGCTGATGACGAGATTCATGAGGACTCCGACGCCGCAGACCAGGACTAAGGTATTCCAGGGGACGCCCTTCATGGCGGTCTTCTGGTCGGTGATGCCGAGGAGGATCAGGACTGCCGCGACGATGAAGGAGGCCAGGCCTACATCCATCTTCAGGAAGATGACGCCGGCGAGCATCGCGGCGATGCCGAGCAGAGCGATAATGTGATTGCGCTCAAGTTTCTTCTCTTCGGTGTTTTCGGTGAACTTGGCACCACCTTTGACCTGGAAGCCCTTGTAGAAGAAGAACGCGATCACGGCGAGAATGATACTGCCGATGCCGGTGTTTATGATCATGGGAGTGAGAACGCCAGTAAAGCCCTGCTCACCCATGAGCTTTGAGACGAGGATGCCCTCCGGGCTGATTGGGGACCAACGGCCGGAATAAG
>JAEEGL014098331.1_pt1 | contig 10768 bp, 10 predicted proteins | sample 9134231 | NCBI WGS metagenome assembly JAEEGL01 (sample SAMN16246548, study PRJNA631951) | gut metagenome | biome: gut microbiome; feature: rumen; material: fiber-attached | host: Bos | place: Iran: Karaj | collected 2018-10
GTCCTGGCTTTCTCCTCCGATGACTTCACTTCCACCTCGCCGCTTGTCACATAAGCCTGGTAAACATACTCCTTGTCATATTCCAGGTTCCTAAGTGTCAGCGAGAACGATCCGTTTCCACGCTCTGTGGCCGGCACCTTGTCCGAGCCGTTGAAATAGAACCCGCACCCCTGCACATCGTCTCCTTCATAGGTGCATCGCAGAGTAAGGACATTCTCGTCCGCCTCAAACCCCACACTCACAATCTGCGGGGCTACTACCGGTTTCTTTTCTGTCCTGACTTTCTCAGTATTCGAGTGGATCTCTGCCGAACCATTTGATATCCAGGCAAAATAAGTGTACTCCGTGTCAAAATCCAGCCCGGATAGCGTCAATGAAAACGAGCCGTCCGCCCTTTCGCTCGCTTCCTGCCTTTTCACCACGTCTCCAGCCTCCATAACCACAAATCCGCACGTTCCCACCCTGCCCTTGTAAGTGCAGGTCAGGACTATGGAATTCTTGTTTGCCTGAGCGTTCAGGCTCAAAAACTCCGGCATTCCAAGCCCTTCCATACTGGGATCGCCAGCGCAGCCACCAGCAAAAAGCGCCACGGCCAGCAAAGCGACTCCAGCTCCCAAAACAGTTATGAAAACCCTCAGTGTCCTAATCATTTCAACTATAAAAATACAAAACACTTTTAGAATACTGAAATCATTGAATAAATCCCGATTCTAAAAGTGTTAATTGTAATTTGCCCTATTATTAAGACTTTTCCAGAACAGAAAGCCCGTGCACCCTTCCTGCCACGTATGCAGGCAGCACCTGTCCATCGCGATAAATGGCTGCTATATACAGCGGAAATCCCAGCATAAATGCATCTACCTCAAATTCATCCCCATCCTTCAGCTTTGACTTGCCGCTGGAGGTCACCCTAAACCGCTCTCCTCCAAGATACGCAACACGCACCAGCCTGTCCGGAGCCCATCCCAGCGCCAGATTATCTCCAGCTTCAAGATCGCAAGACCGGATAAACCTCGATGATATAAACTCCGAGTCCACTCCGCTCTCCTCCTTCAGCCAGGCGCAGAACTCCCTGAAATCCTTCTTCCCGCAATACTTTGACAGTATGTCCAGTGTATCTGCCCTTGGCACCCTCTTGTCCCCGACATAACCCCACAGCCTCTTCAGCGTGGATGCCGACAGCAGCTCCCCTATCTCATGCTCTATCACCACCGACAGCGACTCAAAGTCTGTTGTCGTAGCCACTCTTCTGCCATACACTTTCTCCACTGATTTCAGCAGAAAGCTCAGCTCTGGAATCTCCTTGAGATATTGCTTACTACCAGGTTTCTTTCCTTCTACCTTTACAATAGTATTGTCCATATTATCCTTATTCAGCCATTATTAATCATAAAGATACACAGAAAGTCCTACTCTATAACATCTTTCATATCCGTAGTTATATAGAACACTCTTCTTAGGAGTGCTCTCTAATCAAAAAGAATGATTCTTATTTCTATCTTCTCCCTATAAGAAAAAAGGCATATTCTAAACAATCTATCTCAACTCGCAACTGAGCATCTTCATTCAACTCTGATAGTCTTATGACATAATCTGCATAAGATTCGTATTTTATTCGATAGTGAGATACACTTTCACGCAATCTATTTAATCGATTATCAGCAATACAGGTAATGCCGCGATATACAAAACTGTCTATAATTGCACATTTGCAGTTATCAATAGTTGCATTGGAGAAATACATCAGTTTGGAAAAGAAAGCCAAAGCAACCATGTTGCATTGACAAATAATCTTCACACATTGATGTCTAAATGTCTCGGAGGTAATATGGGGCTGATGCAATATACTAATAGCAAATGGTACTATCTTATTCCATGATTCAAGGACGTATCTCACATATCCATGCTGATTTGTAGGGAATCCCCATAATAGCACACTTAAAACAAATTGTTCTGGATTGTTCGCGTTTAGTCTTACGTCATTTCTCGTTAATTCAATTTGGTCACGACCTTGAAATAACTCATTCCACGCATCTTTAATAGATTCATTATTATTAACCAAGTCCATAACTCCTGCCAAAGAGCGGATATTAACATGTACAGGACACTGGTCTTGATTAGGATTAAAACTATGTACCAATTTAACTAAAGTATTGAAATCTGCCATATTTCACATATATTAAACATAAGTTTGTTAAATTCTTTGATTCTACGCACATATCATTGATAATCTCGATCCGGTGATAAGGGGAATTCAAATGTTTATGGATGTATGCTTACATCCAGTCCAAAAGTTAAGCAAAGTTTCTAAAAGATACAATGTTACCTATGAAAAGCTCCATCAGGGAAGAATTCTCCCCAGATATGATTAGGTTTGTCATTGACAAAATATAAAATGGGTGTATCCAAGTTGATCCTCTACGACTAAAAACTGCAACTGGGCGTCCAAGTGATACCCATTAGATATCAGCCAATTTGATATTCTGCCTTTATTTAATGAGAACCTTTTCAATAAACCTGGAGTTGGATTGCTTATTGATTCTTTACCGAGATGAACATATATCTGCTTGGGGTTAAGATTAGCCATCCATGAACGGCATTGGTCAGTTTGCGCATACAACTTTCTAATTTTGTCGCTTCCTCCCTTTTTTACAGTAAGGGTAAATGGATATAAGAATTTCATAGCTAATATGTATTTCTAAAATCGTTCACTTAAAAACATTTTAATCCCAAGGATTCACTCCCGGATCAATGGAGATTTCTATCATCTCCTGGTCTGGTGAGGTATTGAGAGTTACATTGATTGTGTGAACATATCCTGCCCGGAAACTCAGCGATGTCTCCAGAAGGTAAGCGATACCGCCCATTGACAGTTCAATGAGAGGAGTCCTCTTTTCAAGGTTCTGAGGCACTACAATGGCCTCAAATCTCTCGTTGCTTATCTTCTTCATGGTAATGACATTCTTATCGGCGAAAATGTCCTTTTCTATTGATCCTGATGTCATATTCACATAGCAGTCAGTTATCGTGCTGTAAACATGTGCCACAACATCATTTGGAATCTCTCCGTCAAATTCCGGCCCTTTTATCAGGTTTACGGCCACCTTTGACATTATGTGCCCGAACTGCATCGCTACAGGTCCATCTGTCCTGGTTTTATTCTCCGCATAAGCATACAGCAGGTCTGAATTCTCATACCCCTCTCCTGTCTGATCCAAAGCTACCGAGAACGGCTGCCTCTCAATGGATGCAAAACTTGCCTGATATGGATACAAGGCATAGAAATCACATGGATTATCGCTCCAATACAGAGTCCTAAGACTTGTCCACGCACTACCATTGTAAGTAATCTTCTCATTGTTGAGATAGTTTCCTGATACCTGTATCGGCATCTGTTCACTACCGCTCCATTCTACGGCATACAGACTAACAGCATCTCCTGCCTCAAAGGCCGTTGAAGTTACCTTAGTAGCCCCATTCCCTATTGAGAACATAAACTCCATCTGGTTGCTCGTTGGAGCCTGGCTTTTGCTGCATGACAGAACAACCAAGCCTGCAAGTATTATATAGATAAACTTTTTCATATCTCTTTTATTTTCATAGTTATATGTTATGTTATCTGACATTTGGATGCTTACCCATGTATATAGGACCATGGCCTGTAGCTCTGTTGAACTTAGGATCTACTCCAAATGACCATCCTGGCACACCAGATCTTGAAGCAGCCTTTGACATAGGACCAAAATCATCTTTATCCAGAGCATAGAAGCCTTCAAGCGTAAACTCTTCTCCAGCATACTCCTTTATCCTCTCCACAATTGCCTGACGGCTTATAGCAGAGAAATAAGGAATATTGTTGTTCATACAACTTGTTGCCTCTGAACGATAGATTCCTCTACTATGCATATAACCACCCTCATACATATCTACATAGTCTGAATACTTATTATTGTAAATCAGATGCGCCCACGGAACCTTATGGGCATCTGCATTCATAGAAAGATTCTTATACCAACCCAATGCTTTATAGGCTCCAAAGGAACTCATGGCATCATTGTCAGACTTAGGATGATCATGAGGACCTCGACAGTTCTGAATAAACGCATTGACATAAATATACTCATCTCCAAGCTTTCCAAAGCCGTGTCCGCCTGCTTCATGTTGAACGATTCCTCTAAAATCATATGGATATGCTTCTGTACTAACTGGGCAACAGGCTATTGAAGAACCATCACCGTACATATAAGTAACTCCTTCGTATGTACTGGTATTCTGCAAAAGAATCACAAGGCTCTTTGTAAGATCCATACCTGTATTGGCCTTCTTGGCCCACTGAAAGACTTCTTCTTGTTTTTCAAGCATAACTCTGTCTTGCGTAAATGTACTGCCAAACTTAGAATCAATAATTGTATTAACCGTACCGATTCCTGTCTCATCTGACACTGCAGTAACTGCATATACATTGAAGTAATTCTTGTATGTTTTGTAAGGCTCAACATCAAAGAAATGTCCATAGCCGGCAACTGCATTATCATGGAAGGTTCCTTTGGCTATATCCTTAGCATCATAACCATCTCCTACATACACGATGTCTATACCAGGGCCGGTAGTTGCTGTTTGTAAAGTTTCTACCATACCATCCGCATATGCAGAATGATACTGCTCTACATATACAGAATATGTATAGTCCTTATCATCCAATTTGAACACAACAGCCCCACTTCTACCTGAGTAGTTTTTATAGCTTGGATAATTATATGATCCTTCATTTACTTCAAAAGTACCAACATCAGAACTCTGCATTTCTGAAATTGTAATAGTAACATCTGTTCTACCTGTTCCTGAAGCAGGAGATATTGTTACCCAATCAGGTTTCTCATCAATACTCCACGTCATTCCTGAAGGAACCCTAAGAACATAAGTCTTGGAGAATTCACCATCCAAGGCTCGAATTAGGCTCCGACTTAATGAAAAATCATAATGAGCTCCGATACGTTTAAAATCACTCCACCCACTTTCTGATTGATAACGAATTACCGAGGCAAAAGGAACTTCAACTGTGAAGTTGTCTTTTGCTACCCCATTAAAGGTAGATGATTGCAAATATGGAGGTTCTAAAGCATTCGATACTATAGATGAAATATTGGAACAACCAGAAAATGCACCAGAACCAATATTCTGAATAGTTGAAGGAAAAACAATTGAAGGTATATTATCACAATCCGAAAAAGCGTCACGACCAATAGAAAGCAATCCTTCATTTAGAACCAAAGGAAACGACAAACGACGATTAAAACAAAATGCTTCTTCTTGGATATTTTTCAGTGATGTAGGGATTTTAATCGAAGAAAAAGCATTTGATTTAAAACAATAACTTGGTATTGAGAGGGTCCCCTCTGGGATAACTAATTCCTTCTTAAAATTACACCCGTCAAATGCTTGAGATCCGAATTCTATACAATTCCCCAAGAATAAAGAACCAGTAAAACTAGTAAAAACAAATGCAGAAGTTTTAATTTTCAAAACTTTATCAGGTATTATTAAGTCTCCTACAAAAGAACCCGCTTGACAAAAAGCCATATCTTCTATTGTCTCAATATTATCAGGTAATTCTAAACGTCCATTAAATGAACAATTACGAAATGCGCAATGTCCGATTTTCGAGACAGATTTAGGTATATATAAGGAACCTGATAAAGAAGTACAATAATAAAACGCATAATTCCCAATCTCTTCTAAAGACATAGAAAAAGTAACACTACTTATTTGAGAATGAGAAAAAGCATAATCTCCTATGACTATCACATCGTTTGGTACTATAAGAGCACCAGCTAGATTTGTCTGTTTAAAAGCTCCCGAACCAATTCTCTTTAAATAATCTGGAAAAACAAAATATGTGAGAGTCGCTTTTTCGCTGAATGCATTATCTGGAATCACAGGAGTTTCTCCCTGATACTCTGTTTCCTTCATGTTGACTGCTTCAAGAATGGCCATATGATCACGCATAAAGTAATAATCATCAGCATTTACCTTACCTGTTATTTTAAGGTTGCGGATCTTATCAGGATTCTTATTTGCAGCAGCCAGAACATCTCCAAGAGTACCTGCTGTAGTAAGATTTACCACATAGTACTGCCTTGCTTCACCACCATGGGAGTTGAGATCTTCTCTCCAGTCAATAATCTGAGAATCGGCAAGCTGAAGTTCATATGTGCCGGTTGGAGTCTTTTTGTTCAGGTTGATGGTTACTGTCAGCTGTTTGCCCATCTGGTAAGTAACATCATTTGTTTGCTTGAAGGAATATGAAATACCATCGAGAGTAATCGCAAACAACTGTGTGCTGGCTGTAACTGTCTGAGGGATAACAATAGCCCGGAAAGAACCATCGGTCTGAGGACACATAACGATACCGTCCTTCTGAGGAGAACCGAGAGCAGTCGGGGTTCCTGTTGAGTAATCCAGAGTAGCCTTACGGGTCGTATTGGTAAGGATGACACTCTTTGAGATAGATTCAAACTCACCTTCAGCAAAGCCTGTTCCCTCATTCAGAGTAACCTGAACGGCAGAAAGACGATGGCTCATCATTATCCTGACACTGGATTCCTGAGGAGTGATGTTTTCTGCCTTGCCCCACATCCAGTCTGATGCTTCATATCCGGAAAGGGCTGAAGATGTGGCAGCTGTACTCTGGTCTTTCTTGACCTCAAAGTTGGCAGTGTTTACATCAGAAATGGAAGACTGGAAAGGATAATACAAGTAAAGGTCAACATTGGTGTTGATGTTCTTGTAATAAACAGGATGTACAGGAACCCATTTGTGGTTAGATTCATCAAAGTTGTAACGTACATTATCTGCCTGGTTGCCGCTGTTTTTGAGAATTCCGGCAACGGTGTTGTTGCTCTCATAGTTGACAGCAAAAAGACCCACAGCATCGTTGTTGACGAAACCCTCAGCCGTAACCTTAGTAGGCACCTGATTGACGGCACCGCTAATGTTCAGCGGAATTAGATCCTCATCCTGAGGCTTAGGGATGTTACTGTCATCCTTAGCACAGGAGTATAGCATGGCAGCAGATATAACTGCCCAAACGAGTGTTTTTAAAGCTCTCATGATATGTTATTTATATTATTATTCAGATTCAATTAATCAGCATCTCCACCGATATTTCCCCCATCACCCCAATCGTCGATGATAAGGCCCAAAGATTGAGGCACTTCAGTAAATGAAGAGCAGTTTAGACCATATCTGTTGCCGGCTTCATAGGCTCGGGAAGGTGTCTTTTTGCACTGGTACTCTTTCTTTTGGCTGTTGAGAGCACTCACTGTTATCTCAACACCATTCAGATTAACTGGAGCACACATCAGATAAACAGTGAATTGCGCCTCTTCCGAAAGAGTAATGCCTTCCAAGTCAATTATCATCTGATTGCCATGGTCTGTGGCTATGATAGAAGGACTTGAAGCAAGAAGACTGAAGTATCCCTTGGTTGTAAAGGCCTCTGTTGGAGCGGTGATTGCCAACTTGGTGTAAGTACCTGCAGGAAGAGTTGCCCTGACATAAATCATAGCTCCAAGATGATGATAAGCAAAGCTCAGGTCTCCGGAAGAAGATGATGTAGGATCCGTACACATGAAGTCAAAAGAACCGATGTGTTTTGTGCTGGTAGTGCCTATTTGCTTCTGGCCCAAGTAAGAAACAGGAATATGATCCCTTCTGAGATACATTTTACCGATAAACGGATAATAGCTGTAATAAACGGCTGATTGCTTGAATTCCCATCCGCCGCCATCAAACTGGGCGCTTGAAGCACCCTCACCATCTTCCATGGCAAAATAAACCTGACCGCCGGAATTAGGATAAATACCGACAGTGTCATTTGCACTCCAGGAGAAAGAGGTTCCGTCAGGACCGAGCTGTGTCTTTGTCGAAATGTCCTCAACATCTTTGAAGTTTGGTACGACGAAAGAAACCGTCTTGACTTTGTCCGATTCAGTTTTTTCTGCTTGGATGTCCGCTACTTCAGCCTTGCTGCATGAAAACAACAATAAAGCAGCTCCAAGGAAATTGATAAATCCCTTGTAATTAGTCATATCTAATGTATTTAAACTTCTCGATTAATCTTCACCACCATCACCCCAGTCATCCCCTTCACCACTTCCGCCAACCAAAAATGCGGTTGAGAAATTAAATTCCAACGTTTCTGACTCTGGAGCCATATAGGCCTCCTTGATTTCAAGTTTTGAGTTTTCGTTAATTGTATTCATATTGGGTAATGTTATTATTTTTAACAAAAATCTTGAAACCGCAATAGAATATCAAGTTCACTTTGGTTCATTTAATTTGCCAATTTGGATTGTGCGGGTTTGTCTAATGTTTTTGTTTTATTTCCATAATTCATTATATTTGCAGAGTTTTGGAAATAAAAACAAGAATATAGTGGCTAATATATCCTATATAGCATTCAGAGAACAGTTTGTAAAGTATGGGTGTTTCAGCATCAACCAGGTCAGAATATGGCAGAGCGGGTTTGATGAAAACAACTTTACACGCTGGTGTGGGCAAGGGCTGTTAATTCGCTTGCGCAGAGGGTGGTATGCCTTTCCTGAGTGCCGCAAGATTCCTGATTTTGGCAGATATATAGCAGGAAAGATCTACAAGCCGTCCTATATCAGCCTGCATACAGCCCTGTCTTTTTATGGGATGATTCCGGAATCGGTTGTAAGCATCAACAGTGTATCCACATTGAAGACCACATCATTCAGCAATGATTTTGGCGAATACACTTACCAGAGTATCAAGCCTTCTCTGTTTTTTGGATTTGAACTGAAGAAAACAAGTGACGGGAGGTCCATACCCTTTGCAACTCCGGAGAAAGCCCTGCTGGATTTGCTGTATCTTTACCCGATGTACAAGACCGAGGATGATATGGCGGATTTGAGACTGGACGAAGATTTTCTCACGGAAAACCTGAATGCTGACAGGTTGCACGAGTATTTAAGCCAGTATAACAGTAAAGCCCTGGAAACAAGAGTAAAAACGATGTTTAAAGCATACGGAATATGATTGAAATGGAGATGATAAGAGGCTTTTTCCCTGCCTCGATAAGAGACAATGCTGCTTTTGACAAGCTTATGCTGAAAGAATATATCCAGCTTATGATTCTGGACTATTTGTCATCGTCGGAATATGCAAGCAAGCTGTGCTTCATAGGCGGAACCAATCTTAGGCTGGTCCTGGGGATTGACAGATTCTCCGAGGATCTGGACTTTGACTGCAAGAATCTGAGCAAGGAGGAATTTATGCAGATGACAGACGGTATTCTGGCATTTCTCAAGGCCAATGACATTAATGTAGAGCCAAGGGATAAGGCAAATCCCAAGTTAACTGCCTTCAGGCGCAATTTGTTTTTCCCGGGACTTCTGTTTGAAATGAACCTTACCGGCCATCGCGATGAAAGGTTCCTGATAAAAGTTGAAGCACAGGATCAAGGAGTGGCATATACTCCTGTTATCGCTGATGTGAAGGGCTGTGGCTTTTTCTTCCCCTTCCAAGTGCCAACAAGGCCAGTTCTGTGCGCTATGAAGCTTTCTGCCCTCCTGACCAGGTCCAAAGGAAGAGATTTCTATGACTCGATGTTCCTGCTTTCCCAGACAGAACCTGATTACAGCTTCCTAAAAGCAAGAAATGGGGTTTCAGACAAGGAAGAGCTCAAGGCAAAGGTCAAGGAATTACTGGGAAGAATAGACATTGCAAAGAAGGCAGAAGATTTCAAGCATATTCTTTTCAATTCTTCCGGAAGCGAGAAGATTCTGAGATTCGGGGAGTTTGTTGAAGGTTTGTAGACATTTGGTCAAAGTTTTTATGTAAGTTTGAAATATGAAACTTTTTATTGCTGCTATTTGCTTTATGTCGATGATGATTGGTCGAGACAACAAGACGGTGGAAGAGCTGTCTTCCCTGCCGAAAGAGGTTAAACAGGTGATACTGGTGCAGGATCACAAGCTGAGCCTGTGGAACAGGACTGATGGTGAAGAGTGTGGCTGTGATGATGTTTCAGGCTGGGAGATGGCATTTGAAGTGCCATGCCATTATGGGAAGAACGGGCTGAGTGCAGACCGAAGGGATGGAGACGGAACAACCCCTATCGGGCTGTTCAAGGTGCTGTATTGTTTTGGAAATGCACCGGATCCTGGAGCGGGAATGACATACAGGGAAGTCCAAAGGACATCCTACTGGTCAGGAGAAAAGGAGGACTACAATACCTGGGTGGATCTGGAGCCAGGGTCAAGGGAGATGAAAAGAAGCGAATATCTGTATAAGTTCAAGATATCCTATAAATATGCAATGGCGATAGACTTCAACACCAATCCGGTGGTGTGGGGCAAGGGATTTGCGATTTTTATTCACTGCGATTATCTTGATGACCAGACAACTGCAGGCTGCGTGGCGATAGAGGAAAAGTATATGCTCCGCCTGGTAAAGGAGTGCAAGGACGGAACCTATCTGTGGGTTAGACAGTAGCTCTTGCTTTTCTGGTGGCAGATATACATCTGATTGACAAACAATTAAAGAATTACCCTCCAGTCTTTCGGCCGGAGGGTAATTTTACAAGTAGTTAGCTAATAGGTATTTATGCGCCACTACTTCTTGGTAACCATCTTGGAGAGCTTTTCGGTGAGCATAGGGATGATCTTGTGAACGTCACCTACAATACCCACATCAGCGACACCGAAGATAGGAGCGAACTTGTCCTTGTTGATGGCGATGA
>JAEEGL014145762.1_pt1 | contig 10768 bp, 8 predicted proteins | sample 9134231 | NCBI WGS metagenome assembly JAEEGL01 (sample SAMN16246548, study PRJNA631951) | gut metagenome | biome: gut microbiome; feature: rumen; material: fiber-attached | host: Bos | place: Iran: Karaj | collected 2018-10
CCGGGACGGCCCTTGCCCCACGGGGAAGGCCAGCTCGGCTCGCCGGGCTTCTCGCCCTTCCAGAGCGCAAAATCCAAAGGATCGCGCTTCTGCTCGGTGGGGGAGATGCGCGCGCCGTTTTCCATGTCGTCGATGTCCTGTCCCTTGAGCTTGCCGTAACCGGGCCAGCTCCGCACGGCAAAGTAGACGTCGCCGTTTTCGGTCGCGTAGGCGTGTCCCTTCTCGATCAGCTTTTTGACGAGCTTGATGATCTCGCCGATGTGCTCGGTCGCGCGCGGATTGACCGTTGCACGTTCGATGCCGAGTGCGTCTGCGTCCTGATAATACTCCTTGATAAACCGATCGCCGAGCTCCTTGACCGTCGTGCCTTCCTTGTTGGCACGGTTGATCATCTTGTCGTCGATGTCGGTGAAATTCTGTACGTACTTGACTTTATAACCGCGATATTCCAGATAGCGGCGCATCGTATCGAACACGACGAACGGACGCGCGTTGCCGATATGGAAATAATCGTACACGGTCGGACCGCATACGTACATGGAGATCTCGCCCTCCTTGATCGGAACGAGCGGCTCCTTTCTACGGGTCATGGTGTTGTAAACCTGCATGGGTTCCTCCTCATCTGTGCGGCCGTGAACGGCTGTTTCTGCACAGCGCTTTTAATCTATAATAAGGATATTCGGCGCTTTTGTCAATAAGGATTTGACGAACGGGCACTTTTGGTTTATAATTATTCTGCGTATTTGAGCGAAGGAGAGGACGCAGTCTTTTTCCGACGTGCAGAAATAACGGAAATACTGAAGGAGGTATATATATGAAGCGTTCATTGGCAGTCGTGATCGCACTTTTGCTGATACTTGCGATCCCGCTTGCGATTACCAACGCCGCAGGAGATGCGCAAAAAGGAGATCTCCTGATCACACAGGAACCGGAAAAAGTGCAGGGCGCTGTCGGAGAGATCGTCAAGGTCGATTTCTTTCTGTATCCGAATCTTCCGGACGGCTTAAAGCTGGACACCTTCCAGTGCACGATGAAGTACGATCAGGAATTTTTGACGCTCGGAGCGATCAATCAGGTCGATGATGAAAAGAAGCTGACCTCTTTTATGAAGAGCAAAGGACCTCTCCTCCAGTGCAACATCGAGCAGGAGAAAGGACTTCTCCTTCTCGGATTTCTTGATATGTACGGCGTTGAGGAAGAAGGGTTCTGGTTCCAGGCTGAATTCCGCATTGAAAAGGAAGGCGCGACGGATTTCGTATTCAACGGTTTTGAGTATACCGGAATTCCCGGAGACGGCGACTATAAAGCCGTCAGATTTGTGATCGACCCCGTTTCCGTCGGAGGCGTCTATACCGAAGGGCATGAGGTCCCCACGGACCAACCGGAGGAGACCTATGCGCCGCTTACACCCGCGGTCGATACGCCCGCGCCGCCCACCGATACGCCGAAACCCAGCGGCGGCGGGCAGAGCGTGCCGATCGTGAGCAAGCTGCCGACATACTCGCCGAAGCCTACCCCAAGCGGGATCGTTACGCCGCCTCCGCCTGTCACTTCCATTCCGATGGTGACGCCGGAGCAGAAGAATACTACGTCCGTACCGCAGCAGAATACCGACACGCCTGCGCCTGCTGCCCAAACGACGCCCGATCCCGAAACTGCACCGACGACGGAAGTACCCGTTCAGACCGCTGAAACGACACCGTTCCCGATCGGCGACAATGTCACGACAGAAGCGACAAGCGAGCCGACCGCGCCGGTCGTTCCGGAAACAGCGAAGCCCGTCGAGGAACCGGCTGCGGAACAGACGCCGGAAAAAACCGCGGAAAAAGAGACCGACATGTTCGATATCTGGCTGATCGTGGGCATCGTCGCAGGCATGGTCGCAGTCCTCGGCCTCGGTGCGGTTGCCATCGCTCTGCTGATGAAACGCCGCAAAATGAACGACCGTGATCGGGATTGATTCGGAAAAATGATTTCGGAAAGCTCTCTTTTGAGAGCTTTCTTGCGTTTTGGAAAGAAGTGTTGTATAATAACTTGATTTTTGTTGAGGAGGTGAAGCGGATGATCCGTCGCGCAACAGTTCGTTTGGCTTTTGCCGCAATGTTTGCAGCGCTTGCAGTCGTGCTTTCGATCTATCCGTTTACATTCTATTTACCGGACAGCAGTCGGATCACCTTCCGCGAGATCCCGATTTTTCTTTGTTCTTTCTCTTTGGGCCCCGTATTCGGAGGGCTTTGCGCGTTTATTGCCGATCTGTGCGGAACGTTTATCAGCAATTCCGGCGCAGCATGGAACCCGCTTTTTGCGCTCAATGCCGTTTTGACCGGCGTTCTGCCCGGTTTGCTCTTCCGGTATGTCTTCAAGAACGAAAAACTCACGCTGTCTGCGGCGCTTTCGATCATACCGGTCAACGTTCTTGTTTCCTTGTTTTTGACGACACTGTGGCTGCACCTGCTCGGCTTTGACGGCGGGGTGCCGTTCTGGGCGCATTTGCTGCTCAGACTGCTGTTGGTCGCGGTCATGACGGCGGTGCAGATCATTGTGGTTCGACTCTTATATCCTATCACCAATAAGCTGAGTTCACGAATATAAAAGCTTAGATACGGAGGCTGAAAGATGACATACGAAGAAGCGATCGCTTATATTCACGGAATGTACTGGCGCGGCTCGAAGCTCGGGCTCGTACGCGTTACGGAGCTTTGCGAGCTTCTGGGAAACCCGCAGAACGAACTGCGGTTTATTCATGTTGCGGGAACGAACGGCAAGGGCTCTACCTGCGCCATGCTCTCGAAGATCCTCTGCGCGCAGGGGTATCGGACGGGACTGTTTGTTTCGCCCTATGTCGACCGGTTCAACGAACGCATCCAGTTCAATAATGAACCGATCCCGGACGAAGAGCTTGCGGAGATCGTAACGGAGATCGCGCCGATCGTCGATTCGATGGAACATCCGGCGACCGAGTTCGAAGTGATCACGGCTGCCGCGTTTCTCTATTATCGGAGAAAGAACTGCGACTACGTCGTACTGGAAGTGGGTCTGGGCGGAGAGCTGGACTCCACAAACATCATCAAAACGCCGCTGCTTGCGATCATCACCGCGATCGACTACGATCATATGCACATCCTCGGCAACACCATTCAGGAAATCGCGTACGCAAAGGCGGGGATCATTAAGGACAACGGGACCGTCCTGTTTTACGGCGAACATCCCGACGCTTTGCCCGTGATCGAAGCGGCCTGCGAAAAGCATCACGCGGCGCTGCATATCGTCGATCGTTCCACGCTCCGAGAGGGCTCGTACGATCTGCATGGACAGACGTTCGATTATAAGGATCACAAGGACATGCGTCTCGGCCTTTTGGGCAAGTATCAGATGCGCAACGCCGCGACCGTCATCGACGCAGTCGAATTGCTGCGGGGAAAGGGCGTTGCGATCTCCGACGAAGCGCTGCGTACGGGCCTAAAAGAAACCGTCTGGCCTGCGCGCTTTGAGCTTCTCCGCGAGGATCCGCCGTTCTTTGTCGACGGCGGGCACAATCCCCACGGTGTGCGCGGCACGGTCGAGACCTATCAACGCCTGTTCCCGGATCGCAAAGCGAAGATCGTCATGGGCATGATGCGTGACAAGGACGTTTCGCAGTCTGTCCGGCTGCTTTTGCCCATCGCAAAGGAATTCTATACCGTTACGCCGAACAACGACCGCGCCATGCCGGCGGAAGAGCTTGCGGAGCTGATCCGTTCCTGCGGCGCGACGGCCACGTCATTCTCTTGTGTCGCCGACGCGATCGAGACCGCAGGACGCGGGGAAGAGCCGACGCTTGCGGTCGGTTCGCTCTATATGGCGGGCGAGGTGCATGAGGCATTCCGGAACCTGATGAAGATGGGGAGCTTCGAAGAATGAGGCTTTTGGCGCTCGACATCGACGATACGCTGGTCAGCACAGGCAAGCTTCCGAGCGAACGACTGAAGCAGGCAGTCCGCCTTGCGGAGAACAGCGGCGTTACCGTTGTGCTCGCGACGGGGCGAGGCTTTTTAGGCAGCAAAAAGATCCGGGATTCGCTTGCGGTATACGGACCCTTGATCCATTACGGCGGCGCGGTAGTTTCCGACGGCAGAACGGGCGAGCATCTGTTCGTCAACTACCTCCGCCCGGAGGATGTGATCACGGCGTTTGCGATCGCAGATTCGTTCGGGTTCCATGCGCAGATCTATGAAGAGGATACGGTCATTTTCCGCCGGGAGAACGATTTTACGAGACACTATACCGGCATTCTGAACCTGCCGTTCATTGTGGACCCGAATCTTCTGTACCGCCCGCTCGACAACATCCCGAAGGTCCTGTACGCAGTCGATCCGGCAAAAGAAAAGGAGCTCTATCGGGAGATCCGCGCGCTTTTGCCGAAGCATCTTTCGGTCCTTTGCTCAAAGCCCGGATTTATCGAGATCGGTTCCATATCGTCCACCAAGGGCAAGGCGCTTGAAAAGGTTGCGGCGATGCTCGATATCCCGCGGGAAGAGGTCACGGCGATCGGCGACAATACGCTGGATCTCGATATGATCGAATGGGCCGGAACGGGCGTATGCGTTGCGAACGCCAATCCGCAGGTAAAAGAAAAAGCCGATCTGATCATCGGCTCCTGCGACGACGACGGCGTCGCGGAATATCTCGAATCGCTGTTTGCGTGAAATCTTGAAACAAACCGGAACGAGAGCGAAATCCGCTCTCGTTTTTGCATGCTGTATTTATAAATCCACGCGATCCGAAAACGGAGGGGTAAAGGAGCGTCCGACGCTGGTAAGCTCCTGCGTATATACGTTCGTGAAGCCGAGCGACAGGCAATAGTCCAGCGCGCTTTCATATTCCCGCGGCGTCAGCGGGCGATCGAGCGGCTTTACCGTGCATTCCGGGATCGGCGTATACTGCGACATCAGCGAGATCGGACAGTCCGTTCCGAAACGTTCCTTGATCGCGTTGAGAACACTTCGCGTATCGAATACGCAGCCGGGCAGCACCAGGTGCCGGATGCGCACGCCCTTCGTTGCAATTCCGTTCTCGTCGGTCTGCATAAAACCGACTTGCCGGATCATTTCCGCGATCGCTTCGATCGCCGTTTCGAAATAATCCGAAGCGCGGGAGAATTTCAGCGACAGCCGCGGATCGACGTACTTGAGATCCGGCAGATAGATATCGACAAGTCCGTCGAATGCGCGGATCGTATCGACGGTTTCGTATGCGTTTGTATTGTACACGACGGGAATGCGCAAGCCGTCCGCCTTTGCGATCTGCAGCGCCTCGACGATCGCTTCGCGGTGCGGCGTCGGCGTCACAAGGTTGATATTGTGCGCGCCGAGCGACTCAAGCTTTCGCATGGCTTCCGCCAGACGGGGGACGGAAAAGACCTCGCCGAGGGTTCCGTTCTGCAGGACCATGTTCTGACAGAAGATGCATTTGAGATTGCAGCCGGAAAAGAAGATCGTTCCGCTGCCGCGCGTACCGCTGATACTGGGTTCCTCGTCAAAATGCAGCGCAGCGCGCGCAATGCGGACAACGGAAGAACAGCCGCAGAAACCGGCTGCGGCTGTTCGGTCGATCTTACAGTTTCGGGGACAGATATTGCAGGACATCAGTCGAACACACGCCTCCCGCAGACAAAGTTGCGATACCAGTAGGAAGAGAAGCTGCTCTGCACGACCTTGCCTTTGCTGGCGCTTGCATGGATAAATTGCTTGTTGCCGATATAGATCGCGGTGTGATTGACCTTCTCGCTCGTATCGCTCTTGAAGAAGAGCAGATCGCCTTTTTTCAGATCGTCGACGGAGTCGATCCGTTCCCAGTCGTTGTTGTTCGAATACGTATAGGCGTTACGGCGTCCGACCTTGACCCCGCATTTGTTCAGACAATAGTGGACCAGACCGGAGCAGTCGAAGGAATCGGGACCTTCGTCGCCGAGGATATACGGATCGCCGAGCTGATTCTGAGCACACTTGACGAGACCGTTGACGTTGTGCTCGTATTGCGTATTGTCGGGCGTAGGCTTCGGCGTCTTGGTCGGCTTCGGTGTAGGCGTGTCGGTCGGTTTCGGGGTCGGCGTCGGAGTAGGCGATTTCGTAGGCTTCGGCGTGGGCGTCGGTTTCGGTGTCTTGGTCGGCTTCGGTGTAGGCGTAGGCTTCGGCGTTTTGGTAGGCTTCGGCGTAGGCGTCTTCGTCGGCTTCGGCGTCTTGGTCGGCTTCGGTGTAGGCGTCTTGGTCGGCTTCGGCGTCTTGGTCGGTTTCGGCGTAGGCGTCTTGGTCGGCTTCGGCGTAGGCGTCTTGGTCGGCTTCGGCGTAGGTGTCTTGGTCGGCTTCGGCGTAGGCGCTTTGGTCGGTTTTGGGGTAGGCGTCTTCGTCGTTTTCGGAGTCGGAGACGGCGTAGGCGTCGGCGTCGGGGTAGGTGTAGCGAGCGCGATCGCGTCATCGGAGTAGAGCAGGTCGTATTCGTCACGCGTGATCTGTCCGTCGGCGATCAGTCCGTTTTTTGACTGGAAACGCAGAACCGCTTCCTCGGTCTGCGGGCCGAAATATCCGGTAATGCGGTCGTCGTAATATCCGAGCTCGGAGAGCTGACGTTGTACGCTGCGAACGTCGGCGCCGCTGTCGTCAAGCTTGATACGGTATTCCTGCGCGTCCTCGGAGAACAGCATTTCCTGCAGAGAAGCGGAAGCGATCCCGTTCTGATCGGCGTCGGTCGCGCGCTGGAAAAGCGTTACGGCGTTTTTTGTCGATTCGGTATAGAGCGTTCCGGGTTCGTCGGCGTCCATATAGCCGAGGTTCATGAGCTGCTGCTGCAGGGCGGCTACATCTGCGTTATCGTCATTCAGCGAAAGCGTTGTATATTGGGAGATTGAAATGCGGCTCTCCGTCGGAAGCGGCGTCGGGATCGACGTCGGAAGAGGCGCGTCATCCGAAGGAGCAGGCGTCGCGTCGCGTACCAGAATATTCTCGGCGTCGACTTCACCGAAGGACCCGGATACGGTATTGGCCGAAGGAAACGGCTTGGCTTCGCCGCCGCGCAGAATGAAAAACAGTCCGGCTCCGCACAGCAAGGCAGAAACCGCGAGTGCGATCACGATACGGATCGCAACCGGCAGAGACCTGCGTTTTTTGCCCGGGAGCATTTTGACCTGTTTATCCATACTTCGACTCCTTTCCAACTAATTATAACATACAAGATGCAACATAATCTTGAAATTTTTAAGAATTATTTCCCATTATGTAAAAGATGTGATATACTGACTATGCTATGTCACTGCTGAATGTTGAAAATCTGAAAAAATCATTTGCGGACCGAACGCTGTTCTCGGATGTGACCTTTGACGTCCGACCGGGAGAGCGCGTCGGTCTGATCGGCGTAAACGGAAGCGGCAAAACGACGCTGATGCGGATCCTGATGGGAAAGGAGCCGTATGACGGCGGCACGTTCGGCATGCGGCAGGGAACGAAGATCTCCTTTGTAGAACAGATCCCGGAGCTGGAGGCCGAAACGGATCTGTATACGTTTACGCTGGAAGCGTTCCGCCCGCTGCTCGATCTGGAAGCCGAAGAAGCGCGCATCACGGAAAAACTCAGTGCAGCCGATGCGGACAGGGACCGCCTCATAGCGCGCCAGGCCGTCGTTGTAGAAACGCTCGCCCGGGAGGGCGGGGCAACGTTTCGCGCGCTGACACGGTCCGCGCTGCTCGGACTCGGTTTTACCGAGGACGATCTTACGCGTTCCGTTACGTTGTTTTCCGGCGGGCAGATCAGCAAGGCGATGCTTGCCCGCGCCATTCTTTCGAAAGCGGATCTGCTGCTTCTGGACGAGCCGACCAACAACCTTGACGTGACAGCGATCCGATGGCTGACGGAGTATCTCAGACAGTTCAAGGGCGCGGTGCTGGTCGTTTCGCACGACCGCGCGTTTCTGGACGATACGGTCACGCGGATGCTCGAGCTTCAGCACGGCAGGATCCGCGGCACGGACGGCAACTACACGCGCTATATGGAGCTCAAGATGGATGCGCGTGAGCTCGCGAAGAAGATCTATCTGCGCAAGCAGAAGGAGATCCGGCGGATCGAGGGCATTATCGAACAGCAAAAGCGCTGGAATCAGGAACGCAACTATGTGACGATCGCTTCCAAGCAGAAGCAGATCGATCGCATCAAAGAGGATATGATCGAGCCGGAACGCGACGAAAAATCCATTTCGTTCCGGTTCCCGACGCCGACGCCGACCGGAAACGAAGTCATCGTGCTGAACGAGCTCGGCATGCGGTATGGCGAGCATCGGCTGTTTTCGCACCTGAACGGCATGATCAAAGCCGGACAATGCGTTTGCCTGATCGGCGCGAACGGCTGCGGAAAGACCACGCTTCTGAAGATCCTGACCGGACGCGAGCGACAGACGGAAGGAACGTACAAGATCGGCGCGGGCGTCAGGCTCGGCTACTTTGCGCAGAATACGTATGAACTGAATGATGCGAACACCGTGATCGGAGAACTGGACGAAGCGTTTCCTTCCATCGAACGGAACACGCTGCGCGGGTATCTCGGCATGTTTCTGTTCAGGGACGACGACATCGAAAAACGGATCGGTTCGCTTTCCGGCGGGGAAAAGACGCGTATCCGGCTTTTGAAGCTCGTACTGTCCGGCGCGAACGTGCTGCTGCTGGACGAGCCGACGAACCATCTGGATATCGCGTCGGCGGAGATCCTGGAAAGCGCGCTCGAAAAGTTCGAGGGCACGGTGCTGATCGTGACGCACGACCGCTATATGGTTCGCAGACTCGCGGATCGCGTGCTGCTGATGACGGAAGAAGGATTCATCGAACAGCGCGACGAAGAAGAGGATCTGTTTGAGCGGATCGTCGAGCGCAAGCCGGAGAAAGCGAAGCCGCAGGAACGCAGCGGCGCCGACAATGCTTACCTCAGAAGAAAAGAAAACCGTCAGCTTCGCGCAAGGGCAAAGCAGGAGGTCCATCGCATCGAACGCCTGATCGAAGAGAACGAGGAGGCGAAGCGCAGCGCGGAGCAGGAGCTTGCAGCCGCGCAGAACGGCAGCGACTATCGCAGAATGCAGCAGCTCTATGAAACCGTATCCTCGCTTCATGACGAGGAAGCGGAACTGTACGACAAACTCGAAGCGGCAGAGGCCGCGCTGAACGATATCGAAACGGAGGACGAACTATGATCTGGCATTATTTTCCGATCGGCATGCGCTTTCCGGTTGCGGATTTCTCCGAGCAAACGAAGCGTGCCTGCTGGAAGATCGCACTTTCCGCGATTTTTGCGTCGGACGCGCGCGAAACGGGGCTGTATGAGGCGTGCGAAACGTTCGATCCCGGTTTACAGGGACCGGTCTATACCTGCATCGTCTGTTATTACGGTGTAAAGCAATCGCGTCCTGCCGGAAAGACCATGCAGTCACTCGACGCGCTGACGGCGCGGCTGTGCCTGCACAATCCGCTGGTTCAGGCCAATTATCTCGAGAGCTTCGGTCCGTATCCGGTCCTTGCGGAGATCGATGCGGAGGGGAAGATCCATCCCAATGAAAACGGCGCGGCGTTTATTCCGACGGAACCGGTCGAGCCGATGAAGCCGTGCGGCGGGTGGACGCTTCTGCTTGCGCCGGATTCGATGAAGGGCGTATGCGATGCGGAAAAGCTGACGCGCATCATCGGTACGGCTGCGGCGGACCGCGGGTTTCGCGTATGCAGAATGCCGATCGCAGACGGCGGGGAAGGAACGGTCCGCGCGCTTGTCGCCGGAACGAAGGGCCGCTATGAGCAGGCCGCCTGCGAGGATCTGAACGGCGAGAGGGCCAACATGACGGTCGGCGTTCTTCCGGGGCGTATCGCCGTCATCGAGGTCGCAGACGCCGTCGGGTTTTCCCGCAAAAACGACCGGACGCCGGAGATCGAGATCCGATCGAGCCGCGGCGTCGGTTTGTTGATCCGAAAGGCGCTCGATCTCGGGTATCGCGAGCTTTGGATCGGACTCGGCGGTTCGCTGACCGTTGATCTTGGGCTCGGCGCGCTCAATGCCCTCGGAATGCGGTTTTACGACGCGGAGAATGCGGAGGTCGAGCCGTATCCCGAATCGTTTGAGAAGATCGTCCGTATAGATAAACAAGGTCTGGATCCGCGTCTTGCGCAGACGAAGATCACCCTGCTGTACGACGTAACGGCTCCGCTGCTCGGCGCAGACGGCGCGCTGCGGGTTTTCGGACGGCAGAAGGGCGCGACGGATGAACAGATCGAAGCGTGGGAGAAGGAGTTTCAGAGACTGTCGCTGCTGCTCGGCGGCGATCCGAATGCCGCGGGAAGCGGCGCGGCAGGCGGACTCGGTTTTGCGCTTGCGTCGATCGGCGGCACGCTCGTCTGCGGCGCGGACCGCATCCTCGACAAAATCGGACTCTCGTTTGCGCTGAGAGAAGCGGATTTCGTGATCACGGGCGAAGGCAGCTTCGACGCGCAAAGCGTACGGTTCAAAAAAGCGCCGGTCGCCGTACTGGAGCGGCTTTCCGCGGCCGGACGGCCCGGATGCCTGTTTGTCGGCAGAATCGGTATTCCCGCGGAGGAGATCCTTCACGAGTACCCGACGCTGAAGAACGCGATTTCCTGTCCCGTCGGCGAGGAACCGTATGAGGAGACGGTCGGCTGCAGCTTTACGGAGTCCGTTCTTCCGCTGATCGGAAAAGACGTTGCCAACGGTTCCGACCTGTGATATAATACAATATCTTTTTAAGGAGGTCC
>JAEEGL014366004.1_pt1 | contig 10768 bp, 8 predicted proteins | sample 9134231 | NCBI WGS metagenome assembly JAEEGL01 (sample SAMN16246548, study PRJNA631951) | gut metagenome | biome: gut microbiome; feature: rumen; material: fiber-attached | host: Bos | place: Iran: Karaj | collected 2018-10
GACCGGGCAAATGAAAATGTGACCTTGGACGCAGGGGATGACCATGGACGTTTGGTTGCATTTCCCCGGCGCCTGGCCGCATCCCTCGGCCAGCGATGTGACCGTTGGTCACATGGTATCAATTTAAGGGCTTTGGGCCACCCGGGCGAAAATGTCTGCGGGAAATATGTTTCTGTACCTTGACATTATTCCCGGAAAAGAATATGCTTAGGTACAGAAGCAAAAAAGGAGGTGCGCAATGAACGGTAACGAGAAGAACGAATTCGAAATGAATGAACAATTCAATGAACACGAAGTAAACGGGCACGGAGGGGAAGACCCGAAGGAGGGCCGCGGAACATTCCTTAGAAGGCACGCAGGGCATTTCATGGAAGAGGCAGTGCGCGCGGAGCACGGGCGCCGCAGGGCGGCGGACGCCCGGGACGGCGAAGCACCCGGCGGACACCCGGGCGGACGCGGAAGAAGGCCGCACGGGGCAAGGCACGGAAAGCCCGATTCCCGGGACAGGCACCGCATCTATGATTTTGCGGAGATCGACGATCTCGGGCTGCTGATCAGCGCCTGCAGCCATCTCATCAGGCATCCCGCCGGATACGCCCCGGGACAGGACAGGGTTCTTCAGATGATTCACGCCGCGGGCGGCAGGATGGATCAGAAGGAGCTCCAGGAAAACCTGCGGGTACAGCCAGGCTCGCTCAGCGAGCTTCTTGGCAAGCTCGAGGCCAGAGGCTTTCTTGTCCGGGAGAAGAATGAGGAGGACCGGAGGAAGGCGTCCGTCGTCCTTACCGATAAGGGGAAGGCTGCAGCCTCCTCATCGGAAAAGCCCGACGCGGCGGACGGCGGAGATCCCCGTTTTGCAGCGCTCACCGCCGAAGAACAGGAGACCCTCCGCGGACTTCTGAGGAAACTCCTCGCTAAGAAGTAAGCAGACGCTTGTCCTGATCTCCGGAAAAGAGATACAATAGCACCGGCTTCCCATAAACATGGGAAGCCGGTCTTTCCATTTCTGTGAATAAACTATGATCCGGAGGCTGGTAATTCAATGATTGTAACGATTCTGCTTTTCCTGCTTGGTTTTGTCCTGCTGATCAAGGGAGGCGACTGGTTCGTCGACGGCGCCGTGGGCATCGCGCACCGCTTTCACCTCCCTGAGCTCTTAATCGGGGCGACGGTGGTCTCCATCGGAACCACCCTTCCCGAGGTCATGGTCTCCTCCCAGGCCGCACTTCAGGGCAATGCCGGCATCTCCTACGGCAACGCCATTGGTTCCATTATCTGCAACACCAGCCTGATCGCGGCAATCACCGCCGCCTTCCGTCCGCAGGCGGTGAAGAGGAAGACCCTCCTCTTCCCTGTGGCGGCGTTCTTCGTCTCCGCCGCCTTTTACGCGCTTATCGCCTACACCTCCGGGAACTTCAGCCGCGTGCACGGCCTGATCCTGCTCGTCATTTTCGTCGTCTACATGATCATCAATATCCTCCAGATGAAGAACAACCCGGAAGCGGCTTCCGGGAATGAGGAGGAAATATCCCAGGAAGAGAGCAGCATGACGAAGGATCTCCTGCTGCTCGTCGTCGGCGCGGCGGTCATCGCCGTCGGTGCCAACCTTCTCGTCAACAACGGAACCGTCATCGCCGCCTGGCTCGGTGTTCCTGATTCCGTCATCGGCCTGACCATGATCGCTCTCGGCACCTCCCTGCCGGAGCTCATCACCGCCATCACTTCCCTCATCAAGGGCCACGGCTCGCTGTCCCTCGGCAACATCATCGGGGCGAACCTGTTCAACATCGTCCTGGTATCCGGTATGGCGATCACGATCTCCCCCTTCCGCGTTCCCGCGGAGAAGACCATCGGAAGCATGAACGCCTCCCTGGTCGTCGAGATCCCCATCGCCCTCCTTGCGATGGCCATCCTCTGCATTCCTACCCTGCTGAAGGAGAAGGTCAGCCGCTGGCAGGGCATCCTGCTGCTTGGCATTTACGCGGCATTCCTCGTCTTCCAGTTCCTGCTCTGACCGGCAGGCGGAACCGGCTTACCGGATCAGCGTGATCTTCCCGAGAATCGGCACGCCCTTCTCCTCGTGCCGGAACGCATGGTATACGCCGAAGCACCACAGCACGAAGATAAACATCTCTCCGATAATCCTGATGTCCTCCGGAAGGATAAGGCGCAGGACCGCGTTCGCAAGAAGAAGCACCAGCGCCTGGTTCAGGTGGAAGCGCAGGAACCGGTTCGATCTGTCCCCAAGGAAGTAAGCGGCAATCCACCCGACAAAACTGAACAGGTAGCAGAGGATTGCGGCAAGGTGCAGGGTTATCTTCCCGCTGCCCTTATCATTGAAATTCGTCTGTCCCCCGCCCGCGTAAGCTCCGGTATTGAACTGCTGACCGTAGTTCTGGGAGGTATGAGAATACCCGGAAGTCTGTGTATCCAGGGAATCGGTGTCCTGTTCCGGAGTTTCCGCCCCGTTCTGCAGATAAGGGCTGAAGGGCGACTGCTCCTCCGTTTCCCCCGCGCTGTTCTCTTCGCCGGCGAATGAATTAACCCCCTGGGGCTCCGGTTTCGCCGCGGAAACCGTATCTCCGGCCTCTTCCTTCACCGGTGCGCCGCAGTTGGTGCAAAACTTTGTCCCCGGGGTCAGTTTGCTGCCGCAGTAGGTGCAGAACTGCTGCCCCATTTTCTGTGCCGTGCTCACGTTAAGCCCTGTATCTTCCATCGCTTTGCTCCTTCCAGTTCCGGCCATACCGGTATCGATCGTTTCTCCTGCTGCCCGGAGACGCCCTGCGCTTTATTTCACAGCATGCGTCCCGTATCTGATACGAATATTTTACTGCATATTCCTGCCCGCGGGCTCATCAGTTTTTGTTTCCAGATAAGCGGCAAAGGCCGACCGCATGGACGGGTGCATGATAACGAACGCGCACCTCGGCTCGTCCAGCCTGGTGACGGTGACCGCGCTCTCCGAGATGCGTATGCCGGTGTGCGCAAGCCGGACATCTCCGGACCACGGCAGATGCGTTCCGTCCGCGCTGTCTACCCTTACGTACGGCAGGGACTCCTCCAGAAGTGCTGTGAACTGTTTTCCGTAGAGCCTCACGGCATCCGGATCGCTGTGGAACCTGTACATCCTGGACTCAGGGTGTCCGTTGACGTTTGCCGCCTCTACGCAGGCGCAGCCGGGGCAGACGAACAGCGTGTGCGTAAACCTCCGGTCCCTCGGCCTGCTGCAGTAGTAGGACTCTATCCTTCCGGACATGTAGAGCGGAAGCCAGCTTCGCACCGCCTCCACCATCTCCCTTAAGTCCCGGTCCACATTGTGGATGATCTTAATGCTGGTTCCCGAAAGCACCGCCGCCTGCATAAGCGACGCCCACCTGGCGGAAAACTCCGGTTCCTGGATCATCCAGTCCATGCTTTCATCCGAGTACAGGAGCAGCTCCGGCGCTTTCGCCGCAAGAGCCGAGCCGAGGAACCGGAGAACTGCTTCCTGGATACCCTTCCGCCCGTCATAAATGCTGCGCGCCTCCTCCTGGAGGACAGCGCCCGCGACCTCGCCGGCCGGGGGCAGGGCCACGTCCATCCGGAACTGGAAGCCGTCAATATCATTAATCAGCTGCCCGATGATCTCCCCGCTGTCATTGGCCGTAAGATCGCAGAGCCAGTTCCTCAGCGCGTCTCTCGCCCTGGATCTGTCCTCCAGGGCCGCCGCAGATATTCCCGTGGTCTCACTGAGCTCGGGGATCCTGTTCTGTGCCCGGATCCTGGTCAGCAGCACCGCGCAGATCGAGTCCACAACCCTGGGATTGGACCGGGGGGTGCGCTGGCCGCTGCGGAAGCGGCTGATGTAGGAGGCGTCCAGGTTGACCTGCCTGCCAAGGCGCACATTAGACAATCCCGCGAGAGTCATGACGATGTCCAGCTTCTCCCCGAACATCCTGAAACTCGCGCTTCTCCCCCTGCCGATCCCGCCGTCCGGCTCTGTTCCGCTGTCCGCATAGAAATAACAGTCCAGGGCCTCCTTCAATGCGTCGTTCTCGGCGGAGGCACACTCGAGCTCCTCACACAGCGCGGGAACACGCCCCTTCTCCCCGGCGATGCTGAGAATTCCCGCGGAGAGCCTTCTCCAGGCTGCCCCTCCGCGGCTGGGGACCCGCGCCCCGCTGCCTATTCTGCTGATATTCGACTTGTCACAGCCGATGTATTCCGCAAGCTCGGAGGAGGAAACCTCCAGAAGCTCCATGATACGTTTCAGTCTGTCCGCAAACATGTCCTCACCTCATTTCCCATTCGGTCCGGGTGTCCATTCCATTTTGAACCCCGGGAGGGAAAGATCAACAAAGATGACTTCCGTTGTCATTGACAAACCATGGCAACTGCCGTATCCCCGGCAGCCGCAGGCATGAGAAAACGGCAGTGCACGGAAGGAAATCCGATGCACTGCCGTTTTCATGCCGCATTACAGCAGCCCGTCAGTTCTGTTTGGAATAATTGATCACATCCTGGAGATGCGCATTCATCCAGGTGATCTGCTGGTGGAAGAAGGCTTTCAGTGTTGCCACTTCCTGGGTGAGCGTCGGATAGCCGTAGGACCACCTCGCACGGTCCAGCTGCCTGCTCGCCTCGATTGCCGCGCCCTGGCTGGCCACGAGCTGGTCCAGATGGCCGATGACCCCGGCCTCGAGTCCGGGATAAAGCTGCTGGAATCTCCGGACATACGCTGCGGCGAACTTGCCCTTCTTGAAGAGCTGCCGGAAATAGAGGTAATCTGCGTAGTGCTGCTCGGACCAGTTGTTCATGATGAGGAAGTTCGAATCAAAATCCCACAGCGGCCCCATCTTGATGAGGGAAGAGCCCGGGTTCGCCGCATTGAAATCGTACTTGTAGAAGTAGACATTCGAGCCGGCGCCGTCCGAGGTCCCGAGAATATCCCGCGCAAGGATCCATCCGGTGAAGGTATCCATGTCGATGTAATTGAACATCCTGTCGGTCCCCTGGTAGATCTGGTCCTCCGCCTGCTGCATGTAATTCTTCAGCTGCAGGCAGAGCGGATCGTTCGGTCCGGTGATGTCGGGGTACTTGAAGGTGTAGGCCATCTGGTACGGCTGCCTGCTTGTGCGGAAATACAGGCCTCCCTCGTTCCACCAGTACGCGTCATTCTCGAAGAGATAGCCGGACTTGTCGAGTTTTACCCTCGAGCTGCCCTCCTCAACGGACTCCGTGAGAACATAGATGCCCTTCCAGTCGCCGTTCAGCATGACATTGACGAAGCGCATCTGCGGGACGTACTCCATTCCGCAGACGGAGGCGATGTAGTCGCCCATATAGGTATTCAGGTTATAGCCTGTGTTGAGAAGGATCCAGTCCTTATTGGCATAGGCGGCCCCCCTGCCGAAGAGATCCAGCTTGTCGTTGAGCTTTATCTTGTAGGGCAGCTTGTCCGTGCCGATGGCGCTGGTATTGCCGCGCACGCGGATCTTCATCCCGGAAGTGATCTGTCCCTGGCCCATTCCGGTGATGGTCACCGAGCCGGACACGTAATCGTTGCCGGTGATGCTCTTTCCGAAGAGACCGGGTTCCGAAGGCGTGATCTCCCTCGCCGTGGGGTCAATGTCATTGTCGGTGGTGATATTGACCAGAGGAAGGGCGGGAAGCTTGCTGTAGTCAAGGAAGAGCGCGGAAGCTTCGTTCTCGAAGATCACCGCACCTCCGCTTCCCACGCCGGTGAGCCTCACCGTGTAGCGCTGGCCGTGCACGCCGTTCTTGAAGTGATACACGCCCTCCCCGGGACCGGCATTCTTCTCCTCTACCACCGCCCCGCCGGCATTGGTGATCCGGATCTTGATTCCCACAAGGCCGGGCCTTGAGGATGCGGACCACTCCAGGCGAAGCGTCTTGTCATAGCTTCTTAGAGTGAATCTTACATCCGAGCCTACGGAGGAGTTAAAAACCTCCTGTCCGGGAAGATTCTTCGTCTCGCCCGCAGCGGAGACGGTAAGCGCCGGCGACATCAGCATCACGGCGGTGAGCAGGGCAGCGGCGGCACGGGCCGCGGCTTTCTTCAGGGTTGTAAGCATCATGATATTCTCTCCGAGTGCCCGGCAGATAATGCCGGAGACACATCTTGGCCTGTGAACTTCAGTTCATGGAATAAAAAAGATTCTGCATGCCGTATGGACACGCAGAATAATTATATATTCAATCCCGTCCTGAGTACCAGAATGAATATCCCACAAAATTGAATCCCGCAGATGCGGTATCCTCTGCCGTTTTTTACGGGAAGGGTGTCCGCGGCCGGTTCCGGCCTCCACATCCTCAGATCACTCTTACGCATCCCGCCTTCTTCACCGGGAAGGTCTGCAGCACCGGGCCCAGTGCGCCGGTCTCCCGGTCGCGCTTAATCACGGCAACGGTTCCGCTCTCATCGTTCGCGCAGAAAAGCTCCTCCTCGTCCGGCGACAGGCACAGTCCCCGGGGACTTGAACCGCCGCACTCATAGAAGCCTGTGATATCCAGGAGCCCGCTCTCCAGGACCTTCCAGAGAGCGATATTGCTCTGCCCGCGATTGGTCGTATAAATCATTTTTCCGTCCGCGGTGACTGCAATATCCGCTGCCGCGCCCGCGGGTTTCTCCGCGGGGTTCAAGGTATTGTACGAAGCCCTCTCCGTCAGTATCCCCTCACCGAATCCATACACATAAAGCCGGTTTCCCGCCTCAGTTAAGAGGTACAGGAAGGAGCCGTCGGGCGAGAACGCCATGTGCCTCGGCTCCTTTCCCCAGTCCACCGGCATGGTGGAGACAAGTCTCAGCCGCTCCTTCTCCCTGTCGACGGCGAAGATGTCCAGCTCATCCGCGCCAAGATTGGCCGCCGCAAGAAACCGGCCGTCCGGGGAGGGCTTCACGGAGTGCACCTTCGCCTGGACCTGCCTCGGGGTCAGGCTGTGGCCGGTAAGACGGTACTCGTCGGCGAGGGTCAGTTTTGCCTCATCGCCGACGGCAATCATCTTCACCGTGCCGTCGCCCATGCTGGAGACAAAAACATACTTTCCGAGCGGATCTGCGCTGACGTAGGAGAGTTTTGCCGAATCCGTGTCAAGCACATCCTTCACGGTCAGCGTGCCGTCCTTCTCCATGCGGTAGGAAACAACGTGTCCGCCGTTCCCAAGCTCGCACACGGAAATCATGCTGTCTCCAAGCACTGCGAGGATGGACTGGCCTGTCTGTTCTCCCCAGACGCCGTTCTCCGCGGCCAGCCCGGTCTCCGTGTCGAAACGGAATGCGTGGACTCCCGCAAGTTCCCCCTTAAAGTCCCAGTTTCCCGCGTAGAAATACCTGAAGCTCATACTAAACCTCCCTGTTCAATCTTTCCGTTGATCAGTTTTACCGCAGCAGCCGCCATCGGGAGCGCGACGAAGAAGCTCAGGGCGTCCGCGGCAGCCACGCTGGCGGCAAGCCCGTATTCCCCGAAAAGCGGGGGAAGAATGAGAAGCATCGGGATGTAGAGATAACCCTGCCTCGCCGTGCTCAGGAGTATCGCGTTCACCGCCTTCCCTATTCCGGCGTAGAACATGTTGATGATGGACACCCATGCGTGGATCGGGAGTGCGAGGCACTGCGCCCGGATACAGAAGGCCCCGATGGCCATCATGTGCTCGTCTGTCTTCGTAAAGAGCCGGATCAGCGGTTTTGCAAAAATGAAGAAGAACACGCAGATCAGTGCGGAACCGATGAGCGACACCATGGAGCTGAAGGTAAACGCCTTCTTCACGCGGTCATACCGGCCCGCGCCCCAGTTGAATCCGACCACAGGCTGGAAGCCCTGGCCGAATCCCAAAATCGCACCGAAGGGGAACATCATCACCCGGTTGGCGACGGATACCGCCGCAAGGACGGAGGTGGAGAATCCGCCGGCGATGCGGTTCATCACGGTGTTGGAGACCACCATCAGTCCCTGCCGCAGGAATGCCGTGGAGCCGATCTTGATCACCTCGGCAGCGCCCTCCTTCGTGTATCGAAACGATTTCCAGGAGAGATCAACCGCTGTCCTCTTCTTCAGGTAGGGATAAATCAGTATTGCGCAGCTGACCAGCTTTGAGATGGCCGTCGCCATGGACGCACCGGTGACGCCGAGACCGAAGGTGAAGATGAACAGCGGATCCAGGAAGCAGTTGAGCACAGATCCGAACCCTATGCCCACCATCGCGAGCATCGCACTGCCCTCGCTCCTTAAGCACATGTTCATGATCAGGCTGACGATCATGAACGGGGCTGCGTAAAGGACGTACTCCGCATACTGCATCGAGTAGGCCCTGCACTCCGGCGTAGCCCCCAGAATATCCACGATTCCCGATATTCCGATGCGGCCGGCCGCCATGATCGCAACGCCGATAAAGAACCCGCTGAAGAAGCTTGAGGAATAGACCTCGTCCGCCTCCTTCTTCCTCCCTGCCCCAAGAAGCCTCGCGATATAGCTGCAGGCGCCCGTGCCTATCGTCATTCCCGCGAGGGTGATGATCATCTCCAGCGAGCTGTTGATGCCCACCGCCGCCGTGGCGTTGGTGCCAAGCGCGCTGACGAAAAGGGTGTCCACGAGGTTGTAGATGATGGTAATCATCTGGGCGACGATGGTGGGAACAGCCATTCTGGGAATGACCTTCTCAATCGGGTCCTCAAGCATCATCTGTTTCTTTGCTGCCGGGACGGGTTTTGGCATAAAAACTCCTTTCGCGCCGCCCTCCTCCTCACTGAATCCCAGTACTTCCCCGCAATATCCGGTTGGATTTACGGAAGTCCCCGATCATGTCTCCGAGAGCAGCTTCTTGGTCTTCCACTTCCCGGACAGGTAATAGCTCATTGCGATCAGCCCCGGGATAAGCTGGCAGAACGCCGCTCCCCAGAAATACGCGTCTGCAGTGCGGCCGACGATTGCCAGGGCTATGATGCAGATCGCGACGCGGCATACGCCGTCCAGGACGCCAAGGATCAGGGAGAGCATTGCTGCTCCCGCGCCGGTGGAGATCGACTTCATCGGGCCGGAGAAACCGACCACGAAGCATCCGACCGCCATGATCCGGAGAAAGACCTTGCCGTACTCCACGACCTCCGGATCATTGGTAAAGAGGGAATAGAGCGGCCCCGGGATGACCAGGAAGAGCAGTGCGCCGAGCGCTGCAATCGCCAGGGAAAGGATGAGGATCTTGCGCATGATCTCCTTCACCCGGTCCATCTTCCTCGCGCCGATGTTCTGGCCGATCATTGCGCCGCCGGCACCGTCGATGCCCTGGATGAACAGGTTGATGAATTTCTCGATCTTGTTTCCGACGCTGTAGGTCGCGGAAGCCGTCATGCCGTAGGCATTGATGTTGGCCTTGACCCAGAGCATGGAGCCCTGCACGGAGAGCACGCGGATCATCTGGGGAATACCAAGCCGGAGGATGATCTTGAGATCGTGCCTGTCCATATGGAAATAGGACCAGTCCAGCCTGAATCCGATCTGCTCTCTCTTGCTGTACATGTAAATAAACGCTGCGGCGAAGGCGCCGATCTGGCTCGCCACCGTCGCAATTGCGGTACCTGCCGCCTGCATGTCAAAGACAATGACAAGGAGAAGATCCAGGAAAATATTGACGACAGCCGCCACAATGACGAAGATCAGGGGGCGCCTGGACTCCCCCATTCCCCGGAGTATTCCCGTGATCGCGTTATATCCGAAGATGAACGGCATTCCTATAGCTGTGATCAGGAGATATCCGGAAGCCGCGGAGAGTGCTTCCTCCGGGCAGTTCAGCCAGCCGAGGATCTGGCGGAAGAAAACCACCGAGAAGACGGTGAAAACCACCGAAACCATCATCATCAGCGTGATCAGGGTACTGATGACGCTCTTGAGCCTCCTGTCATTCCGCTCTCCCACCAGCTGGGCGATGTAGATCTGCCCCGCCGTGGCAAAACTGGACGCGATAGGAGTCATCAGATCCGAGAGTTCCCCTCCTGTAGACACTCCGACCGTGCCGATGCTTCCCACATATTTGCCGATAATCAGCAGGTCCGTCATCGAGTAGACCTGCTGGATCAGGCTGCTCAGGACCATTGGAACCGCAAAAGAGATAAGAAGGGGGAAAACAGGCCCCTCCGTCAGGTTTTTACCGACCGCTCTTGTTCTGCCACCGCTCATGAAACCCCTCCGTACCGGCAAAGGAGCGAAAACTCCTTCTGTGCAGGCCGCTTTGATATTCTGATCATACCGGCTGAGCGAAAGCGTGAGATTCAGATTCGCGGTTTATTAATTCAGATTTGGCAACAAAAAGCGCAGGCCCGGCGGCCTGCGCTCAAGCCGCGCGTCGCGCGTCTTGCCGGTGTCTTCAAGATTTTCGCTTCTTTCGCTTCAACAAAAAGCGCAGGCCCGGCGGCCTGCGCTTTAACTCTCTTTAATGCTCTTAGTCGATTGACCCTCCGGTCAGAAGGCTGTATGCCTCCTTGTACTTCGCGATCGTCCTGTCGATCACGTCCTCCGGCAGGTTGTAGTCGCTGTCCGGGTTGGCCTTCAGCCAGTCGCGGACGAACTGCTTGTCAAAGGAGGGCTGCCCGTGCCCGGGCTCATATCCCTCGAGCGGCCAGAAGCGGCTGGAATCCGGGGTGAGCATCTCGTCCGCCAGGATCACCTCTCCGTCCTCATTCAGCCCGAACTCGAACTTCGTGTCCGCGATGATGATTCCGCGGGTCAGCGCGTAATCCGCGCATTTCCTGTAAAGGGCGATGGTATAGTCGCGGATC
>JAEEGL014774056.1_pt1 | contig 10768 bp, 6 predicted proteins | sample 9134231 | NCBI WGS metagenome assembly JAEEGL01 (sample SAMN16246548, study PRJNA631951) | gut metagenome | biome: gut microbiome; feature: rumen; material: fiber-attached | host: Bos | place: Iran: Karaj | collected 2018-10
ACCGACTTCAGTATACGCTTAACGACGCTGGCGGGCATCTCTTCCAAAAGGTCCGTCGCATCATCGGCCATCAGGTTTTCAATTATGTTGGATGCTTCACGGTCTGACATTGACCGGATGATATACTGCTGTACATCGAGTTCCAGATCAGCAAATACATCAGCTGCCATGTCCTTGGGCAGGATCCTGAACATCTTCAGGGATTCCTCGTCCTCCATCTCACTCATGGCATCGGCGATATCTGCCGTATTCATCTCAGATATGGTCTGGCGAAGTTTTGTATACTGTCTGGAAGAAAGCAGCTCCTGAAGGAGCTCAGTGACTGTCTTTTCTACTTCCATTTCCATGATAATCTCCTTTGATAGTGGTTATTTTTGTACTTCGATACGGTGCAGAGTCACTACTGCATAAATGAGGATCTGACTTCATATAACCACCACCTTTCCCAGAGATTTCATTAGTACTTCTTTACTTTACCACAAAACAGCCGATGATGAATGCATATTTTTATAAATCGGTAAATATTTTTTTCACCTTATCCACAAGCGGTTCCTCTTCATCGAAATAATGAACATATCCCTGAAGCGCCGCCGCTTTCTGTCTCAAAGTCTTTGAGTGGCTCCAGACAAATATCGATGCTTTGCCTTTGCCGTTTTTGGCCTCCTGAATAAGATTGGCAGCTGCGCTGTTGCCGTCAAATGCAACCACAACAGATGGGCGTCTTTCGAATATTTCGTAGTTAAAGCTCTTATAGATTCCCATTCCCTGAGCCTCTGTGGACACACGAATCTGAACCCCATATTCCAGGAGCCTCTTCTTTTCTGCTTCTGTGATAAGTGACGGAACCACGGCAAATACCTTAAAGCCTTTTTTATTATGTTCCAAAAGATATTTCTCATATCCGGAGAGCTTATGACCTATAACAAAACACACTTCTTCCGGATTAAGACATGACATCAGCTCATCAAGCTGCTCTTTTCCGTTATTTGTTACCCTCGTTGCGCGGTTCTCAGTATTAAAGCTTCCTCCCAGAACAGCCACCGGCAGCCTGTCCCAGGGGATCTCACTGATATTGTCCTTTAGCTCCCGGTTTGCATCAAGCTTACCCTCACTGTTTACAGAGCTTCCTGATATCCTTACAGCCTTCATCTTCTCAAGGAGAACTTCCTCCATATCCCGCCCCTTTAAGAGCTTGTTAAAGGATTCTTTCTTCTCGGAGTATGCCCTCTGGCAGTCCTCTATTATGGCTTCCTCAGCCTTTCTCATGAGCCCCAGCTCTCTGTCCGAAAGCCCCAGCATCACTTTAAGGGAAAGCTCCTCATCAATGGATGATGTGCCATAGAGCGCAGCTCCATCTGTTCCCTGAACGCACCATATCCCCTGATCAAGGTACTGTTTAAGGGGATGATTCTTGAGGGAATTGAGATTATTTAAACGGACATTGCTGGTGATCTGAAACTCCAGCACAACTTTGTTTTTCTTAAGCTCACGAAGCACTTCTCTGCCCTTTTTACTCCTGATGCTGTGAGTATAAAGACCATGTCCCAGCCTCATCTTGGGCATCTGCTGCCCCGGTGCGAGACAATCGCTGACACACAGCATACTGTGGGCAATATTGTCCTTCTGGCTGTCATTCTCCCCGGCGTGCACTCTTATAACAAAGCTCGGATCCTTAGCCGCAATCTTCACCAGCTCCTTGAAAGCTGGTTTTAATGTGATGATGTCGTTGATCTCCTCTCCGACAAAATCACAGCCCGCCACGTAGGGATCCAGGGCAGTAGCCTTCAGCACTGCCAGATTCTGTTCAAGATAATTCTCGGGAGTCACTGCATCCTTTACGATAGTAAGGGGTATTCTTCGCATGGCAGCAAGGAACCTTATCATCACACCGGTTTCCCTGTATATCTTAGGCATGACTTCGTGCACCTGCCTGAGCATCTCAATGGACTCATACTTCTTTACCAGCGTGGTATCGCTAATCTCCGCATAACGCACGCCCTGGCTCTGATAGTTTCTTGCGATCCACAGGAGCTTATCCTGGAAAATAGTGTTCTTCGCATAATCAGGGTTTTCCTTATCGGCGATCATTATCTTAAGTGCCGCCTTTACATCCTCATCCGGAATCTGATCCACATTGTGAAGCTGAATCTTTTCCTCGCTCTCCCTGCCCTTGGTAAAGACATAGCGGTATAGATATACCTTCTCAAGATTGGTAAAAACAGCCTGTCCGTCCTTGATAACTGCCAGAGAGCCTCGTATCTTGACGATGTTCTGCTCTGCGTTATCAAGATTGTTTAATATGAGATCCGCAAAATTTATGAAGGTGTTATCATTTATCCTTCTGTCCAGATACTTTCCCTGAAGGTCCGAGGAACTGAACTGCCTTGCAACCTTTTCTCTCTGGGCGCTGACTTTTTCCCACTGCTTCTGGGTAAGTTCAAGCTCCAGCTTTTTCACATAATACAGCGGATACCTTATCTGGTGGGCAATTCCCAGGGCGATCAGAATATCACCGGGAAGATTGCCGTTCATATGGGTATGAAGATCCGACCTGAATTTAAGCTCCTTTTGCACATAGGTCTTAAAGATGGTCTTTGAAAGATCCAGGTCTGTTACCTTGGACTGGCTCATGAGCGTTTTTGCGATAGCCGGAATTGCCGCCTTAACCTCAACGCTTCCGTCGGGGTAAATGCTGGCGACCTCGATTCCGCCCAGTTTAAAAATATAGCTCTCTTTATCCCTGGCATCCACAAAACAGGGTACTTCGCCCTTTATCACCTGCAGTCCGTCATCTCCCACGGTGAGAGGAAGCTTGCATATCCTCGCCAGGTTCCTGATGAGATTCCCGGAATTGTGGTTTGGTGTGGACAAAACGAACATAAGCCTGTCCAAATCTTTGTACAGGCTTACGATTATATCTTTTTCATTATCAAGAAAAAAACATGTAAAATATGTCATTGATACGCCCCCTTACTGAGAAACGTAGATATCCCTAAGTGAATCTCTGTCCAGGACCCTGATCCTTGCATGCCCCAGTCTTTCTATGAGCCCCATCTTTTCCATCTCACGAAGCTTCCTGGATACGGTCTCTGTTCGAAGGCTCACGCTGGCTGCTATGTCGTCCAATTTTAGAACTATGTCATCATCAATGCTTCTGTCAACTCTGTACATAAGGAAGCCCGCCAGTCTCGCCATTGGGTCTTTTGTGGACAAAAGCATGTTTCTCTCGTTGGCATCATGAAGCTTTTTGCTCAGGAGAATAATAGTATTCATGGCTGCAGATGGATCATTTACTACCTTAATGAAGTCATCTCTGTGAATCTGGCAGATTGATGCGTTGGTAAGGCAGACTGCGGAGTAAGGATAAATACTGCCATCCAGGAACATTCCCTCCCAGATGATGTCATGGTCCGCCAGGATTGTTACAATCTGCTCTCTTCCAAGAGAGTCATATCTGCAGAGCTTTACTCTTCCCTTTCTTATGATACAGATCGACTCAACAGGCTCTCCCTCTCTGAAAAGATAACTGTTTTTCTTTAATGTCTCATGAATGGAGTGCTCCATAAGGCTGACCTGCGCATTTACAGGAAGTCCCTCGATAAGCGGTACGCTCTGGGTGCAAAAACCGCCGCACTCCTCGCAGATGTTAAGTCCCGCTATTCCTCTCTTTAATTCTTCACCATGCGTTTTTTCACGGTAAACGCCTCGATTAATTCCCATACTTCTTACCTGTTGATCCACGAATAACAATATGCCTGAGTCCTTACGGCAAAGGGCTCTGTAGTCAAAAGCTTTCTTAGCTCCTCCTTTGTATACCATGCCGGTTCGATCTCTTCCTGGCATGATGTGCTCTCCGAGAATGTACCTCCCGCCACACCTACGCAGCAGGCGTTTCTCTCATTTGAAAAACCTATCGCACTGTAGCAGGGTCCCCACCAGTCCTTGATCTCCAGGATATCAAGTCCGGTCTCCTCCTTGAGCTCACGTCTTGCCGCCTGCTCAGGAGTCTCTCCTTCATCGATGAGACCTGCAGGGAAATTGTAGACCCATCTTCCCATTGCCATTCTGAACTCTCTGTTTATCAGTATCTTCTCACCGCTCTCGTCGTGCATGATGATGGCCACCGCATCCTCCCTGTCATTGTGGAGCTGCTCAAAGGTGGTAATGTCCCTGTCACGGCTTATCATCTCATAGACCTTCTCATTGCCGTCAGCCATCCTGTAATGAATGTCATAGCGGTTGATGAATTGGCCCTGTTCCTTCTTTTCTATATATTCAAATTCCATTTCCTGTATATCTCCTTAGCAGGCGCCGTAAACTATCTGACGAAGCCCTCTGATAAAGCTGTAGTCGCAGCCGCCCTCGATCTGCTGCATATAGATAACAATGAGCTCTTCCTCGGGATCCACAAAAAAGTAGGTTCCGCCCTTTCCATCCCATCCAAACTCACCGATGCTTCCGTTTGAGCATGCCATAGAAGGATCCTGAAGAATCCTGAAATAATTGCCGTAGTTATATCCGATGCAAGCCTCAAAATCCAGAGTCTGCAGCTGTTTTGGTGTTAGCTGCGGAGATGTCATGTAGCCGAAGGTCTTTCTTCCGATAAGCTCTTTTCCATGATATGCGCCTTTGTTGAGCAGCATCTGGGCAAAATGAGCATAGTCGTTAGCTGTGGAATAAAGTCCCGATCCCCCTTGCTCAAACCATGGCTGTGCTGTGGGGTTCTCCATCTGCATTCTGCGCTTTACATCCTCTTCAGCTCTTACTACCTTGCCCTTCTTATCTCTTCTGTAAAGAACAGCCTGTCTGAATTCCTTGCCTTCACCGATCTTGAAATCAGTGTCTTCCATATTAAGTGGTGTGAAGATCTCTTTTTTAAAGAAATCCGAGAGATTCTGTCCGCTTATTACCTCGATTATTCCACCCATGATATCAGCGGAATGACCGTATCTGAAGGTCTCTCCCGGTTCAAAGGCTACTCCCGCCTCAGCCAGTTTGTTGCACACGTCCACATTTGTCTTTAGGATTCCCGACTCACTCTGAGCCCTGGCTTCCTTATATATCTTAGCCATCAGCCTCTCGGCTTCTCCGAAGTCTCCTGCATAGACTATTCCGGAAGTCATATTCAAAAGATCTTTGACAGTCATCTCATTTCTTGCCTTTTTGATTCCGTCGGAAGAGACAACTTTACAGTCAGCATAAGCAGGAAGATAATCCGAAACCTTGCTCATGGGATCCAAGAGTCCACGCTCATAGAGTATCATCGCAGCAAAGGCTGTGATCGGCTTTGTCATACTGAAAATCTTGTAGATACTGTCCTCTCTGTCGGGCTCGTAGTGGTTCTCGTATACCCTCTTTCCCTTGTGTTCCACCAAAATTGTCGCACCCTGAAGACGACCCTTTTCTCTCTGCATTTCAATAAGAGTATCGAGCCTGTTAAGCTTTCTGATATTCATAACACTTTCTCCGGTAATTAGTTTTAGAATTTAACTGCTGGAAGCAGATATTTATTCTGATAGAAGTCCACAGCCTTCTGGAAGTCTTCGCCCTTGTCAGCCTTGAGCTGCTCTATGTAGCCATGAGCATCATAGGCATCCTCGTCGACCTCAATAATACCTACCGCGATATTGCTGCAGTGGTCTGCGATCCTCTCAAAATCTGTTCCGATATCGGACAGATCGAAGCCCTGCTCAATGGTACACTTACCCTTGCGCAGCCTTCTTACATGGCGTCTCTTGACCTCCATATGGATTCCATCAATGGTCTCCTCTAAAGGCTCTATCATTTTGGCAAGATTAGCATCCTGATCCACAAAGGCTCTTATGGAAAGATCCATGATCTCCTGTACAGCAGAAGCAAAGATCTCCATCTCAGACTGCGCTTTTGGAGAAAACTGTCTCTTATTCTCATCCATGTTCTTAGCCTTCTGCATAATGTTGAGAGCATGGTCACTGATCCTCTCATAGTCAGTGATGCAGTGTAAAAGAACTGACAGTGTGTGTGAATCCTTTACCCCAAGATGATGGGCATTGATCTGCATGAGATATGTTCCGAGCTGATCCTCGTAGGTATCAACCTTTCTCTCAAGGTAGTCCACATCCGCAGCCTTCTCATCATCAAACTTTTCAATGAGCTCAATTGACTTATCCAGAGCTTCCTTTGACATATTAGCCATAGCAATGGCAGCCTGCCTTGCCTGCTCCAGAGCAAAAGGCGGATTTGACAAAAAGCGTGGGTCCAGAGTCCTGATTCCCTGCTGCTCCTCCTGCTCCTTCTTTTCCTTCTCATCAATAGGAATAGCCTTCAGAGCCAGAGTAACTAAAAGTCCTGAGAAAGGCAGCATCAGAGGTGTTGCCACCAGATTGATGAGTGTATGGATTCCTGCAATTCCTACCATTCCGATCTTGTCATCCATAAATGCAAAATTCACAACCGAATGGATAGCATAGAAAACGATCATAAAGGTTGTAGCCTTTATTACATTGAAAAACAGATGCATAAGAGCTGTTCTCTTACCGTTCTTGTTAGCTCCAAGTGATGAGAGAATTGCTGTTATATAGGTGCCTACCTCAGCTCCCACAACCACGGGAATAGCCATGCTGTATTTGATCTTTACGGACAATGACAAAGCCTGCAGTACACCGATGGTTCCCGCGGAGCTCTGAATGATCATGGTAAAGATGATGCCCACAAGAAAACCGATGAGCGGATTACTGAAGGTGGTAAGAACTGCCTTGAAGCTGTCCACATCCTTTAAAGGAGACACTGCATCCGACATGGTGCTCATTCCAAACATAAGCACTGAAAATCCAAGAAGGATTGTTCCTACGTTCTTCTTTTTGTCATTCTTTGAAAACATATAAAGACCAATACCTATGATAGCCAGAAACGGCGTAAAGGACTTTGGCTTTAACAGATTAATTATGAAGTTATCGCTGCTGATTGCATTTAATGAAAGAAGCCATGCGGTAAAGGTAGTTCCCAGGTTAGCTCCCAGGATCACGTTTACTGCCTGCTTAAGAGTCATGATTCCCGAATTAACAAGACCGACTACCATAACGGTAGAAGCTGATGAAGACTGGACAAGTGCTGTCACACCCACGCCAAAAAGATACGCGATAAAGGGATGCTCGGTCACCTTGGCAAGAACGCTTTCAAGCTTGCCGCCTGCGGCTTTGGTGAGTCCGCCACTCATTACATTCATTCCGTAAAGGAACATCGCAAGACCGCCAACCAGTCCTGCCACTAAACTAAATACTTCTAATGAACTCATTTTTCCTCCGGGGCAGGCACTCTCCTTAAGAGCTTTGCTCTCCATACCCGCCAAATCTGATTATTTCCGATGTTACAAGGTATATATTACAGGATAAACCTAAAAATTACCATAATAAATTTGCGTCCAGTCAATTTTTTTGCTGAGAAGTAGAAAAAGACATGGTCATTCTCACATACTTCCCATATTTAGTCTGATTTCCCTCCACTTTTTTGCCCTGATTGTATCGGTTTCCGTAGATGTTTTCCTCCACATCCACTTCGTTGATCCTGTTAAAGCCCAGTTTCTCACAAATATGGATAGACACTTCATTCTCAGCCTTCACAAGGGTCTGGACCTTATCAAACTGGAGCACCTCCCTTCCGTAATCAAGGATCGCGCTGCAGGCTTCCATGCAATAGCCCTGTCTCTGATATTTCTTTCCCACAAGAAACCCCAGCTCTATCTCTTCAAAGCCATTCCTTGCCGAATACCCGGCTCTTCCAATTATTGCTCCGTCAGTCTTCCTCTGAAGCGTCCACACGCCAAATCCCATAAGGGAGTAAACCTTTTCAATATAATCCCTCTGATAGGTCTTTTCATCCTCAGGATCATCAAACAACCCTTCCATATAAAGAGTCATCTCAGGGTCCGCATACAATTTATAAAACTCATCAATATCCTCAATGGTTGTCTCCCGTATAATGAGCCTTTCGGTCTGAAGAATCTCCCAGGGCTCTCCAGCGTATCGCTGGTAGGCTTTTACAAAAGAGTCCATATCAACCTGATCAATGTCATCAAATACATATTTTGTCTGAGGAAACTGGGTTCCCCTGTTGCCTTCATGGAGCATTCCCACAGCAAAGAAGCCCTCTTCGTGGAGTTTTAGGGCAATCTCACTCTTATCCGTTACCACGAGAGTCATCTCTTTATCCGTTATTTCTTTTCCGTCAAAAGAAATCTCTGCGCCATAACCACAATCCCTGATATACTCCGCTTCATCAAGGATGGCTGCGCGCAGAGCTTCATTCTCACGGTTCTTTTCATCAATCCAAAAAACAACCGTCTTAAGCATTAAAGCATCTCCTTCTCATAGGTGACTGAGTATCCTTGGGTCTTAGGGTGCTCGTTCCATCTCTCATTAATTCTTTTTATTATAACCTCGGCATCATCCGGATCTGTGTTGGTGATGATGACTATTGCCGTATTATGATTGTCATACCCGTATACGTCTGTGCTACGAAGGCTCTCTTCAAGTATCTCCAAAAAGATCTCCATAACCTCAGCTGTGACCTTTCTGTTTTCATTTCCCATCACTGCAAAGTGTATCATAACCGAGTTCATAACAGAACTGTCTCCAAGCCTGACAAGAAGCCTGTAGATATCCTGAAGCCTTTCGTTTTCAACCTTATAGGGCTTCTTGGTCTTATTGCGCTCTCCGAGGATGGTCCTTATTTCCGCGATTCCACTGATATTAGCTCTGTCTGATTCCTCCTCGGTCATGAACAGCACCGGATCATAGACTACATAGTCATGTTTGCCGGAATTCTTTACAACATAAAGCGCTTTGTCCGCCTTCTTAAACAGCTCCTCATAGCTTTCGCCTCTGTCTGCTGTAACCTTTACCGCACCGACAGAAACGCCCAGAGGAATATTCATATCATTTCCAAGGATCTTCTTTGCTTCTACCAGAATCTCTCTATTTAATGTAATTGTATTTTTCCTGATGTCTTCTTCTTTTGCATCCTTACAGAAGACAACAAATTCATCACCGCCCACACGGCACAAAATATCATCATCTCCCGATATCTTTTTCATGAGCTCTGCCATTGCCATAAGGAGCTGATCGCCCATGTCATGGCCAAAGATATCATTTACCGGTTTAAAGCTGTCCAGATCCAGCACCGCCAGCATTCCTCGGTTGTTTCTGCAGGTTTCATTCAAAACCTCCTCAGCCCCGCGCTTATTAAAGAGTCCTGTCAGATGATCCTTTGTGGCCATCTGCTGCAGTCTCTGTACATTGCTCATATTTCTGACAAAGTCACTGATCACCCATCCCACATACAGAACAAACATGACGCTGACAAAGATCAGATATCTCCTAAAGTATGCCCTCTCAAACAGACGGGATTCCTTGGTCACCGGGAAGACCTCATCCCTTACGATTTCTGTTCCCGATGTGTCCAGAACCTGCACATGAAGCTCATAATTACCGGCTGGCAGATTGGTAAAAGAGAGCATCTGCATGTTTTTCTGATAGCAGGTCACACCCTCGTCCTCTGCACCTTTAAGGAAAATATGGATCTGCGGGTTGGAGAGAGAATAATTCATCACCGCCACATCAAACTGGATACGTCCCCAGCTTGCTGGTATGCGATAAACTCCGTCAACAGGCTTTATCACTGTATCACCTGCCGTAAGCTCGGATATAGCTATTTCAAATTCATTGTTGAAGGAATCATAATTTTTTGTCGATACCCTTCTGACTCCGTCAGCGCAAGAAATATATAGTCTTTCACCGTTCAGAACATAATTGGAGTTGGCGGTTATGGCTGTATTGAGTCCTCCGCTCCTGTTAAGAAGCATATAGCTGTACTCACCGTCTTCCAAGAGATCCTTTTCATCAAGTACATATATTCCACCACTGGACAAAACCCATGCCACTTTGTCTTCAGTTATGAAAACATCGTAGTTGTTGCTGTAAGGGAAGGATTCCAGTCTCTTTATCTCAGTGCCGTTATCATAGTAAAGCGCATTACTGGTAACATAGATATATCCGCCGGTACAAGGTATGATCTTCATAACAACCAGTGTTTTAAGACCATCTTCTGCCCCGATGGTCCTTACAACCTTATCATTTTCTATAACAAAAATTCCACCACCGTCCGATCCGGCAAGCAGGCTTCCATCCTCCCTTTCCACAAGGGACAGGATCTGAGTTGTAATACCATCGCTCTCTCCAAGCGTAGCTACGACCTTCTCTCCTTTTATGAAGTTCAGACCAATGTTGCTGGCTGCAGCAATCCTTCCGTCGGAAAGCTCAACGCTAAACCTGAACCTGTCACCCTCTGTTCCCATGGCAAGGCTCGTAAAGCAAGCCAACGAACCATCCTTTCTCATCTTAACAAGTCCGTTTGGTCCATAGGTACTGATCCAGATGTTGTTATTCCTGTCGCACATGATATTTCTGATGCGAACATTTTTAAGGTAGTTAGGATGTGGGATAGGGACAGAATAATAAGTCTTAAGATCTATGGTGACAAGTCCGTCATTTGTTCCCGCATAGAGCAGACCGTCCTTTACAAGAACACTGTTTACCACATTGCTTTCTAAGCTTGCTCTGGAAAAGATATCTTCAAAGGGATTCCAGGAGTATTTCTTTATACCCTGCTTACTGGATGCAAACCATACATTACCCTGGTAATCGATAAAAACATTTACTATGGAGCTGTCAAAATCGTCCGTGGAAAGATTTGTAACAGTGCCCTTGTCGGAAACGAAACCAAGACCATTTTC
>JAEEGL015333444.1_pt1 | contig 10768 bp, 15 predicted proteins | sample 9134231 | NCBI WGS metagenome assembly JAEEGL01 (sample SAMN16246548, study PRJNA631951) | gut metagenome | biome: gut microbiome; feature: rumen; material: fiber-attached | host: Bos | place: Iran: Karaj | collected 2018-10
CGGATGACGTCGACGTCCGGGTAATCCGCCCAGATCACGGGATTCTGATGCATGGCAGCCTCCTTTGCGTTCATTCTTGTCCGTCTTCGAAAATGAGGATCCTCACCCCGCCCGGCGCGCCGTGGACTTCAGAGCGGAAGCGTCTGCCCCGGAGCGCGTCGGCGAGCGTCTCGCTGTCCGTGAGGAAGGTCGGGGTGGCGCGGATCGGACCGGGTTCCCCCGTCAGCCGCCCGACGTTCTCGACGTAGAGTGAGCACGGCTTGCCCGCGGCGTCCGTTCCGTAAAAGAGATAGCGGGCCGAAAGGACTCTCGCTTCCCCCGGCTTCTCCGTCTGCACGTCCGCCGCGCCCGGCCGGATCTCGCCGCAAAAGAGCGGGGAGTCGACGCGTCCCCCGAAGGGAATGATCGTCACCGCGCCGTCGGGGCTTCGGAGATTGCTGATCCCCGCCCCGTCGATGACGATCTCGAATTCCATGAAGGTCTTTTGCATAAACGCCTCCCGACCGGATCCGTCTTTTCCTTATTGTATCATTCTCCCGCGCCGCTGTCAAGGAAGCAAAAGGCCTTTCCGTCCGAAATGTGCAAATTCCGCTTCTTTTTGCCGCCCGCTCTTGATTTTTCATGCGGGATGCGCTATAATGGCCTTGTGTGGATTATCCACCGGATCCCCGAAAATACAACCTGCGAGGTATTGATCATGGCTGAATTCAGAGTCGGCGTCATCGGTCTCGGCGGCCGCGGCATGGGCCACATCCACGGCATCCTCACCGAGCGGGACGATACCGTCGTCACCGCCGTCTGCGACACCTACGAGGACCGCTGCGCGAGAGCGGCGAAGCTCTGCAAGGACAAGAAGAACTGGGATGTGGCGACCACCACCGATTACCGCGCGCTCATCGAGCGGGACGACGTGGACGTGGTCTGCATCTTCTCCGCGTGGGAAAATCACATTCCCGCGGCAATCTACGCGATGAACTGCGGCAAGCAGGTGGCGACCGAGGTCGGCGGCGCGTACTCTCTCGAGGACTGCTGGTCCCTCGTCGAGACCTACGAGCGCACCCGCATCCATTGCATGATGCTCGAAAACTGCTGCTACGACCGCAACGAGATGATGGTCATGCGCATGGTCCGCGAGGGCGTGTTCGGAAGGATCGTCCATTGCGAGGGCGGCTATCAGCACGATCTGCGCGAGGAGATCTCCTTCGGCGCGGAGAACCGCCACTACCGTCTGCGCAACTATCAGAACCGCAACTGCGAAAACTACCCGACCCATGAGCTCGGCCCGATCGCGAAGATCCTCGACATCAACCGCGGCAACCGGATGCTCTCCCTCTCCTCGATGGCGTCCGGCGCGTTCGGACTGAACGACTATGCCGAAAAGAACCCGAAGGTCAATCCCGAGCTCAAGACCTTCCGCTTCAACCAGGGCGACGTCGTCAAGACGAACATCAAGTGCGCGCGCGGCGAGCTCATCACGCTCACCCTCGACACCACCCTGCCCCGCAACTATTCGAGAAACTTTACCGTCCGCGGCACCAACGGCTATTTCAGCGAGGTGTGCGACGGGATCTATCTCGAAGGCAAGGCGTCCGAATGGGATCACGGCTTCTACGGAAACATCAAGGAATACCGCAGGGACTGGGAGCATCCCGTCTGGCGGAAGTTTGAAGAGGAAGGCGTGAAGGGCGGCCACGGCGGCATGGACTGGCTCGTCTTCGACGCGTACTTCGGCGCCCTGAGAGACGGCGAAGCCCCGCCGATCGACACGTTCGACACCGCGGCGTGGATGGCGATCACCCCGCTGTCCGAGGTCTCCATCCAGCAGAACGGCGCGCCCGTCGACATCCCCGACTTCACCCGCGGCATGTGGACGCACCGTCCGGAGCGAGACAAGAACCACGGCTTCTATACGCTGGACAAGTAAATCCGATCCGTCCCTCGACAGCACCCCCTCACACCGACCAGACAACTTTACAAGGAGGCATCTCTCATGAAACGTATTCTTCCGATCCTTTTGGCACTCGTTCTCCTGACCTCTCTGATGCTCAGCTGTGAGAAAAAGCCCGGCGCGGAAGGGCTCTACACCTTGAAGAGCATTGACGGCGCGCCCCTCGAGGAGCAGTTCGCGCCCCTTCTCGACGAGGGCATGAGCATGGAAGACCTGCTCTCCCTGTTCGGGCTCTCTTCGCTCGAGGAGTATTTCACCATCGATCTCAAGGCGGACGGCACGATCGCAGTGTCCGTCGCCGGCGAGGATTCGACGACCGGTACCTGGAAGCAGGAAGGCGACAAGATCACAGCCGTGATGGACGAAGGCGATCCCATTGTGATGACCTGGAACGGCAGCGAGCTTTCCTTCGTCGAGGACGGACAAAACTACGTCTTTATCAAGAAATAAACGAAACGGATCATCAAAAAGACGCGCGGTTCGGGCAGAAGCTCAGCCGCGCGCTTTGTTGTGTCAGGTTTTGATCGAACGGTTTTTGACTTTCCCCGCGATCCACGCGATCCCCCAGACCGCGCAGAAGACGAGGAGGTTGACCGTCACGACGGCGGCGCCGGTCTGCAGCGAGAGAAGGCAGGCTGCAAAGAAGCCGACGATGAAGCAGGCGACCGAGATCACGGCGGAAAGGATCACCGTGCGGCGGAAGTTTCCCGTGAGGCGCATCGCCGTGAGAGAGGGGAAAATGATGATCGCGGAAATCATGATCGCCCCCATCATCTTCATGCCGACGACGATGGTGACGCCGGTGAGGATCGAGAGGACCAGCCCGAAGACATGGGTGCGGATCCCGGCGGCGTGGGCGAAGGTCTCGTCAAACGTCACGGCGAAGATCGTCTTGAAGCTGAGAAGGAACCATCCGATCACGACGGCGGAGAGGAGGATGGAGATGAGCATGTCCTTGTCCGAGATCGTGACGACGGACGCGGAGCCGAAGAGGGACGAACAGATATCCCCCGCCCTGCCTCCGGTGAGGTTGTAGAGGAGCGTGCCGACCGCGACCGCCCCCGTCGAGACCACCGCGCAGGCCGCGTCTCCGTTCAGGCGGCCGTCGTTCCGGGAAAGGCGCAGGATCAAAACCGACGCGAGGATCACGATGGGGATCGAGATCTCCATCGAATAGAGCGATCCGACGCCAGCGCAGGATGCGAGCGCGATGCCGAGAAATCCGACATGCGAGAGGCCGTCGCCGATCATGGAATAGCGTTTCAGAACGAGGCTCACCCCGAGGACGGCCGAGCAGAGGGAGACAAGAATGCCGACCGTGAGCGCGCGTCCGATCACGCGGAGCAGAAACGGGGACGAAAGGATTTCGCCGAGCGTCACAGCAATCCCCCCCTTTCCGCGACGTACAGAGGCCCGTCCGACGGGTGATCCGCGCCGTGGCGGTGCATCGCGTCGTCCGCCTCATCGTCGAGCTTTTCATGGCGGCGGTAGCCTTCGACAGTCCCGTAGAACGAATGCCCGCGGCAGAGCGAGAGGACGTGCTTCGCCTCCCGGAGCGCGCAGGAAACGTCGTGCGAGACCATCATCACCGCGCAGCCGCGTTCGAGATTGATCCGCCGGATGGCCTCGTACATGCCGTGGACCGCTTCGGGATCGAGGCCCGTCACCGGCTCGTCGAGGAGCAGGAGCGTGTCCGACACGCACATGGCACGGGCGAGCAGGACTCTCTGCCGCTGACCGCCCGAGAGAGAGCTGAGCGTTTTCTGCGCAAGATCCGCCACGCCGAGCATGTCCATGGCGTCCGCGGCGCGTTTCTGGGCGTCCCGGCTCCAGAGAAAGCCCCGCCCGTCTCCGCGCACACAGCCTGACAGGACCACCTCGCGCACCGAGGCCGGAAAATCCCGCTGGATCTTCGAGATCTGCGGCAGATAGCCGATGCCGCGTTTTTTCAGCGCCGGGGCGACGGAGAGCAGGCCGCCCGCAGGCTTGACCTCGCCCGTGATCGCCTTGAGCAGGGTGCTCTTCCCCGATCCGTTCTCTCCGACGACGCAGAGATAGTCCCCCTCGGCAAGGGTGAAATTGACGTGTTCCGCCGCGACCACGCCGTCATACGCGAGCGTCAGGTCGTGCGATTCGATGAGATTCAAAGCGTTCCCTCCTTCGCGGCATCAGTTGAGAGCGGTTTTCAGGGCTTCGAGGTTGCGCCGGAGCAGATCCATGTAGGTGATCCCCCGCTCGAATTCCTCGGGCGTCACGTTGTGTCCGGAATCAAGCGTGAGCACCTCGCAGCCCGTCTCCCGCGCGACGGCTTCGGCGCATTTTCCGTCCGAAAGCTCGATCACAAAGACCGCGGGGATCTTCTCTTCCTCCACCTTCGTCACGAGAAAGTGGATCGTCGCGAGGGACGCTTCCACGTTCGAGGAGCAGCCGGAAAAAGCCGCTTCATAGTCGAGACCGAGCTCCTTCGCGAGATAGAGGAACGGGAACCGGTCCGCAAAGACGATGGTTTTCCGTTTCGCGCCGTCGACGGTCTCCCGGTATGCATCCCTCATATCGCAGATCTCTTCTTCGTATGCGCGGAGACGTTCGGTCAGCGCATCCTTCTGCGCCGGGCACAGATCGCAGAGATACCGATCGGTCTGCCGCGCGATGCCGAGCAGATTGCCGAACGAGGTCCAGACATGCTCGTCAACCGCTTCTCCGGCCTCTTCTTCCGTCTGCATGCCTTCCTTCACTTCTTCCAAAAAGGTACCCGCGGTGTCGAGCATCCGGCAGGACAGCGGACGGTCCTCCTCCTTCATCGAGGCGAAGAGATCGCTCACCCAGTCCTCGCTCTCGCCGCCGATGTACAGAAAGAGATCCGCGTCCGCGATGAGGGCGGTGTCCGCCAGGGTCAGCTCGTATTCGTGCGCGTCGGCGCCGGGCGGGAGAAGCATCCGCACGTCCGCGAGATCCCCTGCGAGGACGCGGGCGGTATCGTAGAGCACAAAATTCGTCGCGACGACGAGGAGCTTGTCCCCCGCCGGCTCCGGAGCCGATCCCGTGCAGGAGAGGAACGCTCCCGCGAGAAGCAGGATGCCGAGAAACAGGGACACGATCTTACGCATGGGGTTCTTCCTCCTTCCGGCAGTTCTCGCAGAGACCGTAGATCACGGTCTTCCCGCAGTCCACGGCAAACCCGTGCTCGTCGAGAAAATGGGCGAGGATCGTGGCCATGAACGAGCAGTCCATGTGGATGAGCCCGCCGCAGCGCTCGCATTTGAGGTGGATATGGTCGGCGCGGGAGCCGCAGGCGTTGTACTGATAGGTGGCGGAGTCGCCGCGTCCCGAGCCGGAGGCGTATTTTTTCAGAAGGCCGCTCTCCGTCAAAGCGGTGATGGCGCGGAAAACCGTAGCCTCCCCGGCATCGACCGCGTCATAGACCTCCCGCGCGGTGAAGCACCGGTCCCCGTGATCCATGAAGAACCGCAGGACCGCGTCGCGCTGTCTCGTATGGTATTTCATGATGCCTCACAATTGAAATTGAATTTCAATTTCAGATTATACCACGGGTTCCCCTCCGTGTCAAGAGGCCGGAGCAAGAAAAAAGCGGCCGTTACAGCCGCTTTGCCATGCCGGTGTTCGTGAATTCCTTCGTGCCGGTCAGCTCCCGCTCCACTTCGATGAAATCCGGGATCCGGAACGCCTCTTCCTCTTCGCCGAGCTCGACCTCGAGGATCGCCCGTCCGATCAGCCTGTCGCCGCCGATCTCATAGGGATAGACGTCGATCTCCATGACATGTCCCTCCCACGGAAAGGCGTACCGCGTCTTCTCGAGCCGGGAGTATGCCTCCTCAAGGTACCGGTCGTACTCCTCTTTTGAGATCTCCCATTCGTTTTCGATCCGCGAGATGCCGGAGAGATCTTCTTTCCGGGTGAAGACGTAGTCGGTCCGCCCGTTTTCGCGGATCAGGCGCACGCGCCGCTGGACCTTTTTCCCGGGAAGCGCTGCGAGATACGTCTGCACGATGCGGCGTACCCGGCAGCCCGGGATCGCGGCGATTTTTTCGAGATCGGGGAGCCGGATGAGAAATTTGCGTTCGATTTCGACGGACACGGGGAACCTCCTCGGGGATCAGAGCAGCTCTTCCCCCCTGAAGAACGAGCGCACGTAGGAACGGAGCTCGTAGCCGGTGTGCAGATTCTCCGCGCCTCCGATGAATTCCCGCTTCTCCTCTTCGGTGAGGCGGGAAAACTTGCCGAGGGTGGCGTCCGCTTCCATCAGGGCTGCGCCGAGAGCTTCCGGCATGGAGGCCGTACCCTCGGGGCGGGTGTCGGGCTGTCTGGGATGCATTTCCATGATTGTATCCTCCTTTTTCCGGGATTCGTCACACTCAGTATGCCCGAAAAAAGGCGCTGTGATACATGCGTATTGTACCGCATCCGAATCGGTTTGTCAAGTCCTGCCTCGCGGAGATCGCCGAACCATCCGGGCCTCGCGCGCATATCCTGTAGCGAACCCTCGGAAAGGAGGACGCAAAATGTTCAACGACAACTTCCTCTGCTGGATCGCCATTGCCCTCGCCGTGATCGGCCTCTGCGGATGGTGCGGGAACGGATCTGCGGACAACGGATGCGACAGCGGCTGCGGCGGATGCATCGGCTCCGGCAGCACCGGCTGCGGAAACGGCTGCGGCAATACCGGCTGCGGCGGATGCGGACGCTGCTGAGACCAACAACGGCGCCGTGTATGGGATCAAACCCGTACACGGCGTTTTTCTTTATTCGCTTCTCGTGCGCGCCCAGGTCTCGCGCATGTCGTCGAGGCAGGCGTCGGGGACCGATCCCTCGAGCGGCGAGCCGTATTTCAGCAGTTCCCGCACGTACGTCGAGCTGATCATGGAGAGCTCCGGGCGGGCGGGCAGGATCACGGTCTCGAGTTCGGGGTCGAAACGCTTCATGATGAACGCGAGATCGTATTCGTAGTCGAAATCGCTTCCGGAGCGCGCGCCGCGGACAAGGAACTTCGCGCCGCGTTCACGGGCGATCTCCGAAGTCAGGCCCGGCCACATCGCCGCATCCGCGTTCGGGATCCCGGCGACCGTCTCCTCGACGAAGCGCAGACGGTCCGCGGGACGGAACATGCCGGACGGCTTCTCCGCGTTGGCGAGGACCACCACGGTCACGGCGTCGAACATCGCGGCGGCACGGCGGATGAGGTCTTCGTGCCCTGCGGTGACGGGATCGAAGCTCCCGGTGATGATGGCATGTCTCATGCGTCGTCCTCCTCCGGCTCGGCCGGTGCGTCCGGTTCCTCCGGACTCTCTTCGGATTCGGGAGCGGCTGCGAGAAGCGTGATCCGCGTGCGGCCGTAGAGCGTGGATTTCAGGACGGCATAACGGGCGCGAAGGGCTTCATCCCCGCCGAACACGTCCGTGAAAATGCGCTCGGCTTCTTTCGCCTCGTCATGGCGGAGCCTCGCCGCGCGCACCGGTACGTCACAGTCGGTCTCGCAGACCACCGTTCCGCCGAGCGCGAGAATGCCGCCTTCGTCGATCGCGCGCAGCGCTTTCGGCAGCATATTGCTGTCGTAGGGCGGGTCGAGGAAGATGATGTCGAAGGTCTCCCGACCGGCCGCGCCGCGCAGAAAGGACGAAAAGCTCGTGTTGAGGATCCGGCAGCGCCCGAGAAGATGGGTCTTCCTGGCGTTGGCGGCGATCACATCCGTCGCCTCGCGAGACATGTCCACCAGCGTGGCGCGCTCCGCTCCGCGGGACAGGGCTTCGATGGCGAGCTGCCCGCTTCCGGCGAAGAGGTCGAGCACGTCCCGGCCTTCGATATCGAATTGCAGCATGGAGAATACGGCTTCCTTCACGCGGTCCGCCGTGGGACGGGTCCCTTCCCCGGGGACGGAGGCGAGATTGGTGCCCCGCGCGCTTCCTGTTATGACTCTCATTGGATCGTCCTTTCCGTCAAATTCATTCGTTGTTCGGTTTGCTGTGAAAATAGAGATAGACGTTGTCCGCGTCGGCAGCGGATATCCCCGGCACCGCGGCGATCGCTTCCCGGTCCGCCGTTTTCAGCGCGGCGAGGGTACGGAACGCGGCGAGGAAGGCCTTGGCCTTCGCGGGACCGATGCCGCGGATCTTCTCGAGCGTCGAGGTCTTCACCGTCTTGCGCTTCGCTCCCATCATCCGGGAGACGGAGTAGCGGTGGACCTCCTCCTGAATGCCGTAGATGAGCCGGAAGACGTCCGCCTGCCGTGCGATGTTGATCTCGCCTTCCTCATCGACGAGGGTGCGGGTCTTGTGATGCTCGTCCTTGACCATGCCGAAGACGGGGATCTCAATCCCCTCCCGCGCCATCAGCTCTTTGATGACGGAGACATGCCCGCGTCCGCCGTCGAGCAGGATGAGATCGGGAGCGGCGCTCATGCCGTCATCGGGCTTTCCGATGTGCGCGAGGCGCCGCGTCAGGGCTTCGGTCATCGCGGCATAGTCGTCCTGCGTGTCCTTCGATTTCATCGTAAAGGTTCGGTATTCGCTCTTCTTCATCTTCCCGTCGACGGCGACCGCCATGCCGCAGGTGATGTGCTCGTCGCCGAGGTTGGAGATGTCATAGGCTTCGATCCGCTCCGGCAGGACTTCGAGGTGCAACATCGAGGCGAGGGCTGCGAGGGTACGCTCGTCGTCGCGGTCGCGCTTCGCGTTGTTTTCGGAGTGCTTCGCCGCGTCCGTCACCGCCATGTCGCAGAGATATTTCGACGCGCCTCTCCGGGGGGTCCTGACCTCCACGCGATGCCCGGACCGCTCGGTGAAATACGCCTGCAGGAGGGTCCGGTCGTGCTCGGGGATGTCAAAGGACAGAAGGATCTCGCCGGGAATGAATTCCCGGGACTGATAGAGCGACATGAGGAAGGAGGAGAAGGGGGAATCGCTCTCGTCGCCGTCCTCCTCAAAGGTGATCTCGTCGCCGCCGAAGAGGAAGTGTTCGCTGTCGGCGATGTAGCCGCTCCGCACATAGAACACCGTCGCGCAGTCCCGGAACCGGACGCCTTCGAGATTCGTGAGGTGCAGGCCGATGACGTCGCACTCCACGTCCGGCGATCCCACGGCCTTCTGCCGCTCGCCGAGCTTTTTCAGATTCTCGATCGCGTCCCGGTGCTTTGCCGCCGTCTCGAATTCAAGCGCTTCCGCCGCCTTCGTCATCTGATCCGTCAGATCCGCGATGACGTCGCGCGTACCGCCCCGGAGGATCCCCGCCGCCTGTTCGATCGCCGCGCGGTAGTCCGCTTCGTCGACGTCTCCGGTGCAGACACCCATGCAGCGGCCCATCTGATAATAGACGCAGGGCCGTTCCCTGCCGATATCCTCGGGAAATCTCCGCTTGCAGGACGGAAGGCGCAGGGTGCGTTCGAGCTGGTGGATCACCGAGAAGACGGTCCCGGTCGAGGAGTACGGTCCGAAGTAGAGCGAACCGTCCGGCCTGCGCTTGCGGTCCATCACGATGCGCGGCCACGGCGCCTTGACGTCAATCTTGATATACGGATAGGACTTCGCGTCCTTGAGCTTGATGTTGTACTTCGGGGTGTACTGCTTGATGAGGGAGTTTTCGAGCGCGAGGGCTTCCATCTCCGTGTCGCAGGTGATGAAGCGGAAATCGTGCACCGATGCCGCCATGCGCGAGGTCTTCGCGTCGTGCGCGCCGTGGAAATACTGGGATACCCTGTCGCGGAGGGAGCGCGATTTCCCCACGTAGATCACCTTTCCCGCGGCGTTCTGCATGATGTAGACGCCCGGGAGACGCGGGAGCGCCGCTGATTTTTCGCGGAGAAAATCGATATTCGGAGAAAGATCTGCCATACCGTCTCCATAACAAATCGAGCGATGATGCATGCGTTCACCATCGCCCGTCATTCTTCACTTAACCCGCAGGACTCAAGCCCCTCCTGCCGTGGGGCGGACCGTTATTCGGCGAAACCGCTGTCGATGAGCGTGGAGAGGCCTTCGAGGGCTTCTTCCTCGTCGGTACCGTCTGCGATGAGGGTGATGGTCATCCCCTTCACGATGCCGAGCGAGAGAACGCCCAGCAGACTCTTTGCGTTCACTCTGCGGTCATCCTTTTCGACCCAGATGGAACTCTTGTAGGAATTCGCCTTCTGGATGAAGAACGTAGCCGGTCTTGCATGGAGACCGACGTTATTCTTAATGGTTACGTCGCACGAAATCATATCTTACGCTCCTGATGTATAATGATCGGTCCTGAGGCCGTTCCCACCGGCGAGCCCTCGCGGGATAACGGCGAATATGGCTACACCTATGATTATGGAATTATTATAGCAAAAACCGCACATAAAATCAATAGTTTCTCATAATTTTTTTATCGGCAGGTTCCACAACATGTATTGTGTCGCCGGGATCAAATTTGTATTTTCTTCTTCTCCCCGAAGAACGCGGAATACCCCGCGCCTCTCTGGTACAGGGTATTCCGGAATCCGGTTCGGGTGTATCCGATTTTCGATCAGGAGTGCTCGGAGACGTAGATGCCGACGCGGCTGGCGATCTGCTTCGCGACGTCCTCGGCGGATTTCGCTCCCGCAAAGACGGCGGAGAGGTCTTCCTTCACGATGTCGACGAGCGCTTCGTCCGTCCGGGCGATCTTGGTGGCACCTTCGACGATGCCGCGGATATAGTCGATAGCCTCCTGGTTATACGGCTGGTTGGAGTTTTTCTGGAAGTTGATGTAGTCCTCGGAATAGCCTTCGTCCCGCATCCATGCGTAGGGATCGTTTTCGACGGGCTCGGGCTCGATCGCATTGCCGTCTTCGTCCACGTCGACTTC
>JAEEGL016008042.1_pt1 | contig 10768 bp, 9 predicted proteins | sample 9134231 | NCBI WGS metagenome assembly JAEEGL01 (sample SAMN16246548, study PRJNA631951) | gut metagenome | biome: gut microbiome; feature: rumen; material: fiber-attached | host: Bos | place: Iran: Karaj | collected 2018-10
ACATATCCTTCAGTATCTTCTTCATCACTAATTATACCTATCTTTTTCTCAGTTATATTTTTCTTAGTTGTTTCACTATCCTTTAAAGTAATTAATTTTGAAGTATAAGTTACAGTATTTTTATTCATATTATCAAATGTAGATAATATTTTTGATACAAATGAACTTGCAAAAAATTCTACTGAACCAAATACTATTAATAATATTATTAATATAATAAATTTATATTTTTTTGGTTGTAATCTTAAAGAGAAATTAACTTTAACTACTAGTATACAAACTATTGCTAATATTGCTATACCAATATATCTAAGAACATTTTCTATTCCTTTAAGCTTTAAAACATTCCATATAAAATATGCTGTAACACAAAGAAACATACCTACAAAAACACTAGATATAATTCCTATTATTCTATTATTCTTTTTAAATTGATTTTTTTCTTCTCTACTATATTTCTTCATATTACATAGCCTCCTGCATTCTACCTATAGATAATTTATTTGCATCAGGAACAACTATAATAGTAGCATTTTTTTGAAAATCATCTTTGTTTTTATATTCCCAACTAATATTAATCATGTACCCAACTTGATCTTCAGTAAAATAATTACCTTCAAACATATTATATGGTGATATTTCATCAATATCATCAATTTGAACTTTAGTAACAGTTGGTAAATTAGCATTTATTTTTTCATCAGAAGCAGTAGAACCAACTTGTTTATATAAAGTATTACGAGCTCCTTCTACGAAGTCTGTTTGATATCCACCATAAACAAATTGAACTCCTCCAACATCATTTTTACTAGTTTTATTACTTAATGTAAAGAAATCTATGACAAATAATTTTGCTATTGTTTCTGCATATTTTTTCTTATCAACTTCTTTAGCATTTAAAACTTTCTTTAATTCGTTAAAGTTATCTTTAAATAATTTTGTATCACTGTCACTAACTACATAATCCACATCTTCATTTTTAATTGAATCTACAACTTTAGATTTATTTGATCTTGGTTTAATAAAATTATTCCATACGAAGAAACCTCCAATTAGAATAGCAATTATTATTAATCCAAGAAGTATTTTAGTAGTAGGTTTTATTCTTACCCTTTTTTCTTTTCTCATAACTAATTCTCTCCTTCTGATCTATCAAGTCTATCTGTTTCATTCTTAATTAAATTGTAAAGAATGATATCATTTGATATTTGTAATTTTTTAGATGTTATTTCATTATTTTTAGAAATAGTTCCACTATCTATTATTGCATCTGGATTTATTACTTTATACTCATCTTTTTGACTATTGTAATAAATATCATTTGTAATCCAATTTCCATTAGGGAATGAAACTACATTGTTATCTAAATTCATAATATCACTACCTAATGCATATTTTGGTTTTAGTCCAAGCATATTACTTAATGTTGGCATACAATCAACCATACCCATTGCAGTAGTAATAGTTTTATTAAATTGTCTATCTTTTGTCCAAATAATAAATGGAACTGCTCTATTTATTTCGTATTCATAATAATCCACAGGTCTATAGTTTTCATCTTCCTTACTTAAGACACTATCTGTTTCTTTATCATAATTATATAATCTTATATAATCATTTTTAGGTAATTTAGCATCATGATCTCCATAGAAAACCACTACTGTATTATCAAGTAATCCTGCTTCATCAAGCTCAGTCATTAATTCTCCAATTGCAGAATCTGCATAATGTGCTGATTTAAAATAATTACCTAGCTTAGTTCCTTCCATATATGGATATGAAACTATCTCTCCATTTACTTCTTCTTTTATATCAGTATCAAATTCACCATATTTATCTAAAGCATCAAATGGTGTATGATTACTTAACATTATTAATGTAGCAAAGAACTTACCATTTTCATCATATTCTTTCTTCATAATAGGTACTGTTTGCTTAAAGAATTCTTTATCAGATAATCCAAGTCCTATAACATTTTCTTCTTCTATTGAATATGATGATTTACTATAGAATGTATTATAACCTAAACTCTTATGTAAATTATTTCTATTCCAGAAATCACCAGTATTAGCGTGGAATGATAAAGTATTATAACCTTTAGCTTTTAATAATTTTTGAATTGTTTCATACTCTCTATTCCAGTAACTTACTGCTACTGATCCATTTGTTACTGGTAACAATGATGATGAGAATGTAAATTCTGAATCAGAACTAGTTCCAGATGAAGCTTGTGAATAGAAATTACTAAAATATATTCCTTCATCCTTTATTCTGTTCAAATTAGGCATTACTTTTTCACCATTAAATTCTTGATTAAGTGCTGCATTTTGAACACTTTCTGTATGAACAACTATTACATTTTTTCCTTCAAATATATTTGAATATTCATTATTTTTCATTTCAATAGTATTTACACTATAATAATCTCTAAATTCCTTAGCAGCATTATCATATCCAAATAACGTATTAAATTTAGCATCTAAACTCTTAAACAAATCATTAAATTGATATGTATAAACACCAAATTTAGTTACTAAGAATTCTCTATTCCATTGTTTACTTAATCTAGAAAATTCAACAGATGTTACTGTAGCAAAGAATAATGCATATATAATTATTCCACCTACTAATGTTCCTGTAAATCTCTTCTTTCTATTTTCCATTGGTCCAGCATATTCAATATATTTTTTCTTCTTTAAATAAATATGATATACCACCATGAATATTATTTGCCATAAGAAAAGAAAATCTTTAATTTGTAAAACATTTTTTACAACTGCATCTCCAACATCTACTGTCATTAAAGAAACAGCAATTAATGAAAATGATGCAAAAGACATGTAATATGTGTAATACAAAGAATTTACTATACATATAATATTTAATAGTACTGACATAACCATCAAATATGTAAATTGTTTTTTTGCTTTAAATAAATAAACAAATGAACCTAGTATTAGTACAATGGCAAAATCCGCTAATAAAGGTTTAATTGCAAAATAGTTATGAACTGTAAAAAATCTAAGTAAACAAGCATTAATAACACTACTTATAACAAATGCTATAAATTGTTTATTAGTACTTATATATTGTTTATAATTAAAATTTTTTACATCATTTTTTAATTTAATAAACTTATCCTTAATCTTCTTCATTTTTTTACCTCATAGAAAATTATAACATTTTTATATGCATTTTTAAAGAGCAAAACAATCCTGTTTTACTCTTTTTTTATCTTTTTATCTTCAATTGAATTTATAATCATTCCTATTACAAATATTTCTGAAATAATAAAAATCCATAACATTAATACTAATATATTAGAAGCACTACCATAATAATCATTATATGAAGCATAATTAGTTACATAAAATGAATAAATAAATGTAATTGCTATCCAAAGTACAGTTGTAAATAAAGATCCTTTATTTACACTTTTACTTGTAATCTTTTTATTAGGAGTTAATGTATATATCATTTTTATAAACAAGAATATTATAAAGAATGAAATTGGCCATCTTAATAAATTAATAAACCATAATATCTTACTTCCAATGAAACCAATTTGAGGAACAACACTTATTATTCCTAGTATTTTATTTCCAAATACTAATATAAATATAATAAATATTAATAATCCTATTAATAATAAAGTTATTATTAATGATTTAATTATATCTTGAATTGGATTTCTTTTAACACGATAAATATTATTAGCTGCAGCTATTAGAGCTTTTGTGCCACGAGATGCTAAATATATTGCAGATATAGCTAATAATATAACACTTAAATCTATTGTTTTTCCAGTAAATAAAGGTAAGATTAATTTACTAGTACTTGCTGGTAAACTAAGACTTATAAAATTAAGTATTTCATCGTATGATAAAGAAAAAGCAGATGCTACCATTCCAAATATTAAAATAATTGGAATAGATGAAAGCAGCAAAAAGAAAGACAGATGCCCAGGTAAAACGGACATTACTGGCTTTCCTAAAACTTCTATTATTTCTTTAACTAAAAGTTTTATTTGCTTCATTTAAATCACACCCACTATTTATCTTCTGTATTTAATTCTTTATTTGTTTTAACTTCTAATACTGCTTCATTAATTGCATCATCAATAGTCTTAACATCATCAGTTATCATACTATAACCTAATGTTGCACCAAAGCCATATGGAATATTTTTAAATTCTTTATTTAATTTTCTCATATATGCTATTACTTTATTTTCTTCATAGCCTATTAAATAAATTAAGAATTCATCACCATTTGTTCTAACTATATCACTTTGTTCTAATTGATTATTCATTAATATATTAGCAGCTTTTTTAAGAACCATATCCCCTTCATTATGTCCATATACATCATTTATATGACCTACTTTATTAACATTAACAATTATAATAGCTTGTGGATAAATCTTATTACTTTGCCACTTATCATAATTTTTATTTAAATAATGTCTATTCTTTAATGATGTTAAGCTATCAACATATTTTAATCTATCATTTTTATTTATTTTATTATTCTTATATTTAATTCTTATATATATTAAGCTAATTCCTAGTAATACAAATAAACCTACTAAAATATAAACGAATGTTAAATCTATTTTCTTACTATCCTTAGCTAATTTAACTTTAGCACGAGCCATATATAAATCTGGTTCTATATTTGATATATAAAATTTAAATAATCCAACAAAACCTTTATTATTACTCTTATTTAATACTATAAAGTTATAATCTATATCACTAAGTTCATCTTCATATACTACTTTAAAATTATCTAATTCAGAATTTCTATAATTATCATAAACATTATAATCTAAAACAACTATACTATTTTCATTTAATGAATTAAATAATGAACCTGGTTTTTTATATTCCTTAACATTAGCATTATAATTTTTTGAAATATAATCAGATAATTTATTATCTATCATAGATACTTCTTGATTTTTAAGACTCTTTAAAGAAGGGACTATAGTTTTAGTATTATTAATATGTGTTAAAACTATTACTTTTTCTTTATAAGGAGAAACTGTTTCATCAAAATTATTACCTAGATCTTCAAAATTATAATAATTAAATGCTAGATCAACTTTTTCATTATTTAAATTAGTTGTTAAATCTCTAACTGAATTATATTCTTTTATCTTAAAAGTAATATTCATACTCTTAGCAAAACCATCTAAGATTTCACTATTGTATCCAATAAAATCATCATTTATTTTAGATTCATATGGTAAATTTTTAACATAACCATATGTATACTCTTTACCTTCAAAATTAGCAATTGTAACATCATCTATTTCTTTAGATTCAAAGTATAAAGTTAATAATCTCTTATTATATGATTTTTCTAATTCTTTTTTACTCCATCTTGTATAATACTTTCTTAATATACTATCTAGAGTTTTATCTCCACCATTAACATTTAAAATGCATTCAGTATTTAATTCAGAAATATTACGAACTATATAAAAATTATTAGAGAATATTTCATTAATATATAATGTTTTTGGTATAACAGCATAAACTATATCATTAGCTTGTAATGCTTGTATAATTGCATCTATATTATTATATGAATTATATATAATGCTATCATTATCTTCAAAAGAAGATCTAATAGCATCTATATCTGTCTCTAATGCTCCAATAGTTACATTTTTTAAATCTGTAATTCTTTTAACTCTTTTATTATCTTTACTAACTAGAGCATATTCATCAGTATAGAATAATAATTCAGTATCTTTTAGATTAGAATTATTTTTCATTTCAAATGAATACTTGCTATCTGGATTTGCTCCTAATTTATAAGGAATCATATTAAACTTAATTCCTGTTTCTTTAGTAAAATCGTTTAAGAAGTCAAAGAATACACCTTCTCCATCTTCTCCAAATATAGGAATATTATTTAATACTGATACATCTACAGATGTATTTTTATTTTTTTCTATCCATCTTTTTTCTAGTAAAGAAAATACGCCTTTTTCATTATTACTTTTGTTTACTGAGAAAGCAACAACTATAATGATAGCTAATAGAATTAAAGGTAAAGTAATTAATAATATTTTCTTTTTATTAATATTTTTCTTTTTCTTCATATATTTCTCCTACTACCATACTATTCTATCCGACTTTTTATTCTTATATCCCATTATAGGAAATTCATAAACTGTAATTTCCTTAGTTTCACCATCATCAGTTGTTTTACTTACTTTTGTTCCTTCTTCTTTTTCTTTTACTACTTCAAATTGAACATCATACATTGCTCTAACTTTTTCAGGGATAATATTACATGCTTCTCCTGCAATATTTTTTGCATCATCTTTAGAAACATCTTTCTTAACTGTATATATTATTTTTATTAATTTACAATCTACTTTAACAGATGCTTTAACAACATTTTCTCTATCTGTTAAATTCTTTTTTACTTTTGCTTGAGCTTTTTCTGTAAAAGGATTTTCTTTTGTTCCCTCACATCTATCACCATATTTGTTAATTCCAGATGCTGGAAGCACTAATTTTAAAACTAGAACTATAAAAGCAATTATGATTAAACCTGCAAATACATATCCTAATTTTATCTTTTTTAATTTTCTTTTTGGTTTATTATTTTTTTCCATTTTCTAACACCTCTAACTATTTAATTATACTATACGTAGTATAAAAAAACAATAATCAATAAGAATTGATTATTGATTATTTTATGCTTTATTTATTAAAGTCATTGATGATTTATTATTTTCTGCAATTAGTTGGTTTTCTGATTCATCAATTGTTGTTACTCTTTGTGGTTTACCCTCAATACTTATTTTTTCCGCAGTTAATATTGGAGTAATTAATTTTGTTTCATTTGTATAGAACGAATCAGGAGCAACTGGTTCTGGTTGTTGTTCATTGATAGCAATATCTTCAGGTGCTTTTGGAGCCATAGATGCTAATATTTCATCCATAGGAATAGTAGTTGTTTGTTCAATTGAATCAACACTTACTGGTCTTAGAGATGGTTCTTCTTGGCCCATAGTTGCTGGTTGTCCTTGTGTTCCTAAATCATTTATAGCTGGAGTTGAATAATCAACTACTTCTGGTTCTTTAACTGTATTTATTGGTTCAGGTACTTTTTCTTCTGCCATAAATGCTGGTTGTTCTTGTTCTCCTAAATCATTTATAGCTGGTGCTGAATAATCAACTACTTCTGGTTCTTTAACTGTATCTATTGATTCAGGTTCTTTTTCTTCTGCCATAGATACTGGTTGTTCTTGTTCTCCTAAATCACTTATAGTTGGTGTTGAATAATCAACTACTTCTGGTTCTTTAACTTCATCTATTGGTTCAGGTACTTTTTCTTCTGCCATAGATACTGGTTGTTCTTGTTCTCCTAAATCATTTATAGCTGGAGTTGAATAATCAACTACTTCAACTGGTTCTGATATTTTTTCTTCTACAAACTTATTTTCTCTATCAGATATAATTCTCTTTATATCTGCAGCTTCATTATGTATAGCTTCTTCAATTTTCTTTAATTGTTCTAGCAAAGAAGTTGTATCATTTGAAGGTACATCTGATTGACCAACAATTCCAACAGCATCAAAATTTTCTTGTTCTAAATTATTAAAATTATCATTCATATTATGCATTCCCCTCTTTTAAATCTTCGATAGCTTTCTTTACCATTTCCCATTCACTATCATCAACTATTGTATCAAAATAACTTTTTCCATTTTCTATTCTTAATCTTGATACATAATCTTTAACTTTATTATTATCATCCTTTTGATTAAAAGTATATAATACATATTCATTATTAGTTTCATTTATTTTAAAAACCGAAATTAAATCTGCTACTACTTCTTGTCCTTTTGGATTAACTATTGTTATTTTTTCCATTTTTAGAGATACCTCCTTATTCTAAATAGAATTATATCATTTTTTTATTTTTAATACAACATTTATAACAAAAAAAAAATGGATACATATCCATTTTTTATTTTAAAACATAAGCTCCCATTTTATTATTATTATTTTCCACAGTTATAATAATAGCTTCTCTAATCTTATTATATTTTATTTCTTTTATTTTAGTATTTCTTATTTTCTTAATTATTTTACCTTTTTTATTCAATATAATAATATTATTTCCATCTGATAAAATAATTTCATTTTTATTTATTTCATCATTTTGAATTTTATAATTATTTATATCATAAATATATTCTCTATCTGTTTTTAAATTATAAAAATATAATTTATTATTATCTAATTCAACAATAGTATCATCCATATAATTTAAATATGATTTAGATTTATATTTTTCTTTTAAATCACTACTAATTATATATTTAATATTATTTTTTTCATATTTATAATATGTCTTATTATTAATAATAAAACTTTGTCCTTCATATAAATAATTATTATCAAATATTACTATATTTTTATCTGGTTTACCTGCTTTTATTTTACTATCAAGTATTATTATTTGTTTATCAGAAAAATTAAGTACTTGCCCTTTGTCATCCATTAAATAATACATATTATTTTTTTTGATAGTTTTATATTTATTTTTAAATAGAATTATATTATCAAAATTACTTATATAATCTACTTTATAATTATCTAGATCATAAACATAATTCTTATCATTACAAGACACATTTATATGACTACTATCTATATACTTATATGAATAATTTCTAGTTTTAGTTATCTTATGAAATTTATTAGTGTCTGTCTCTAATATACCTAAATAATAATCTCTTATAGTCAAAACTCTATTTTTTCTAACAGCATTTAAATAATCTAAGCTATATATATTTTTATTAACATTAAATTTTATTTCTTTTCTTAAACCATTAGTATAAATCATATATATTTTATTATTAGCTACAATATAGATTTTATCATTATACTCAAAATACTTATCAAATCCATCCCCCACCACACTGTTTACAAGTGGGAAAAAACTATAATATTTATCATCTTTTTTAACAATAAAATAGTCTATTTCATTATCTATTACTTTTTCTTTAACTACTTTATAATCATATAATAATACTTTACCTTTTTCATTTATAAAATAATTATCTATTACAAAATATTTATTTTTATAATATTTTTCTATACTTTTTACATTATAAAATAATACTTCTCCTTTTGTATTAACAATATTATTATCTACGAATATCAAATAATCATTAATACCATATATGTTATTACCAGAAACTAATTCCTCTGAATTAATATTATATAAATGATAATTATTATCTCTTGATATATAATATTTTTTTGAAACAGATACTATATCTTTCTTATTATTAATAACATATAATTTATTACCGTTATAATCAAATATTGTATATTCATTGTCATTATATGCATATAAATAAGAATTATCAAAATACTTAACATTTTCATATTTTTCATTTATGATTTTTTTAACTATTGTGATATCTTTTTTATAATCCTCAGAAGTTATTCTATAAAAGAAAATAAGAGATAATATAAGCACAGTTAAAATAATTATAGTTAATATAATTTTCTTAATAGTATTCTTGCTCATATTATCTCTTCCTTTCTAATTAATATTTATATCTATCATTTGTCCAAATATCATTTGGTTTTAGGTTCAAATTAAGACTTATTTTTCTTTTATTATCTAAATTATAAGATTCAACTATATCATCATATGTTTCTGTAGTAAAGAATAATTCTCTATATCCAAATCCATCATCTTCATATGATTTTAAAAGACTACTCGGTACGTATCTAATGTAAGGTACTTCTCCCATAGTTACAATTTGTGATTCACCTTCTGGTGATTTTAATACTACACAATCATCAGTAGAATGTGTCATTAATAGTGTATGCATAAACTTCTTAGCTTTTTTAGGAACAAACGCATCAGATTTATCATCATTTTCTAGAATTTTATCTAAAGTTTCTGCTTCTTCAGGAGTTATGGTATATACAGCATAGGCTTCATCATCATAAGCCCCTTCATCCAATAATGAATAAACTGACATTGCTTCTTCAACTAATCCGTTTTCATTATCAACTCCATATAATCTTTGCATACGTCTTTTACTTTCATCTGTTGGCAAATATTTTGTATTTTTTTCAAAATCTGCCTCTAATGCTTTATATTTTTTTAAAGTTTTTTCAAATTTTTCTTTTAAATTAGCCCATTCTGGAGCTTTTGAAACTACTATATCAGCTATTTCTTTATTTCTTTTATCTCTATATTCTTCAGCATCCTCTAATTTTTCAAATATTTTTTCAGTATATAGAAATTTAGTATATTCAATATTTTCATAATAATCAGCATCCTTATATTTAGGATCTTTCATTTCAAATAATTGTGGGAAAACTGTTTCATATGTTGGCACTACTTTATATTTTGTGATGGAATTACCTTCTCTAAAATATTTTACTTCTTCTCCTACCACATAACATTTGATTACTAGATAGCAAATAATTCCATGTACAGCTTCGCTATCACTTTTCCATACGCCATCTGTTGATAATGGCAACGCTACATATCTTATTGGATAATTATTTTTCATATAAACCTCCTATTTTAAATCTATATCTAATCCAATTGGAGCATGATCACTACCCATAATATCATCATAGATATATGCTCCTTTTACTTTATTAATTATACTTTTTGAAGTAATAAAATAATCTATTCTCCATCCAATATTTCTTGTTCTACAATTACCTATGTAGCTCCACCAAGAATATTTTTCTTCATCT
>JAEEGL016643367.1_pt1 | contig 10768 bp, 9 predicted proteins | sample 9134231 | NCBI WGS metagenome assembly JAEEGL01 (sample SAMN16246548, study PRJNA631951) | gut metagenome | biome: gut microbiome; feature: rumen; material: fiber-attached | host: Bos | place: Iran: Karaj | collected 2018-10
AAAGGAACAGGCTCTTCAATACGGGGGATCACGCACCGGCCGGATTGTTTTCCGGCTTCCCGTGCGATTTTTGTCCAGCGCTCGGTTTTTTTGGCCATATCTTTCGGATCGGGTCTGACGACGCACCGATTCATCAGAACCGGAACAATCGCGCTGACGCCGAGTTCAGTGGCTTTCTGAACAATGAGATCCATCTTGTCCGCTTTCGGAAGGCCCTGAAAAAGCGTGACCGAAAGTCCGGATTCTGTGGAAGGAAGCGGGGACAGCAGCCGGACGGAAACGTCCTGCCCGTTCAAATGGTCTATTTCAGCTTCCCACCGCTGTCCGTGCAAAACGATCTCGACACGATGGCCGGATTTCAGGCGAAGTACGGTCAGAGCATGGCGTGCGTCTTCCGGCATCAGGAATGAATGACCGTCCGTGCTACGATCCGGATCTGCAAAAAACCTGTGCATCAGCATGGCCTCCTGGATACGAAAGCTGTCCATTCTCCTTTTGTATTCTTCTGCAGTATCTGATAACCTGCAGCTTCAAGCGCATGGGCGACTTCTTCGCTTCTGAGAGAAACAATGCCGCTGCAGATAAAGAGTCCGCCCGGACGTATATGATCCAGCAGAGGAGCAGCAAAGGAAATGATCACGTCCGAGATGATGTTGGCGACACAAATATCACATACATCGGACACACGCTCCAGCAGGTTGCCCTGACGGACAGAAACGGTATCCTGTACATGGTTGTGTTCCACATTGTCACGGGCGACCTTAACTGCATCGGGATCAATATCGATTGCAAGCACATGTCCCGCTCCGAGCAGGGCGGCGCCGATCGCAAGAATACCGCTTCCGGTTCCGACATCAATGACTTCTTCACCGCCCCGGATCGATTTTTCCAGCAGAGAAAGACACATGCCGGTAGTTTCATGGGTACCGCTGCCGAAAGCCATGCCAGGATCAATTTCAATCACCAGATCATCGGATTCCGGATCGTAGGGTTCCCAGGTGGGTTTGATGACAAGGTGCTCACCGGCATGGAACGGTTTGAAATACTTTTTCCATACATCAGTCCAGCCCCGGTCGTCAACGGAACGTGTTTCAAGAAGAAGCGTTCCGTAATCAGGACCGCCAGTGCCGGGGGAGCAGGACAGCTCAGAAAGACTGTTCCGAATCGATTCAAGAAGGGAAGGCAACGCGGCATTTTCTTCAAACCATGCATGCACCAGGACATCTTCAGGCATGCTGTCCAGCAACGCGGGATCGATGATCTCCCAGATACCATGAGGCTGGTTCGGATCCGGGATATCCGACCGGTCCTCAATCATTGTACCGGACGCACCACTGTCCATCAGGATTCCGGATACACGATCGGATCCCTCCGTTGTTGTATGTACGATCAGTTCGAGCCATTCCATATGGTTTACTCCTTTCAGCCGGGACTCAGGGGGTAAAATCGGCAATACCGCGCAGCAGTTCGTATTCTCTTATATCCCTGCAGGTTGTATACATAAAGCGTGTGATGACAAAACCGGTACGGTAGCAAAGACAGATAAACGGGCAGTCTTCCGCAAAAAGGGTCTGTATCTCCATCAGTTTCTGTCTGTAGCCTTCCTGTGACGGCTCTTTTCTGAGTTCGTTGCAGAGATTGGTCATCCTATCGCTCTTATAACGGACATAATTGCAGGTGTTGCCTCTCATCAGAAGGAATCCGGGATCCGGGCATACATCCATGGAAAAAGAGACCAATGCCAGATCAAAAGATCCTGCAGACAGTTTTTCTTTTACATTGGCAAAAGTCATCGGTTCGATCCGGCACTCGATACCGACCTGGGCAAGCTGTTCAGCAATCAGATTGGCTGTTTCAAGCCGTACGTCGTTGTCGGGTTCTTCATATACATAGAAGCGCAGGCTCAGTGTCCTGGTTTTTCCTTCACTTGTCAGACGATCCAGAATACCGTTCTCATCGGAATCTTCCCACCCGGCCTGCTCCAGCAGTTTCCTGGCCTCGTCAAGATTGATCGTAAACTGGGAATCAAGCGTATCGTTATACATCCAGGTTCCCGGATAGAAAGGGAAGTTGGTCTGGACGGCCATGCCGGAATATACGTTGTTGATAATCTTCTGACGGTCAATCACATAACGGATCGCTTTTCGGACTTCGGGCGTCAGTTCGCTTGCCGAATTATTCGTAAGCAGACATTCAAGCTGGCTGGTCCTGTAACCCATGGAAACGGTTTTTGTACCTGTTTTGTACTGCGCGCCGGAAGTCGATCGCGTAAAAACGGCATCAACGCGGTTATATTCGTAACTGTCGATTACATCCTTGGACGTGTCATGAAAGGCGATCATGATCTGGCGAACGTACGGCTTCAGTTTCCACCAGTTCTGGTTCGCTTCCAGCGTCATATTGTCACCGGCCTTGAAATGACTGATGACATAAGGTCCGCTTCCGACGGGATTATCTGAGGAAACCTGTGAAGCCGGCACGATCGGGAAAGTCATTTCATAAAGCATGCCGAAGCACATTCTGGTGACGGATTTGGATGAATTTGCAGTCACAACAACCGTATAATCGTCCTTGGCTGTGATCTTCCTGACAAAATAGTTCAGGTTGCTGTAAAAACCATGATCTGTAATGTTTTCATCGCGGGCCTTGTCAAGGATATAGTTGGCAGACGCAACCACATCCGCGGCGGTGAGAGGAGTGCCGTCGGAGAACCTGACGTCCGTGCGGAGATGAAATGTCCAGTATTTGCCGCCGGAACTCTCTTCCCAGCTTTCAGCAATACAGCCCTGGGGCATGTAATTGTCATCAATCGTAATAAGACTGTCGTAAACCAGATTGTAAACAGAAAGCATATCCCTTTCCAGCGGCTCAAAAGGACGTACGGAAAGCGTTTTTGTGCTTTGTATCCCGATCGTAATACTGTTTCCGACATTTTCGGCAAAAGAACAATCAATCGGAATCAACAGGATCAGGAGAAGAAGTGAAATCAGCCTGATCAAAATACTTCGCCTGGTATATTCCATAATCTCTTATTACTCTCCCTGCATATGTTTTAGTCGGCCCGTCCGGAAGACTGTCGCGGTTCAGGGTGATTCCATCTGTACTGTACAAGGGGTTTGCCAGCCATGAGGCAATCTCTCCCTGACCCGCATGATAAGCGCAGACAACGCATAACGGATCCCCCCTGAACAGTGTGCTCAGATAATTCAGATACCAGCAGCCGAACCGGATATTGGTATCGGGGTCGTCCAACATTTCGAAGCGATAATCGTCCATCCTGAGCTTATGTGCGATCCATTCAGCTGTATCAGGCATCAGCTGCATAAGACCGCGGGCTCCGACTGAAGACTGTACGGTCGGCCTGAATGAGCTTTCATTCATAATGACTGAAGCGATCAGGGAGGGGGAAAGATTATATTCCGCAGATATACGCCTGATCGAATCTGCGTACATCAGAGGATAATGATCGTCTATGGCTTTCTGTTCTGCTTCATGTGCCTTTTGCTGACGGACCAGATAGGCATTCATAAGCATCTGAGCAGTAAACGAAACAGCGAGAATGACGGCCAGACAGATCAGTGAAACCCTGAGCCAGGAAGGCATCTGCCACGAGGATCTTCTTTCTGAAGCCTTTTTGCGTGAGAATTCAGGACGTTCAAATCCATCGACAGGGACCGCATATGCCCCGGGGACCGGTGAAGCGACCGGAACAGGAACGGAATCAGGAGGGGCGGAAGGAGAAACCGCGGATGATCTTCTGCGGCGGGGGACAGAAACGGTACGGGACAATTCAACATTCAACCGGTCTTCGACCTGCTGGAGTGTGTCATCCACAGGACCGGAGTTATCGATGATAATCTGCGAACGATCTGCTTTTTCGTCTGAGGACATGACAGCATTCATACGGGACAGCGCCTCTTCGCGGGAATAACCGTCCCGATCCATCAGCCGCTGAAGCTGAAGATCTTCCGGGAGCCAGACACACCAGACTGTATCGCAGTAGCGGTCATATCCTTTTTCAAACAACAGCGGGCAGTCCAGAAAACAAATGTCGGCGCCCGAGGAACGGACTGATTCAATCCGCCCGAGGATCAGCTTTCGGAGATGGGGAGCCATGACCTGATCCAGTCGTTCTCTGGCTTTCGGATCGGAAAAGACAAGACGCCCCATTTCACGACGGTTGAGGGAGGCGTTCGGAAGGATATACCGGTCTCCGAAAACACGGCGTATATCATTTACAGCCGATCCGCCCGGCCCGGTCAGTTCCCTGGAAAGCTCGTCGCAGTCAATGACAGGATATCCTCTGCGAACCAGTTCACGACTGACGGTGGATTTACCGCAGGCGATGCTTCCCGTGATACCGATCAGACGCATGTCGTTCTGTTTCCCTTCATGAATAGTAAAACCGGCACGGCAGTGCAGGACATGCCGTGCCGGATTGAATACCGATCAGATCCTTGTAGAGAGGAGCTTCTTTTTCAATTCGGCTTCCATGGAGTAGAGCGTTTTTTCAGCTTCGATCCGCTTGGCATGGCCCTGAGACTGGATCTCCATGACTTCATTGATCGTATCGATCAGATCCTGATTGGTCTGGATCAGCGTTTCAATGTCAATAATGCCGCGCTCGGCCTCCCTCGCAGTCTGAACAGTTCCGTTCTTCAGTGCCTGCGCGTTCTGCTTGAGCAGTTCATTGGTCATGTCAGTCACTGCAGTCTGAGCCTTAAGCGCTTCCTGGGAATGATGCATCCCCAGAGCAAGCACCATCTGGCTTTTCCAGAGAGGAAGCGTGTTTGAAAGCGTAGACTGAATGCGCTCAACGAGCAGGCTGTCATTGTTCTGAAGCAGCCTGATCTGCGGAGCCATCTGAATCGCAACCTGGCGGGTCAGTTTCAGATCATAGAGCTTCTTTTCAAACCTGTCGCACTGGGCAGCAAGATCGTTTGCCTTCTGTGCGTCCATGGCATCTCCGCTGGCAGCGGCTTTGTCCAGAAGTTCTTTCAGATCGGTTTCGCGGATCTGTTTCAGCTTTTTGTCCCCTGCGATAATGTACAGCGTCAGCTGATGGAAATAGTCGCTGTTCTGATCATAAAGACGGTCAAACATGGCAACGTCTTTCAGAAGCTGAGCCTGATAACCTTCCAGAGAGGAAGCGATACTCTCCACATTTACGGATACTTTATTGTAACGCGCTTTCATGCGGACGATTTTGTCCTCGGCCTTACCGAAAATTTTGGCAAGCCCCTTGGGCTCTTCCGTGTCCTTCTTGAAACCTTTCAGTTCGGAGACCAGATTGACAAGCATGTTTCCGACTTCGCCGGTTTCCTGGGTCTTGACAGCATCGAGAGCAGTCTGGGAAAAATCCGCAATCTTTTTCTGCGCATCAGCGCCAAAGAGCAGGACGTGATCGGGGTTGGATACATCCACTTTCTTGATAAAATCCTCGATGGCTTTCTTTTCCGCCTCGGTGAGCTGGCTCTCATCCAGCCCCGGGGCGGTTTCCTCAACAGGAGCGGCGGTCTGCTGAATTGGCTCGGCAGGAGAAGCTTCAGCCTCGGGAACGGGAGCGCTGGGTGCCAGTGAAAGCTGAGGCATGGGATTGGATTCAGACATGTTTTTGTTCCTCCTTCGATAAAGGTTGAGTAAAGGTCATTTATTCCTGGCTGAGGGATGCCTGGGTACCGGTCTCATCATCAAAACGGCTGTCATCTGTAATCGGAAAGTTCATAACGGGAGCGGATGAGTATCTCATCTGTGCTTCCGCGGCAGTCCGGGCGTTTTCCACGATCTCGTTCTCAGTGTAACCATCACGCTTGAGCATCTGCTCCAGGACATCGATATCAGTTGAAATATCAAGCATATTATCCCGATGGAGATTATCGATCTGCTTCTGGCATGCGGTGAGGATTAGATTCATCCCATGAACGGTCGTTTCCCTTGCTTCCTTCATTTCACCGTAGGAAACGCCACGCTGCTGCATTGTCCGGTAATTTGCAAGCATTTTCAGGGTTGTGGGCAGGTAGTAATTCATGAACTTACGTACCTGAGGGGCCTTGGCAGGAGATTCGGACACGGTCCTGAAAATCTGTTCACATCTGTCGCTGAGATTGTTCATCTGATCGGTCAGTTCCTGATCAGGGATGACCGCGTTTTCTTTTCTGATCGTGTCGATCATTTCGAGTCCTGTTGTAATCACCTGGTCAGCAATCTTATCGCCGGTCAGCGGAATGCGGCTCGCTTCCGCACGTCTTTTTGCTTCAGCTTCAGCAGCGAGCTGGCGGGCGCGTTCTTCGGCCTGACGGCGTGCGTTCTCTTCTTCAGCAGCCTGCCTTTCACGGTCACGGCGGTTGTGAGTGGTCGTGTCCAGACCGCTCCCCATGATGCTGGTGATCTTTCCGATCCCCAATCCGAGAAGAACACCGGCAATGATACCGCCGAAGGAAAAACCGCTTAATGATGAAAGAATGAGCAGTGTAATGATGAACCCGGCTCCGCCGGATTTTTTATTGCTGTTGGGATTCTTCTTGCTCACGTACGTCTCTTTCTCCTTGCCTGAATATCAAAAGAGATTATAACACATCAAAAATATAAAAGAAAGAAAAAACCGATTAAAAATCGCTAAGAAATCATCTGTTCCGGATCGCGCAGATCCTGTGATCAGTCCTTCTGCCACAGATCGTAACGGTCCTGCTGAAGGGCATGAAGGAAACGTTCGTTCGCATCGGGATACTTCTGCCTGAGGCTGCGCATCAGCGCCTTCATTTCTTCACGCCGGGTGTTGCCGTCAGCGGGGCATGGAGATTTGACCACCGGCAGATCAAGCACGCGAGCCATATGTTTCACGTGACTTTCCGGCAGGTAAATGAGCGGTCTGATCACCGTTATGCCGGTTCTGCTCATCACTGTCCTGGGATGAAAAGTGTGGAATCGACCCTCATAAAACAGAGACATCAGCAGGGTTTCAATCGCATCTTCCCGATGGTGTCCAAGCGCCAGTTTATTATATCCTTCAGCAACGCATGTGTTCGCAAGAACAGCCCTGCGCATTTTGGAGCAGAGGGCGCAGGGGTTTTTTTCCTGCCGGTAGTCGAAGATGATCTTCCCGATCTCCGTGTCGCGGACCTGATAATCAATCCCAAGCTGATCGCAGAGTGTTCTGATACCGGACACGTCAAACGGTTCCAGCCCCAAGGATACAGTCACGGCCGACAGCGAAAAATCCTTATGGGAAAACTGCCGGTATAAACTAAGGGCATGAAGAAGCAAAAGAGAATCTTTGCCTCCGGAAATGCCGACCACTATTTTGTCGCCCGGTTCAATCATATGGAAATCCTGGTCTGCCTTCCGCAGACAACCAAGCGTTTTTTTCATCAAGCAAACCTCTATTCCGCCATGATGCGAAGACTGTCATGCTGTGTGTGGCAAAGGAAAATCGTTTTATATAACGGCCGGAGTCTGCCATAGGCTTTTTCCGCGGCGGAAGAGGAACGGAACACGCCGAACACGGCGCTTCCGCTTCCGGTCATTCCTGAATATAATGCGCCGCCGGCTGAAAGCGCTTCACATGCATGAACGATCTGCGGCTGAAGAGATTCGGATACGGGCTGCAGAACATTGCCAAGATGCGTACAGAGCATCGGCAGGTCGCCGGTCTCCAGAGCGTAAAGAGCCAAATCGGTGTCAGGCCGCCTGACAGGCCCGTTCTGATGCCAGAGGCCGAAAACCTGCGCAGTGCTCAGACCGGGGCAGGGCTGGATCACAATCAGCCAGTAGTTATACAGGCAGTCATGGTTTTCCAGTTCTTCACCGATACCACGTGTCCGAGTCAGGCCGCCTCGGATAAAAAAAGGCACATCAGCACCCAGCGTGAGACCGACTTTTTCGAGCTCCGAACCGGAAAGCCCTGTATTCCACATCCTGTTGAGACCGAACAGCACAGCGGCAGCATCCGTGCTTCCGCCTCCCATTCCGGCACCGATCGGGATCCGCTTCTGCACGTGGATCCGTGCTCCGAACGTGCAACCTGTCGCGTTTTGCAAGGATGCAGCAGCGCGAAAAGCCAGATTGGTCTCATCGGCGCGGGAAGGGGGCCATCCTCCGGTTGTGATGGAAAGAGAGGAAGAAGGACTCAGGGTGATCTCGTCAGACAGGGAGACGGGCTGCATGATCATATCCATTAAATGATAGCCGTCTTGCCGGACGCCGGTAATATCGAGCGACCAGTTGATCTTCGCATATGCTTCCAGGATCATGTTTCCCTCCGACAATAGCTGATAAGAATATGATACAGCCGGAAAGGGGAAAACGCAAGGACAGGCCTGTTCCTGCATGATCCGGTATCCGACTTGCCAAGCAGAAAAATAGGATGTAAACTTATTATATTATCGGAAAGGAGCCCGGAAACGTGGAGATTCATACTCCGGTTTTTATCAATCTCCTGGCAATCGCCAGATATGATCATATGCCTGATTACCCCATTCAATTTATGACTGTCGGAAAACTGAGCTGGTCCAATCCGGAGGAAGCGCTTCTTCAGTATGTTGAATCGCAGCAGGATGAAGAGACGGGGCAAATCCTGAAGTCGGATATATCTCTTATTCTGCATGGCGGTAAAATCACCATGGAGAGAAAAGGAGAGTATGCAAACACCATGGTTTTTGCAAAGGGTCAGCGCTTTGAAGGGGTTTACCATACGCCGTACGGCGAAATGGATATGGCTGTATTTACCAAGGAAGCAGCCTGCAGATTCGGCAGTTCGGAAGGGAATGTCCATCTGAAGTACCAGCTGAACATCCAGGGGAACTATGCATCCACGAACGAGCTGCATCTCGAGTACAAAGCGGAGAAGCGCACTGAAAAGGGGAACTGAGCAATGAAAATCACGGTTGCAGGGGCGGGCACATGGGGAACGGCACTGGGCCGAATACTCGCCCTGAAAGGACAGGACATCGTAATATGGAGCAGGTTCCGGGAAGAGGCCGACAAATTGTCTGCTGACAGAAAACATCCGAATCTGCCGGACACCGTTATTCCGGATACCGTTTCCTTCACCTCCGACATTCCGGAAGCCACGTCTGAAGCGGATTTTCTCATCATGGCTGTTCCGTCTGTGTTTACGCGGGAAACTGCCCGGGATTTTGCGCCTTATCTGAAAGAAAAAACAATCGTGATCAGTGCCGCCAAAGGGATTGAAAGAGAGACGCTGATGACCCTCACGGAAGTCATCGGGGATGAACTGAAAAAAACCGGAAAGTCCAATATGATCACTGCCATAAGCGGCCCTACCCACGCGGAGGAGGTTGCAAAAGACCTTCCCACACTGATCGTCTGTGCATGTGAAGACCTTGAGGCTGCGAAATCAGTCCAGGAACTGTTTGACGGAACCTGTATCCGTCCTTATGTCAATCCGGACATCCGGGGCGTTCAGATATGCGGAGCCCTGAAAAATGTGGAAGCGCTGGCTGTCGGTATCGCAAGGGGGCTCGGATATGGCGACAACACGTGCGCGGCGATGATGACGAGAGGCATGGAAGAGATCCGCCGGCTCGGACTGGCTATGGGATGCAGGGAGAAAACGTTCTTCGGCCTGGCCGGAATCGGGGATCTGATCGTGACTGCGACAAGCCAGCATTCCAGAAACAACCGTGCCGGATACCTGATTGGACAGGGTGTAAGCGTGGATGAAGCAATCCGCAGGATCGGCATGGTCGTGGAAGGGATGAACGCCCTTCCGGCCGCGATGGAATTATGCAGACGTTTTGATATGGACATGCCGCTGATCAGCGCTGTAAGCGCGATCGTGAATGATCATGCGCAGCCGTCCGATGTAGTCAGGGAACTGATGAACCGTAGCCTGAAAATGGAGTAATCCTTCGGAGATACACTGATGCGGATACTGATCAATGACGGATGGGCCTTTGCAAAACTCCAGGCGGGCAGCACAGCCGACGATGCTGAAAAAGCGGAATTCGTCCGGGTTGATCTGCCGCACGACTGGCTGATCTGGCAGGGAAACAATCTCTATGAGACAGCAGATGTATGGTACAGGCGTACGATCATACTGCCTGATCAGCATGATCCTGTCGTGCTGGTCCGCTTTGACGGCGTCTATATGGACTGTGATATTCTGCTGAACGGAGAAACCATCTATTCCCATCCTTACGGATATACTGCATTCGACGTATCGCTCACGGGAAGAATGAAAAAGGGGGAGAACATCCTTTCCGTTCATATCAGGCATCAAAGCCCAAATTCCAGATGGTATTCGGGAAGCGGTATTTTTCGTGATGTCCATCTGATTATGCTGCCTGAAAACCATCTGGTCCCGGACAGCCTGTATCTCTGTGAAAACGAAAAAGAAGGAGCCTGGACTCTGCAGGTGACTGCCGAGACGGCGGGGAACATACCGCAGCCTTTTTCGTGCAGACTTTTTTCCGGCGACGGTCATCTGGCAGCGTCTGCAAAGGGACAAAACAAAAGCCACAAGGTTGAAGCCGTTCTTTTCATCCCTGACGGAAAACCATGGTCTCCGGACAATCCTTATCTGTACACGCTTGAAGTGTGTTACGGATCACACTGCGAAAAACGCAGGATCGGACTCCGGTCTGTTTGCCTGGATCCGGACAGGGGACTGCTGATCAACGGGAACACTGTCAGGCTGAAGGGCGTCTGCCTTCATCATGATCTGGGAGCGCTTGGAAGCGCTTTTCACGAAAAGGCAGCCAGGCGTCAGCTTTGCCTCATGAAAGAAATGGGCGCAAATGCTGTCAGA
>JAEEGL010319936.1_pt1 | contig 10767 bp, 7 predicted proteins | sample 9134231 | NCBI WGS metagenome assembly JAEEGL01 (sample SAMN16246548, study PRJNA631951) | gut metagenome | biome: gut microbiome; feature: rumen; material: fiber-attached | host: Bos | place: Iran: Karaj | collected 2018-10
AACAAGCTTGTAAGGCTGGAATACATATGATCTGATCTGATTGCCCCATCCTATTTCCGTTACTTCGCCTCTTATATCATCAAGTTTTTCCTTGTTTTCCTCAAGTCTAAGCATATAGAGCTTGGCCTTCAGCATCTGCATGGCCTTGTCTTTGTTCATGTGCTGACTTCTCTCATTCTGGCACTGTACCACAATGCCCGTGGGAAAATGGGTTATTCGTATAGCTGAAGAAGTCTTGTTGATATGCTGACCGCCCGCACCCGAGCTTCGGTAAGTATCAACTCTTATATCTTCATCTTTTATCTCAATATCAAGATCTTCCACTATCTCGGGCATAACATCCAGAGACACAAAAGAAGTCTGTCTCTTGCCCTGAGCGTTAAAGGGAGAGATTCTTACAAGTCTGTGAACCCCCTTCTCGCTCTTAAGATATCCGTAGGCATTGGTGCCGTTTACCTGGAAAGTAACGGACTTGATTCCGGCTTCGTCTCCGTCAAGATAATCGATTACCTCAACCTGAAAGCCCTTCTTTTCTGCCCAACGTGTATACATACGGTATAGCATCTGAGCCCAGTCGCAACTCTCTGTTCCGCCGGCTCCCGCATTAAGCTTCAAAATGGCATTGTTACGGTCAAATTCACCCGAAAGGAGAGTCGATATTCTGATGTCATCGAGTTTTTCGATAAAAGCATCCAGCTCGGCTCTTATCTCAGGCACAAGGCTTTCATCTTCTTCCTCATATCCCATCTCAATAAGAGTCTCTATATCCGAATACTGTGTCTCAAGGCCTGTAATGGTCTCCACGACATCCTTCATGTCTTTAAGATCTTTCATCTTAAGGTTGGAACTGTCGGGATCGTCCCAAAAGCCAGGAGCCTCCATCTCTCTCTCAAGCTCTTCTATTCTTTTTGTTTTGTTCTCTAAATCAAGAGAAGCTCGCACCTCGGACAATGTGTCCTTATAGGATGCCAGCTCCACCTTGTACTGGTCTAATTCTACCATTCTTTAACTTCTTCCGTGACAATTCTTATACTTCTTGCCGCTTCCGCAAGGACATGGATCATTGGGATAAACCTTTGCTTCCATTCTCTTCTGCGGTTTCTTGCCGAGGGAGTCATCCTTGTTGGTTCCCGTAACCTTGGCAACCTGTTCACGTTCAACCTTTTCCTCAACTCTCACGTGACACAGTATCTTAACCGTGTCTTCTCTGATAGCATCGGTCATGGCATCAAACATATCGTATCCGGCCATCTTGTATTCCACAAGCGGGTCTCTCTGACCATAAGCCTGAAGGCCTATACCCTGTCTTAACTGGTCCATATCATCGATATGATCCATCCATTTACGATCTATTGTCTTAAGAAGAACAACTCGCTCAAGTTCTCTGATAGCCTCGGTATTGGGGAATTCCGCTTCCTTAGCTTCGTAGAACTTAACAGCCTCTTCCTTAAGCTGCTGTTTCAGTTCGCCCTTGTTTTTACCCTTGAATCTGTTAAGAGTCATGGGCTCAAGGGGAATAATAGGCAAAAGTTCCGTATTAAGATCTTTAAGATCCCAATCCTCCGGATTATTGTCTTCGCCGATGGTATTGTCCACAACGCTCTCTACGATATCCGTAAACATCTTGTAGATAACGTCGCGCATGCTCTCTCCGTCAAGAACTCGACGTCTTTCGGCATATATAATCTCTCTCTGATCGTTGTTAACCTGGTCGTATTCAAGAAGATTCTTACGTATACCAAAGTTGTTGCTCTCGATTTTCTTCTGAGCATTCTCAATAGCTTTGGTAAGCATTCTGTGCTCGATTTCCTGATTCTCGGGAATACCCAGCGTATTGAACATATTGATGAGATTGGCTGAACCAAAGAGTCTCATCAGATCGTCTTCCAGTGAAATATAGAACTTGGACTCACCGGGATCTCCCTGACGTCCGGATCTACCTCTTAACTGGTTGTCTATACGTCTTGATTCATGTCTCTCTGTACCGATGATCTTAAGTCCGCCGGCAGCCTTTGCCTCATCATCAAGCTTAATATCGGTTCCTCGACCTGCCATGTTGGTAGCAATTGTAACCTTACCGTGGATACCGGCCTCGGCTACGATCTCAGCTTCCATCTCATGGAATTTTGCATTGAGGACTTTGTGCTCTATACCCTCTTTTCTTAAAAGGGCACTGAGTTCTTCACTGGCTTCGATGGTAATTGTACCTACAAGTACAGGCTGTCCCTTGGCGTGAGCCTCTTTAACGGCCTCAACGATACAGTGAAGTTTCTCTTTTCTTGTCTTATATACCGCATCCTGCCGGTCTATTCTTGCAACAGGCTTATTAGTAGGAATCTCTATAACGTCCATTCCGTAGATATCACGGAATTCCTTCTCTTCTGTAAGAGCCGTACCGGTCATACCGGATTTCTTTTCGAATTTGTTGAAGAAATTCTGGAAAGTAATGGTTGCAAGTGTCTTACTCTCTCTCTTAACCTTTACATGTTCCTTTGCTTCTATGGCCTGATGAAGACCGTCGGAATATCTTCTACCGGGCATGATACGGCCGGTAAATTCGTCGACAATAAGGACCTGATCGTCTTTTACAACATAATCCTGATCTCTGAACATAAGGTTATGCGCACGAAGAGCCAGTATTACATTGTGCTGAATCTCGATATTCTCGGGATCGGCCAGGTTGTCGATATGGAAAAACTGCTCAACCTTGTTTACACCCTGTTCGGTAAGGTTAAGATTCTTGTCCTTCTCGTTAACAATGAAGTCACCTGTCTCCTGTCTCTCAAGACCCATGATGGCATCCATCTTTGACAGGTCTTCCATATCCTCACCACGCTGCAGCTGTCTTGCCAGAATATCGCAGGCTTCATAGAGCTTGGTGGATTTTCCGCTTTGTCCCGAAATAATAAGGGGTGTACGGGCTTCATCAATAAGAACAGAGTCGACCTCATCGATTATGGCATAGCCCAGCTTACGGAGCACAAGCTGCTCCTTGTAGATGACCATGTTGTCTCTCAGATAGTCGAAACCGAGTTCATTGTTTGTTACATAAGTAATATCGCATCCGTAGGCCTGCTGACGCTCTTCGGGAGTCATAGAATTAAGAACCACACCTACCTTAAGGCCCAGGAATTCATGTACCTGTCCCATCCAGTCGGCATCACGCTTAGCCAGATAATCATTTACGGTTACGATATATACACCTTCACCCTTGAGGGCATTGAGATATGCGGGAAGGGTAGACACAAGTGTTTTACCTTCACCTGTCTTCATTTCGGCAATTCGACCCTGGTGGAGTATTATTCCACCTATGATCTGAACCCGATAATGCTCCATCCCAAGTACTCTTTTTGCTGCCTCTCTTACAGTGGCAAAAGCTTCGGGAAGCAGGTCGTCAAGCGTTTCGCCCTCAGCAAGTCTCTCCTTGAATTCCTTGGTCTTAGCCTTCAGTTCATCATCGGAAAGCTGCTGCATGGTAGGTCTTAACGCTTCAACCATATCTACCAGCGGCATGATTCTCTTAAGCTCACGCTCACTATGTGTCCCAAATAATTTATCAACAATTTTGCTCATATAAGCAAATCTCCTAACAGCTAATTAGTATACTTTTGCTTCCTCTTCCTTGTTAAGCACACGTAATCCACCCTGGACAAGCGCAAGAAGCTCATCCTCTCCGGGATATACTGTGAAAGGAGCAATCCATTCAGCTCTCTCCTTAAGGCCTGCAACAACTTCCTTGTCGTAAGCGATACCGCCTGTTACAACGATTCTGTCTACCTTGCCCTTAAGAACTGTAGCCATTGAACCCATATCCTTTGCAACCTGGAAAATGAATGCATCTCTGACTGCTTTTGCCTTAGCATCGCCGTCATTAACAAGCTTATCAACATCTCTCATGTCGTTTGTTCCGACATAAGCGTTGAATCCGCCGTTACCTACTATCTTCTTATATACTTCTGCCTCAGAATACTTTCCTGAGAAACACATCTTAATAAGGGCACCTGAAGGTACACCGCCTGCTCTTTCAGGTGAGAATGCGCCGTCTCCGTCAAGGGCGTTGAATACATCAACAACACGGCCGCCTGTGTGCGCACCTACGGATACACCGCCACCCATGTGAACAACGATGAGGTTAAGGTCTTCATAAGCCTTGCCTGCTTCCTTAGCATATCTTCTTGCCACTGCCTTCTGATTAAGAGCATGGAAAACTGAGATACGGGGAAGTTCGGGAACACCTGAATATCTTGCCTCATCACAAAGTTCATCAACAACTGTAGGATCTACTATAAAGCTTGGCACACCGATGGAATCACCGATCTCTTTTGCAAGAATACCACCGAGGTTGGAAGCATGCTGACCCTGAACACCGATCTTAAGATCGTTAACAAGGGCGTCTGTTACTTCATATGTACCACCGGGAATAGGCTTAAGCATTCCGCCACGTCCTACAACCATACCAAGAGAGTTGATATCAAAATTCTTCTCCTTAAGTACGCTTAAGATAATATCCTTACGGAAATCCTTCTGATCTGCGATATTGCTGTACTTTGCAATCTCTTCCGTTGAATGACGAAGTGTCTCGTCAAAAAGGAGTGTCTCATCTTCGAAAACACCTATCTTTGTTGATGTAGAACCGGGATTTATAACCAAACTTTTAACTGACATATTAGTATCCTCCAATTTTTGTAGTTTTTTACTTATTTATTAGCATTGATTCTCTCGGCAACAACGGCTGCAAGAGCAATGGAATTAACCTTAACATCCACTGTATCTGAACGTGATGTTAAAATAACAGGTGCTTTTGTTCCTGTAAGTATGTTACCGTTCTTGCAAGGAACCATATGAACAATAGTCTTGTAAACAAGATTACCTGCGTGGATATCAGGGAATACAAGAATATCCGCATCTCCGGCAACCTTTCTGTCAAGGGCTCCCTTTTCTTCTGCTGCTTCCTTGTAAAGAGCAATATCCATTGAGAGAGGTCCGTCAATGATACATCCCTTGATCTCTCCCTCATCGTTAAGCTTTGTAAGTTCAGCCGCATCAAGAGTACAAGGCATCTTTTCATTTACTGTTTCAAGTGCTGCAAGTACAGCCACCTTAGGATTCTCAACTCCGCATGCATTTGCTACTTCTACCGTATAATCAATCATGCACTTCTTGTCATCCAGTGTAGGATATGGCATAAATGCAACGTCTGTAAGGAAAAGAAGTCTGTCGATACCGGGAATCTCAAACACACATACATGTGAAAGAGGCTTACCTGTACGGAGGCCAACTTCCTTATTAAGTACACTCTTTAAGAATGTGCCTGTAGGGAGTAATCCCTTCATATACATATCTGCTTCGCCGTCATGAACAAGCTTAACAGCCTTGAGAGAAGCTTCTACAACGTCCTTCTCATCAACTATTCTGTACTGGCTCATATCCATGCCAAGCTCTGCACCGATCTTCTTAATCTCATCTTCATCACCGACAAGAATCGCATCGGCAATCTTTCTTTCCTTTGCAACTTTAACAGCTTCAAGAACTGCCTTGTCCTGAGCTACAGCAACGGCAAGTTTTTTTGTGCTGCAGTCGTTAACCTTAGATAATAAATCATCAAAACTCTTTGTCATTTCTCGCTCCTGTTCACGCTTAAATATAATCATGCCATTCTAAATAGACACCTTTCCTAGAATAACACTAATAGGGTTATTTATCAAGAATGGCGGCAATTGTTTACAGAATATTAAACTTTGCTTCCTTCTTCTTTTTAAAGATCTCTTCAAAAGCTTCCTTATAAGGAGCCCTTGCAATTCCGTATTCCGTTACTATTCCGGCAATAAGTTCGTTATCCGTTACGTCAAATGCAGGATTGAATACCTTCACTCCCTCGGGAGCCATTCTTTCCTTATACCACATCTCCGTAACCTCTTCGGCTTTTCTCTGTTCTATGTTAATCTCATCACCCGTGGCTGTATCCATATCAATGGTAGATGTGGGGGCGCATACATAAAAAGGAACACCGTATCTCTTTGCAACCGTGGCAACCACGCTTGTTCCTATCTTATTGGCAGTATCACCGTTGGCAGCCACACGATCGCAGCCGACAAACACGGCATTAACCCAACCGTTCTTCATTACCATGGCAGACATATTGTCGCATATAAGTGTTACATCCACTCCTGCTGAGTGCAGTTCATAAGCAGTAAGTCTCGCACCCTGAAGCAGAGGTCTGGTCTCATCAGCAAAAACATGAAAATTGTAACCTCTCTCCTGGCCCAGGTATATGGGAGCCGTAGCCGTACCGTACTTGCATGTGGCGAGCTGTCCCGCATTGCAGTGTGTTAAGATTCCGTCACCGGGTTTAACCAAAGACAGTCCGTATTCTCCTATCTGCTTGCATACCCATATATCTTCTTCCTTAATCTTAACCGCTTCATTTTTCAGAGCCTCGATTATTCTCTTATATCCCTCTTCATATGAGATATCATTGCTCTTGCATTCTTCAACCGTTGACTGAATCAGTCTATCCATTCTCATAAGAGCCCAGTGCAGATTAACCGCCGTAGGTCTCGAAGAATCCAGGTAATCACGCTGTTTTACGAACTCATCATAAAAACCGTCATATGTGTCATTTTCTATTTTGGATGCCAGTATATATATACCGAAAGCTGCCGACACACCTATTGCCGGTGCACCTCTGACCTGAAGCAGATATATGGCATCCCATATTTCTTTGGCAGTGCTGAGTCGAATGATCTCAGTCTTACCGGGTAGTTTCGTCTGGTCGATTATCACCAGCTCCCCCTTTTCGAAATCTATGTCTACGGTTTCATAGTCAAGTATTGTCTTATTATCACTCATGGGCTCTCCACCTTTCATTTTCTCCTACTTATGATATTGCAAATAGCCCAATAACACAAGTAAAAAGGGCATCTCCGAACGGAGACGCCCTTTAAATCTGTCACAGATTACTTATTTGCAATTGCTGTCTTGATAGCTTCTGTAAGCTGAGGAACAATCTTGTTAAGATCTCCTACAACACCGTAGTCTGCTACATCAAAGATAGGAGCATCCTCGTCCTTGTTGATAGCAACGATGATATCAGACTCTTCCATACCTGCAACGTGCTGGATGGCACCTGAGATACCGATTGCGAAGTAAACGTTAGGTCTTACAGTCTTACCTGTCTGACCAACCTGTAATTCCTTAGGCTTCCAGCCTGAATCAACAACGGCACGTGAGCATGATACCTGGCCGCCGATTGCTGCTGCAAGATCATCGAGAAGCTTGAAGTTCTCAGGAGAACCAACTCCACGACCACCTGATACAAGGATCTTAGCATCCATGATATCCTTGATGTCTGATACAGCCTTAACTACTTCCTTAACAGTTACATACTTGTTGTTAGGAGTAAATCCGGGGTTGTAGTTAATAACTTCAGCCTTAGCACCTGCGATAGGAGCGATCTTCTGCATAACACCGGGTCTTACTGTAGCCATCTGAGGACGGTTGTCAGGACAAGCGATAGTAGCGATTGTGTTACCACCGAATGCAGGACGTGTCATAAGAAGCTGGTTGTGTAACTGCTCCTTACCGGGTACAGCAACTAACGGGAAGTCACCGATCTCAAGTACTGTACAGTCAGCTGTAAGACCTGTCTGAACTCTTGCTGATACTGTAGGGCCAAGGTCACGACCGATTGCTGTAGCACCTACAAGCATGATCTCAGGCTTGTACTCATTGATTACAGATGTAAGAGCATGTGCATATGGCTCTGTTCTGTATACTTCAAGTTCCTTGTCATCAACAACGATAACCTTGTCAGCGCCGTACTCTGCAAGCTTGTCTGCAAGATTACCAACATTATAACCGATTAATACAGCTGTAACATCTGTATTAAGAGGTGCTGCTAATTCCTTTGCCTTGCCCAGTAATTCATAAGCAATTCCACTTACTTCATTGTCAACCTGCTGAGCGAAGACATATACGCCTTTATACTTTGCGATTTCTTCTGGACTCATTTTCATAATTATTCACCATTTTCCTTTTGAATTATATTACATGTTTCTCTTTAAGCTTGCCAACGATATACTCAACTGCATCTTCAGGAGAGTCGGGAACAACCTTCTCACCTGCGCCCTTACGAACCTTATCAGATGCCTTGGCAATCTTTGTAGGAGAACCATTCAGACCAAGGTTGCCATCTTCAACATCCTTAAGGTCTGCACGTCCCCAAGTTGTGATCTCAGCCTGAACAGCATCAAAGATACCGCCGGGAGTCATATATCTTGGAGTTCCTAATTCAGAAAGTGCTGTGATAAGACATGGCATCTTAACTTCAACCATGTGATATCTGTCATCATACTGACGCTTAACTGTTACCTTGTCACCGTCAACCTTGATTTCCTGTGCGTAAGAGATTACAGGAATTCCAAGGTGCTCAGCGATCTGAGGACCAACCTGAGCTGTATCACCGTCGATAGCCTGACGACCTGTGATAATAAGGTCATAGTCAAGATTTCTGATGGCACCAGCGATAGTTGTTGATGTAGCCCATGTATCAGCTCCACCAAGAACTCTGTCTGTTACAAGAACGCCCTTGTCAGCGCCCATTGCGAGAGCTTCACGCAAAACGTCTGTTGCCTTGGGAAGTCCCATTGTAAGTACAGTAACTTCTGCACCGTACTGATCTTTAAGCTTAAGTGCTGCCTCAAGACCGGCCTTGTCATCCGGATTCATGATAGCAAGCATTGCACCTCTGTCCAGTGTACCGTCGGGATTGAACTTAACGCCACCCTTTGTATCAGGTACCTGCTTTATACAAACGATTATCTTCATTGTATTTTTACTCCTTTTTAATCTAATCTTACTTTAACAGCTGTGCAGAGATTACCATACGCTGTACTTCTGAAGTACCTTCGTAGATCTCTGTGATCTTAGCATCACGCATCATACGCTCTACATCGTATTCCTTGATGTAACCGTAACCACCGTGGAGCTGAACAGCCTTTGTTGTAACTTCCATAGCAACTTCTGCTGCATAGAGCTTAGCCTGAGCAGCTTCGAATGAGTAAGAAACCTTAGGATTTGTCTTGTACTCATCCTTCTTCTTAGCAGCCTTATATACAAGGAGTTTAGCAGCCTCTACCTTTGTAGCCATATCTGCAAGCTGGAACTGTGTGTTCTGGAACTGTGCGATTGAACGACCGAACTGCTTACGCTCTTTTACATATGCGATTGTTGTCTCAAGAGCACCTTCTGCAAGACCAAGAGCCTGAGAAGCAATACCGATACGTCCACCGTCAAGTGTATGCATGGCAATATTGAATCCCTTACCCTGTGCACCAAGGAGGTTCTCCTTAGGAATACGACAATCTGTGAAGATGAGCTCGTATGTAGATGAAGCACAGATACCCATCTTGTTTTCCTTTGTACCGAATGTAAATCCGGGTGTGCCTTTTTCAACGATGAAAGCTGAGATCTCTTTCATCATCTTTCCACGCTTCTCAATCTTGCCTGTTACAGCGAAGATTACATATACATCAGCTTCCTTACCGTTTGTGATGAAGCACTTAGATCCGTTAAGAACCCACTCGTCACCATCAAGAACAGCCTTTGTCTGCTGACCCTGAGCGTCTGTACCTGCTCCGGGCTCTGTAAGACCGAAAGCACCGATCTTCTCACCCTTTGCAAGAGGAATAACGTATTTCTCTTTCTGCTCCTGTGTACCGAATGTTAAGATAGGATCGATACAAAGAGATGTATGTGCAGATACGATAACACCTGTTGTTCCACATACCTTTGAAAGTTCTTCTACGCACATAGCGTATGTAAGAGTATCACAACCCTGTCCTCCGAGTTCCTTTGGTACAGGGATACCCATAAAGCCGTATTTAGCCATCTTCTCAACTGTTTCTCTTGGGAATCTGTGCTGCTCATCAATTTCCTGAGCAAGTGGCTTTACTTCATTTTCAGCGAAATCCTTGAAAAGCTGTCTCGCCATTTCATGTTCCTTTGGTAAAGTAAAATCCATGATTAAATTTCCTCCATTGTTTATAATTCATGTACTTTGGGCCCGTTTCCGGGCCTCAAAGATTTTAGCAATAATTACTGTGCGTCAACAGGTGTCTTTGTACGGTCAGCATTGTAGATATAGAATCCCTTGCCTGACTTGCATCCAAGATTACCGCCACGAACCATCTTTCTGATAAGAGGACATGCACGATACTTAGAATCGCCTGTTTCCTTATATAATACATCCATGATAGCAAGGCAGATATCAAGACCTACGAAATCACCAAGCTCAAGGGGTCCCATAGGATGATTAGCACCAAGCTTCATTGCAGCATCGATTCCTTCGATATCTGATACACCTTCCATCTTGATGAAAGCTGCTTCGTTGATCATAGGAATAAGGATACGGTTTACTACGAATCCTGCTGCCTCATTTACCTGTACAGGTGTCTTACCGATCTCTTCAGAGATCTTCTTGATTGTATCAACAGTTTCCTTAGGTGTGTTAACACCAGCGATAACCTCGATAAGCTTCATTCTGTCTGCAGGATTGAAGAAATGCATTCCTACAACAGGTCTGTTTACACCGTTACCGATCTCTGTGATTGAAAGAGATGATGTATTTGAAGCAAATACACACTCAGGCTTGCAGATTGCATCAAGCTCCTTGAATGTTGTCTGCTTTACTTCCATATTTTCAAAAGCTGCTTCTACGATGAGATCACAGTCTGCGCAAAGATTCTCCTTAAGTCCGGGAGTGATCTT
>JAEEGL010580028.1_pt1 | contig 10767 bp, 1 predicted proteins | sample 9134231 | NCBI WGS metagenome assembly JAEEGL01 (sample SAMN16246548, study PRJNA631951) | gut metagenome | biome: gut microbiome; feature: rumen; material: fiber-attached | host: Bos | place: Iran: Karaj | collected 2018-10
CATATAAAGTTAATATATTATTTATTTAAATTTAATATTTAAATAAAAGCAAATAATTAAAAAAAATAAAAATTAAATATGGAAAACAAAAGCGGTAAAATAAATTATATAATATTTATATATTTCATTAAATAGCAGCTCAAATATCACCAATTGAGCAATTAAAATTATTACTCGAGAATTCTCGTCAATTTATATACGCTGAGAGTACATAAAAAAATTTATAATTTTTAAAATATTTCTATAGATTATCCTTCACTCAAAGAAATTGTTGGGAAAATGAGAGAATTTATTTATCGATACAAACCTTCTGAAAGAGATAATGTTCAAGATATAAGTCAGACAATGTTTTATAAGTTAAATGAAGAAGTGGTAAAATTTTTCGATGAGAAAATAGAAAATGAATTGGATAAAAAATTTGAACAAGGTGCGATTGATTTTAAATTATTTATTTTCGAACATTATTATTATGTTTTATTAAACAATAAAAAAGAAAACAAAGAGTACCAAAAAAATTATTTTAAATTGATGAACAAATATTTAAAAAACGAAATAAACGAAATCGGTTATAATAAATATTTTACTGTATTATTAGATCAAATATCAAATAATAGCGAAAGGCAACCGAGTGAATTAAATTTTTTAGCTTTTAATGAATTCATAAAATGTTTAAATGAAAATATTATAAGAATAAAAGATATTTGGGATATTAATATAAATCATCGACAAGAAAAAAATTTAATCAAAAATTCATTCGAAGTTTTATACAATTATGCAAACAAAATTTTTTCATCGATTAAATCGATTTATAATAAACAAAACAATAATGAAATTCAAAACAATATTAATTTATATAATAACACAAATATCTCAAATTATATTTCTGATATCAATAAACAAAGAATTATCTTTATAGATAATGTCCAAAAAATTTTTCAATTTTTCAAAAAATTTGAGGAGGGGGGAGGGGTCCCAACCGATTTCGACAACTATAAAAATTTTGTTCTCGAAAAATTTTTGCAATTTTTTCTTCAAATAATTTATTTATTTATAAGAATGAAACCATTATTAACAAAAGAAGAAGCTGAATTAGTTTGTCAAAGTGTTTGCTTCATGCTAAAAAATTCAACCTCTTCGAATTCGGTTGATAATTCTCTAAATTTATTTTGGGAATTAATTAATTATTGTACTATTACTGTGAATGAAGTGGGACAAAATATAATTAATTGTATATATGATGAAATTTATAAAAATTGGAAAAAATATTTCGATTTCGAAATTTATTTAAAAAATAAATATTTATCCGAAACAAAAATAAATAAAGTTTTGACATTTTTCATCAGATTTTATAGTTATATTTTTAATGGAAGTGCTGGAAGAAATAGTAGAATGTTTGGCCATCAAATTTTAATATTTAAAAATTTATTGAAATCAGTTGAGGATGATGATTATAAAATTTTTATGAAATTAGTCGAAAAAATAAATGATAGTCAAGTAAGCTTAGAAAATAAAATATATATAATATTAATGATTTACGATTTTTTAAATTGGTATTATACTCAACAACAATTAATCGAATTTGATATAGTATATTTCATTCTAAATCAAATAAATATTTTTTTATATACATTATACTCATTGCATAAAGATGATAATGTCGCGATGTTTTTAAAAGAAGAAAAACAGATACAAAAAGATTATATGCAAAAAAATATTTTAGAAATAAATAATTCGACGAATAATGGAGAAAATGATATAAATATTAAAAAAAATAATTTAAATGGAATATTATATATTTTAACAAAAGGAAAATTTGATAAATATATTCATATCAAAGATTCGAAATATTTCAATGAAATATTAAAATCATCGAATAATTCGCAACATTCTTTATTAGATATAGTTATAAATATAATTTATTTTTTCAAAAAAATTTTGAATAAAAATTCATCCGAAAAAAATACAAAAATTTATTATTTAGATAAAATATCAAATGTACTTTGCAAATTTTTTTTTTATTATTTTTACGTTTATGAAAAATTCAAAATAAATCATCAAAATCATGAACAAAATGATTATATAAGTTTAATTTTATTTAAATATATCAAAGAATTGTACGAAGAATCAAATCCGGATTTATTTATCACAGTTTTCAAAAAATTAATGCCATATATATATACTCTGTATAAATTAGGTTTAAAATTATGCCCAAATAAACCTTGTGTTTTACAAAAATTATTTAATTATGTTTTCCGTAATATTAAAGATATTAATGCTCGAGAAAAATTATTCAAAATTTATTTCGAATTTTTCGCTAGAAAAATTTATCAAATGGGAAATGTGATAGAATCATATGATAATAATTCTATAAATAATAATAATTCAGGATTAAATGAAAGTATAAATTATATCTCGATGTTAAAAACATTAAATATTTTCGATAATATAACTCAATTTGATTTTTTCAAGAATGAAGTCATACCTTTAATTATTGATATTATACATTTGTCAAAAAATAGTGAATATTTCGGGAATTATATTTATATCATTCGTTGTTTTTTTAAAAATATTAAAGGTACGAATTTAAGCATAAGAGAAAAGAAAAAATTACTAGAGGATTATAATTCGGAAATAAATTATATATTATATCCGCTAATAAAATATCTAATAAATTTAAAATCAAAAGCGCCATTTTTTAATGATATGGTTTCAGTTATAATTTCCAATATGCCATTAAAGCCATCATTTATTAACGAAATCCCCGAATTAATTTTTCCTTCATTAATCGATAATTTAATTAATGATTTGAATAATAAAGAATTAAATTTATCAAATTTAGAATATTGGATAAATCTTTTTTATATTAAAATTCCAGAAAATGTCCTACCTTTTTTTGATAAGAAGTTGCCTGAAATCTCAGAATTTTTAGCCGAAAATATAATGCGATTTGTGAATAAAAATTTGTGGTTCGATTCGCTAAAATTATTGGCGAAATTAGGAGGGAGGGGACGCAATTTTTTTTTGGATAAAAAATTAATAACCAAAACTTGCCCACTCCAAATACTCAGTATGAAATTAGAAGAAGATAACGAAAAAAAAATGAATAAAAAAAATATGGATTTAATTTTGGATCATATTATTGATTTCGATATTGATAGTTGTATCACATGGAGAAATAAAATAATGAATAAAAAAATAATAACAGAAAATGATAAAAAATTAATAATTAATTTCATTGAAATTTTCAAAAATTGTTTAGTCGCGTTTTTCCCCAAAAAAATAGATTATAAATATATTTTATATGTCAAAAAAAATATTATAGAAAAAAATTTTAAATTTAATGAGGATGAATTCAACTCTGATTTTTCTTTTCGGCAAATGAACGAAAAAAATTCAAAAATTAAAATAAATAGTATTTTCAGAAAAAAAGAGCATTTTTATATAGGTAAAATAATAACTGGATATATATTAATTGCATCGTCTTTTAATGAAATTGAAAATTTGAAAGAAGATAATTATTTTAAAGAAAATGATATAATGGAATTCATTAGTGATTATCTAATTATGATATTATTAAGCAAAGAAAAAAATAATAAAAATATTTTTTTATTCGAACAAGACCCGATGTATATTATCGATGAATTAATACAATTTTTATTCACTACTCATCCAACAATAATTAAAAGCACAAATTCGCAATTAAGTGATTATTCTATTAAAATTATTAATTATATCATTGATACCTTGAAAAATTTTTTCGAAAATGACGTCGATATTTTAAAAAATTTAGAAATTGTTGAAATAATCTATTTAAAATTTTTGAACTGCTGTTATAATGATGACGCAAATAAAATTGATATTGGATTAATTTTATTAAAAATATTAATTGATAAATTCGATAAAAAAATTAATTTTAAATTTTTAAAATATTATTTTAAAGCAATATCGAGAGTAATGCTAAATTATCATAATATTATTAAAATCAAATTCAAAAAAGGATGTAATAATTTAATTGAATTAATCGATGCATTAATTAATATGTTTATTATCAATGATATAAATTTTTTTTCTATAAATGAAAATGATTTAGAAAAAAATAATGATGATATAGTAAATAATTTTAGGATGCTATTTGAATTTATTAAATATGCCTTTGATGATATCGTTGATAAAATTAATTCAGAAAATAATTATACAAGAAATTATGTCATTTTTCTTATAGAGAAAATAATAGGAAAAAATTTGTATATTAAACAAATGATGCCAATATTATTTCAATTGGATATCAATAATTTCACAATAAAAGATTTTCTTAAATATTATAAAGAAATCAATAATATTTATAATTATAGACCAATTTTAGGAAATGTTAATAAAAAAGAGGATTGGGCTCCAATCCTTAAAAATTCTAAAAATAAATATATATTGCCCAATTTTCAAGAAACTAAAATCTATAAACAAATCGAAAATATATTAACAACATTAACTTGTAAATTAGGTATAAGAGAAAAAGCATTTGTGAACTTAATATCAAATTCAAATGCTTTAAATAATATTTTCGAAATATGCCCTTCTTTAATAAAGGAATATATTGAAATTAATAATACAAAAATATATTTAGATATGATTCAAGCTTTATATCATAACATTTTAATAAATTATTTCAATTATGTTTATGCTGTTAATTACATTAAACAAGCGAATGAAATTAATTTAGTAAGATATACATATTTATTTTTGGAAAAATTATTAGTGGAAAAAAATATCGAATTTAATTTCGAAATTAATGATGAACAAGGTAATAAAATTTTAATAAAAAATGAAGTCCCTGAAGAATATATTAAACATATCGAAAAATATTTAAATGATAATTTTAATAATTTTTCGCATTTTAATGAGGTAAATAATAAATATAATATAATTGGTGAACTGTTCGAATCATTAGAATATAAAATAAATATGATACAAAATTATGTTCAATTACTTGATAATATTTTCGGAAAATATAATAATTTTTTCATCGGAAAAGATATAAATATTTTCAATGAATACAAAAATAAAATTACAAAATTAATTTTTCTTCATATTTTTAATATACATAACGCCAAAATTATAAAGCAATGTACAAATTATTTAAAAAATATTTTATCTCAAGATGAAAAATTAAAACAAGAAATATTTAAAGAATTCAATAAAAAAATATTAAAATTAATTGATAATATAAATTTAGAAGAAATAAGAAAATCAAATTGTGCTTTTAATTATGAAATAAAGATAGGATTGCAAATAGAAAATATCAATAGTTTATTAATTATTTCAAAAGTATTAAATTTAAATGATGATATTAATATAAAACATAAAATAATACAAAATTTAAAACATTTCGAAACTATTTTAGAAGAAAAAATAGGCAATAGTCAATTAATTCTTTCTTTTGGATTCATTTCTTTTTTTTTATATTTTGATATTTCAGATGATAAGGAGATAATAAATCGAATTTTTAATCTAATTTTAAATTTGATAAAATCACCTCTACTTTATCCCGAAAAAAATTTGTTTAATTTAGAAAATATAATTTATAAGAAAAAAATTATTAAATTAATAACAAAATACAGAAAAAATTTAAGTCGATATATAATAGAAAAATCTGTGAATATATATGAAAATAAAAATATTATAAATTTAATTAAAATAATTATTTCTGAAAACAATTCTTATTTAATTTGCGAAACTTTATTTAAAGATATAACTGATGAATTTAAAAATAATATTACGAAGAATTATTCTAATAATTATAAATTTGATTTAATAAAAGTATCACATTTATTAAAAATATGCCAAAAAATATCCAAAGAATATAAAATATACCTCAAATCAACCTCATTTATATATATAATTGAACCTTATATAAAATTGTTATCAAAAAATTTTGTGGAAAATTCAAGCTGGTCCCAATCCCCCAACCTCGTATTTAACAAAAAAATTTTCAAATATTGGATAGAAATGAATATATATTATATCAAATCATTTAGAGATAAAAAATTTTATTTAATGAATTTATTTTTTTGTAGAACATTACCTAATTTGCCAGATATAGAAAAAAATAAAATTGATAAATTTTTTATATATAGTATATGTCTGGTAAATAAATACAAAAGCCAAAAAGATTTCGAGAAAAATTATAAATATATAATGGATATTTTTATCTCATTAGATTCAGATATTAAAAAATATTTCGATGTTTTCGTCGAAAAATTAATAATTCCCATGACCATAAATTTTTACAAAAATAAAAATTTTTTTGATAAAAATGATAAAATTTCATCATTAGAAGAAGAATATTTAATATGCACCTTAGAAAAATTATTAACAAATTTATCCAAATTAAAATTCACTAAAGAAAAAAAAGAAGAAAGTAAATTTAAATTAATTATTTTATTAATAATATTATATCAACAATATCTTTCCTATAAAAATAAATCAATAAATGATTCAAGAATAAATAATATTTATTACCAAATTCAATCATTGCTTGAATACTCACCAAGTTATGATAAGACAAATCAACTCGGCTTATGGAGAATATATTTATTTTTAGCAATATGTATTTTCTCAGAACAAAATAAACGCGAACAAGAAAAAAATTTAGAAATAATTTTTAATTTCAATCGGAAATTAAATGAGGATTATGAAGATATCAAAAATTTAATTTATGATTTAGTTTTATCAAACACAAAAAGCGAATCTCCCATATTAAAAATTTTTTCATTTACACTTAAAGATAATTTAAATAATATTATATTTTTCTTCAAACTCTTTTTGAAATATCCTCATATGATTAATTTCATTGGGAGTAGATTTTTAAAAGATATTTTGGAATATATATATAAAATAAGAGAAACGAATAAATTTCTCGAGAAAAAAAAGAATATTTTTGTTCAAATGCTAGGCATGATTACTTTATATATCAAAAACAAGAAAAAAAATAATAATATCGAGCAAGAACTAGAAAAATTATCTTTTCATATTACGTATAAAGTATATAAATCTTTATTGCTTTATTTTAAAGAAAAAGATCCTGAAATTAATGTCGCGTTTTCTAAATTATTAAATTATTTAAGAGAATTGATGGATACAAAAACGATTCTAAATTTAGAAATAAAAATTGAAGATATAAACAAAATAAATTATATTCATGCGCATGTTTATTTTATGAGAATTTGCTTTTTTTATTTCGGATTTAATTCCTTGATGAATAATAATGATAATGTGAAATTTTTTTTTTATTAAATAAATATATCATAGATAAAAAAATAAATCATTGTGTAATTAATGATTATATAATAATATTCAGATTACTTATTGATCTTGATACTTTTTTCGAAATTAATCAAAAAGAAAAACCCGAAGAAATATATATTATCCAATACAAAAAAAATTTAATGAATGAAATCAAAGAACTAATCAAGGATAAAAATAATATAAATAATAAATTTTTCCATTTCGATTTAAAAAATTATATAATAAGTATAAATACCCAAATAAATTTATTGAAAATTAATGAAATTTTCGAAAACATCACTAAAAAAGTTTTTGAATATTTAAGATTAAATCATTTCTATCCCGATTTAAATGCACAAAATCGCCCACCTCTCCAACCCATAAACACCACCATCGCTTCTACAGAATCCCAATCCGTGAATCCACGACCTCAGCAAATGCTGCAACAACCTGAAAATATAAGTCCAGATAGATGGCTCGACACTTTTCAAATTTATGAAATTAAAAATTTTATTTTTTGTCGAAAATTTTTTGATGAATTTTATAATTCGATTGAAAAATATAAAAATATTAATGTTATTAATAATAATATGAATAATAGTAAATTAAACGAATTAAAAAATGATTTAGATGATATTATTAAAGCAAAAAAAGAAAATATGGAATTAATATATTATAGCACTTTTATCTTTTTCGAAAATTTTTATTATTTCACACTTTATTTTTTAAAAGAATATTATACTTTATTTAAAAAAAATTTCTTAAGTGGAAATATAACACCAAAAGAAGCAGTCGATTATTTCGAATCCACACATTGTTTTTTTTATTGCTTGAAAAAATATGATAAAGGTGATATAAATAAATTAAAAAAAGAAAATTTTGAAATTATAATAAATGATATTGAAAATTTGAATAAAAAATATGCGTTTAATATAGTATGTATATATGTTGATATAATTTTAAGTTGCTTTTTGTTTTTTTTTCAATGTGATGAAATCATGGAGCAATATTATAATCTTATAATGGAATTATTTTTATATACATATAAATTTTTCAAGGATAAATATTATGAAACAATTTTTATATATTTAATCGAAGAAATAATTATTCGTAATAAAGTCATGAATAAAAAAATCGAAGATAAAAATATATTTATTTACCGATTTTTGAAAGTTATGGAACAATTGAATTCATTTAAGCCTTTACGCACAAATGAAAAAATCGTAGATATTTTCGTGAATTATTTAATTGAATTAAGAAAAAATTTAATCGAATTTGATTTTAGTGATAAAAAATATTCTATAGTAAATAAAATATTAAGAATAATTTTATATAATTCCGCAAAATTTGACATCGAAAAAAGAAAAAAGATCTTCGAATTAATTAAGAGCTATATCGGTTATGATATAGTATCATATTTAAAATGGATATTTACTCTTGATGAATTTGACCCAAATGATATTTATAGTTTTATTTTTTTCGAAACGATAACATTAAGTGTTGATTTTCTTCTCTCTTTTTTTAAACAGAATGTACCTCTAATAATGAACGATTACAACGTATCGAAATTTAAATCACTTACATTTAATGAAAATAATAAAATGGAAATAGAAGAAGATGAAATAAAATATGACAAAAATAATTATATTAAAAGCATGGTTGAAAAATGCAATTATTTCACAAAAGAAAAAAAAGTCGGAGATTTACTGGATCCTATACATATATTAATAAACTATGAAAGTTCACCATATAAATTATTCATTATAGTTTTCACACAATTATGGAAAATTCTTACCCAAGCAGAAAGGGAAACAATTACGGTATATATTAATAAATTTTTTTATGAATATACCACGCGACAAAAAGAACGTAATAATGTGAACATAAATTTCCTTTTCGAAGCATTCAGTCAATGCAGTCCTTTAATATATATAAAGCCTTTGGTGATTCAAGCCTTAATACCTTATCAAAATTTCTGGTGCATTAATATATTATATTTGGAAAATCTTTTAATAAATGGAATTGATGTAGCGAATAATTATGCATCATTAATTAATATATTTAATGCCCTGAAAGAAAATGAACTCAGTAATGGATTAAAATATTTTTTTAATGAAAATAAAGAAATTAAAAAAGCGTATGCTGAATTACAAGCGAATAATTATATCAACGCTGAAAATATCTTTTATGATTGTATTAATAAAATAAATATCGATATTTTAAATGATGAAAATAATTTATCCGAAAATATTTTTACTGATTTATCCTCATGGGAAGAAGGTTTAATCGAATGCTATGAAAAAAGTGATAAATGGAAAAATATAAAAGAACTCGGTGATTTATCGAATAATAATGAAATGATAATAAAAAGTTTATGGTTTGATAAAACCGAGGAAAATTCGAATTTATTAGATGAATATATAAAAAATACTCGATTCGAATTAAATACTAATATAAATATTTCGCATATAATTCAAATAAAAGAAATTTATTCCTCAATTAAACCTTTGATAGAGGCTAGTAATAATAATACTAATTTCAATGTATCGAGTATTTGTATGAAATGTATCCAGAATATTTATAAAGAATATAATCCATTATTCCCGAAAAATATGGATAATATTGATAATTACTATTTTTACGTATTTCAATTAGTTTTAGAATCTTGGGAAAGTATGAACACATTAAATGATATTTTGCTAAAAATAAAAATGAGAAAATCCTTTAATTTTAAAGAATATTTACTTCTTTGGAGAGAACGTCTACCACATTATTGCGAAGGATATAAATCGTTGAAAAGTACTTTGGAACCTAAAAATAATTTGTTTAAAATTTTGAAAAATGTGGTTGGGGAGAGTATGCAAAGTGGAGGAGTAATTGGGGTTGGGAACGAAAATATATTTTTTAAATTATTGCCATTTTATAGTGATAAAGTATGGAATGATATGATTTTTATGAGATATTCTCGAAAACTAAATTTAATCGAGACTTTTTATGAAAAGAAAAACGCATTCGAAGAAGAAAATAAAGATATGATAAAAATATACCCATATGAAATGTATCTTAAAGACATAGAATGTATAAAATTAATTCGAAATAATACTTTTAATTATGATAAAGGAATCAATCTGTGTAATGAATGTATAAATAAATATAAATCAATAATTAATGAAAAAACGATAGATTTCGTGGAATATATCACAAATGATTTTATAGGATATAAAGCCTATTTTAATTACAAAAAAGGAAATATAATAGATGCCCATAATTTATTCATTCTGGCTTCAGTTTATAAAAATAAACAAACAAAGAATCATCGTATATATTCAGACTGGGCTAAAATGTGTGAGGAAATTACTTATGCAATTTCAGACAGTGAAGAGAGTGATATATGGTTCGAAAATACAATACATAATTATATTTATAGTATAATATATAAATTAGACAAGGCTAAATTCGTTGTGCTAAGAATGATATCATTTATTA
>JAEEGL013753387.1_pt1 | contig 10767 bp, 11 predicted proteins | sample 9134231 | NCBI WGS metagenome assembly JAEEGL01 (sample SAMN16246548, study PRJNA631951) | gut metagenome | biome: gut microbiome; feature: rumen; material: fiber-attached | host: Bos | place: Iran: Karaj | collected 2018-10
ACGACGTTTTCCGTTGCCTTGTTCGAGCCCAGAAGGCCGTAATCCGGCTGGAAGCCGCTGCCGTTCCGGGATTCGTTCATGATGCCGCACAGCGTCAGAACGCGCTTTGCGCCTGCTCTTTGAAGCCGCTTCGCGGTGCGTTCGCGCTCATGGATGTTGCTGACGAGCACGCTGTCGGTAAACTTCAGGATCGCCGTCGGATCGTTCGCCAGAATGATCTCCGCCTCGGCGCCCTCCTCCTCGATCAGCGAGCGATAATAGGCAAGGTAGTTGACGCCCGTGAAGGGATGCATCGGATCGCCGAACTTCTCGACAAACTCGGCTTCCGTGAACACATCCGCGTACGGATTGACGCCTGCGTCCAAAAGCGCGTCCTCGTCGATCAGGTGGTTGCCCTCCTCGTCCGCCGGATAGGAAAGCTGCACAACGATCTTCTTTGCCCCGCGCGCGATGCCGCGGAGACAGATCGCAAACCGGTTGCGGCTCATGATCGGAAAAACCACGCCCACCGTATCGCCCAGCTTTTCCCGCACGTCCGCGGAGATATCGTCCACCGTGCAGTAGTTGCCGTCCGCACGCGCGACGACCGCCTCGGTCACCGCGATCACGTCGCGTTCATGCAGCGAAAAGCCGTCCGCCGCCGCCGCGTTCAGAACCGAATCCGCAACGATCTTCACAATGTCGTCGCCCTGACGGATGATCGGCGCCTTGACGCCTCTCGAAATCGTTCCTGCCATTCTTTTTATCCTCCCGTTCGAGATGTAAAAAACAAAACATACAATACAAAAAACCGGCACATTTGTCAAGAAGAACTTGCGTCGGCACACAGAAAAAGAGCGCGAAAGCGCTCCCCGTTCGATGGATCACTCCGCGCCGACCAGCGGCAGGAAGTTGGATTCGTCCGTTTCGGTCGCCGCCGCAAGCTCCGAAACAAGCACCTGCCGCGCGGTCAGAAACATCTTGCGTTCGCCCGCCGAAAGCCCGCGCTCACGGTCCCGGCGCATCAGGCATTTGACCACGTCCGCCACGACCATGATATCGCCGCTGCGCAGCTTATCGAGATTGTCCCGGTATCGTTGATTCCAGTTGTCGCTTTCCTTGGAGCAGCCGTCCGCCTTCAGAAAGCTGACGACCTTTTCGCACATTTCTCCGTCCGCAAGCGCCCGGAGCCCGACCTCCGCGGCACGTTCCACAGGCACCATCGCCGTCATACGGCCGATGGTGAACCGCATACGGTAATACTGCGCGGTCTGTCCGAGTATGGTCTGTTCTTCGATCGCCTCCACCACGCCGACGCCGTGCATCGGATAGCAGACAAGATCCCCGACATGAAACACGGGACCCCCTCCTTCGCATTCTCTCAAATATATTATAACGGAAAAAAACGGGTCCTGTCAAATAAAAAATCTACATTATCACAAGAATCTTTTTCTGTCAAGCAGTTTTGGACGCAAAAAAGCGCCGGGAAAACCGGCGCAAACGGATCCTGTATTCATTCCAGCGGATCGTCGCGGTAGTTCAGCAGAAACCGCGCGCTTTTCTTTTCGTAGAGCCGCTCCGCAAGCCCATCCGCGATCGGGATCAGGATGCGCTCATGCTCGCACTGCACCGGCGCGACCTCGTGCATCTTTCCGGTCAGCGAGAAGTTCAGGCAGGCGCAGTGATGACGGCAGCGGTCCGCGATCGCGCAGCCCTCGCAGTCCGGCTCGGGCTCCAGCGACGCGCGGTAGATCGCCCGCTGTTTCTCGCGGTCGATGCCGTGAAAGACGTCGCCCATGCAGTATTCCGGAACGTCCAGAAACTGATTGCACGGATAGATCCTTCCGTCCGGCGCGACCGACGGCTGCCGCATGCCGAGCTTGCATTCGAGGCACGGACGGTCATTGAGATACGCCGAGATCTTGGACAGGAAGTTCAGGTAATGCAGCGGCCGTTCATCGTCGAAATGCCGTTCGCAAAGGTCCGCGATCAAAGCGTACTGCCGTTCGAGCTCCGCCATCGAATCGTCGTCCCAGCCCGCGTCCGGTCGATAGTCGATCGCCGTATTGATCCGCGAAAACCCGCGGTTATAGAGCCACTCGACCGACTCCGCCATGCGGCCGACCGTCGACGGCATCACAGTCTGCATTGCGACCGCCTTCGGCTGATAGGAAAGCAGCAGGTCGACGATCGGCTCGAGCCGCGCCATCGTGGGCTGTCCGCCGCGTGTGACGCGCTGAGCGTCCTGCAGAAGCCCGTCGTGCGAGAGAGCGATCTCCAGAGCATGCTCGTTCGCAAAGCGCAGAAACGGCTCGTCAAGCAGCGTACCGTTGGTCGTCATCTTGAAGCGCATCCCGGTGCCCGTCGCCTTTGCCTTTTCACAGGCATAGCGGCAGACGGCTTCGATCACGCCGCGTTCGAGCATCGGCTCTCCGCCGAACAGCGAAAACCCGTTTTTATCATGTCCGAACGTGAACGCAAGGTCGACGGCCTTCTTCGCCGTTTCCTCGGTCATATGCGCTTTTCCGTGCGTTTCGTAACAGTAACGGCAGGCCAAATTACAGTCTGCCGTCAGATGAAGTGTAAAATTCATAATCGCTCCTCACGGCATGTCGCCCGGAACCGCGATCTTGCCCATCAGCGCGGGCTCGCTGCTGCGGCCCTCCGTCTCGTCGGCCTCCGGCTCCTCCGCCGGATCGTTCTCTTCCTCCCGGGAAGGATCCGGCAGCGGCTCGCCGCCCAAAAGCGGTTCGCCGTATTCGTCGCCGTACGCATCGACCGCGACTTCGCCGTCAAGCACGAGATCGTCGCCCTCGTCGACCGTCGGCTCGCCGGGCTCGACAAGGTTCTCCGGCGGGATCTCCTCGATGCCGATCTCGCCGTCGAGCACCAGTTCCTCCCCGGGCGTGGGCTCCGGTATCGGAGCGCCTGCCGTCCGTGCTGCGCAGCCCGTGCCGCCGACAGCCATCAAAGCGGCTGCGGCAAGCGCCGTGCCCCTGATGAGCTTCTTCGGATAGTTCGGGCTGTATTGTTTGATTTTATACTGCTTCATATCGTGCTCCTGTCTTTACGGTTCGTCGATGATCGCGACGTCGCCCATCAGCTCGATCTCCTCCGGCTCCGGGGTCTCCTCGGGCTCCGGGGTCTCCTCCGGCATGGCTACGCCGCCTGTGCGAAGATCCTCCGGCTCCGGGGTGATGTCCGGCAGCGGCGCGCCGGGCGTAACCGGCGGTACGGGCTCGTACGCGATATAGCCCTCAAGCCGGACATCCTCCGGGGGAAGCGTCTGTTCGACGCCCGACGCAGGATCATCCATCGGCACAATGCCGGTGGTCTGCGGCTGCCATGCCTTGCAGCCCGCAGAGGTGCCGATCGTCATCAGCGCGGCTGCCGCCAACGTCAGGCCCTTCAGCGCCTTTTTCGGGTAATTCGGCTTGTAGCCGGAAAGCTTTTGCTGTTTCATAACGATTTCTCCTCCGTATGCTTCTGTCTATAAGACAGTTCAGACTGCGAAAGTGTTACATCAAAATCTGAATCTTTTCAACAACAATACCGCACACGGCAGAAAAAGGTTGCAAAAAGGGGAAACGGTTCGTTTCCCCCGCGAACGTTTATTCGTTTGTCGTTTCGAGGCTCATGTCCATCAGGCGCTTCAGGAAGCGATGATCGAACATCGTGCTCATCGGCGCACGGTCGTGGATCGTCTTGACCGCCTGCGCGAACATCGGCGCGGCCGAGATCGTGCGGAGCTTGGTGCTCTCGTTCATGAACGGACACTCGAGCGTATCGGTGGAAACGAGCCATTCGTATTCGCTGTCCTCGATGCGGCGGACCGCCTTCTGCGTCATGACGTTGTGAGAAAGCGCGCCGTAAACGTGCCTTGCGCCGTTCTCCTTCAGCGCCCGCGCGACGTCGACGAGCGTGCCGCCCGTGATGGAGAAGTCGTCGACGACGAGGCAGTTCTTGTCTTTGACGTCGCCGATGATGTTCAGGACCTTGGCGTCGGTCTTGTGCGAATACCGCGTCTTGTCGCCGATCGCAACGCTGGCGCCGAGCGCCGTCGCAAATCCGTGCGCGCGCTTTGCGCTGCCCGCGTCGGGCGAGACCACGACCAGATCCTCGTTTACGATGCCCTGCCGCTTGACGTATTCGATCAGCAGCGGACGCGCAGAGAGGTGGTCGACCGGCTTCTTGAAGAAGCCCACGACCTGATCCGCGTGCAGGTCCATGAACAGGACGCGGTCGACGCCGATCGCCTCGATGCAGTCGGCGCACACGCGTGCGCGGATCGAAACGCGCGGCTCGTCCTTTTTATCGCCCTTGGCGTAGGAGAAATACGGAATGATCGCGGTGACCGAGTTCGCGCTGGAACGCTTGAACGCGTCGATCCAGAACAGCAGCTCGGTGAACTCATCGTTCGGCTCGCGGCCGATCGGCTGCACGATATAAACGTCCTTGTCGCGGATGGATTCGTTGATGCGGACGAAGATGTTGCCCTCGTCGAACATGATCGTCGTCGCGTCGCCCATCTGCGCGCCGAGATAGTCGCACATACGCTGTGCAAACGGCCGTCCCGTTCTGCCTGCAAAGATCTTGATGATTCCGGATCCGGTATACATTGTGTTCCCCATGCCCCTTTTCAATGAAATTTGCTCATAGCAAAATAAGTATATCACAGCCATTCAAAAAGGGCAACCGTTTCCTGTCATTTTCCGACAATTTCCGTTATTCCGTCCGACGGTTCACTCGCGCCCGCCATCATCCCCGCCGAGCGCGGCGCGCATCTTTTCGACCGCTTTTTTCTCGATGCGGGAGACGTAGCTTCTCGAAATGTCCAGAAGGTTTGCGACCTCGCGCTGCGCCATCGGCGCGTCGCCCGAGAGACCGAAGCGCAGCGTCAGCACGACGCGCTCTCGCTTGGTGAGCACCTTTCGCATCGTTTCGGTGAGGATCGCCGCGTCGAGGCGTCCCTGCACCTGCTCGAAGATCGTGTCCGCCTCGGTGCAGACGATGTCCGCAAGCTTCAGCTCGTTCCCCTCCTTATCCGCGCCGACCGGCTCTTCGATCGAGACGGTCTCCACGAGCTTGCGCTCGCGCCGCAGGCTCATCAGGATCTCGTTTTCGATGCACCGCGCGGCGTACGCGGAGAGCGTGCCCTTCGATTCCGAGAACGTCGACACCGCCTTGATCAGCCCGATCGTGCCGATGGAAATCAGGTCCTCGCGGTCGCGCTCCGCCTTCTGGTACTTTTTCGCGATGTGCGCGCAGAGCCTGAGGTTATGCACGATCAGCTTCTCCCGCGCCTCCTCGGAGCCTTCGATCAGCCGCTGCACCCAAAGCTTTTCCTCCTCCGGGCTTAAGGGCTTCGGAAACGAACCGTTCGATCCGATCGCGCCGATAAACGCGATCGACTGAAACAACAGCCATAAAAAAGAAAACATACCCTCTCCTCCCAAGGATAGGGTATGTCGAATGACGGAGAATCAGAACAGATGCTTCAGCGGAGCATCCGAGAATGCAAACCCGCTCAGTTCCAATACTGCTTATACTTCTCCACGTTCGCCTGATGCTCCTCATAGGTCTTTGCGAAAATCAGAGCGTGCGTTTCGTTCGGGTTCATGTTGCAGAAGAAAAGATAGCCCTCTTCGAGGTACTGCTCGTCCGGATAGAGCGCCGCGTAGATCGCCGCCGCGCCGGGGTTCGAGATCGGACCGATCGGCAGACCGGGATTGAGGTAGGTGTTGTAGGCGGACGTGATCGCCATCTCGTCCCGGCTGAAGGTATAGCGATCCAGACCCGTGACATAATTCAGCGTGGCGCAGGACTCCAGCTTCATGCCTTCCCGGAGACGGTTGTGGAACACCGCGGATACTCTCGGCAGGTCCTCCGGCACGCTCGCCTCTCGCTCGATGATCGACGCAAGCGTCATGACCTCGTCGCGCGAAAGCCCAAGCTCCTGCGCGTGGCTGACCCACTCGCCCTTGTAGACCTCGTAGTAATGCGTCAGCATTTTGTCGAGGATCTCGGCCGGCGTGGAATCCGCGTAGATCTCGTAGGTATCCGGGAACAGATACCCTTCGAGCACATAACGGCGCTCATCCGCATTCGGAAGCTCGGCGATGAACGAATACTTTTCAAACGCCGAAGCGTCGCGGCACATCGCAAGGAACGCGTCCGCATCGGTGTCGATGGCGTCGTTGTCGCGGATCTGTTTTGCGATCTCCTCGATCGTTTTTCCTTCGATCACGACGAACCGCGTCGTTCTGCGCGCCGGATTGCCCTCCGTCAGCACGTCGACGATCTCCGGGATCGTCATGTTCTTACTGAGGCGGTACGTGCCCGCCTTCAGATTGTTCGCCTTGCCGATAAAATCGACATAAACCTTGAACGAGGCGCTGGACACGATCAGTCCCTTCTGTCCCTCGCCGCAGGCATGATAGAGAAGGTCCGCGATCTGCCCCGCAGACGTATTCTGCGGAACGACGACTTCATACGGCGTCGCGTCGTCCGGATCGACGGCGGAGATAAAATGCGACAGCACGAACCGAACCGCAAAGACCACGGCGACCGCAACCAGACCGATGCTTAAGATCCACGTTGCGATCGGTCTTGCGTAATGCCAGAACCGCTGCCATCTCTGGCGTACGGCGCTCTGTTCGGTTTTGTCCGTCCGTCTCATACCGTCAGTATACCATGTTCCGTTTCGGATTTCAAGCGTTCACGCTTCGAGCGCGCCGAGGTCCAGATCCACAGCTTCGGCAAGGATCTTATAGATCTCGCCCAAAAGCCCGTTCAGCCGGAATTCCGCCATAAGGTATTCGGCCGCCGCCGCGTCGAACTGCAGAAGCTCACCGAGCTTTTGGAGCTTTTCCGTCGTCTCGCTGTCCGGCGTCCCGGCGACGTTCGACGCCTGCGCCTTCATGCGCAGCGCATAGAACTCATCCAAAAGCGCGGCGGTCGAAGGCTGCGCATACGCGCGCGCCTTCGCTTCGCAATAGGTTTGATATTCTTCGGACGCTTTAAGCTTGTCCGCCAGCGCCCTTGCGTCGTCTATAATCATTTATTCCTCCGAGGGACCTAAAACGATCCCGTTTTCGATGCACCGCGCGTCGTTGTCCGCCGCCCATTGGAAGAACAGCGTCTCGAAATCCTCTCCGAACACGTCCTTGAAATCGCCCTGCCCGATCGTCATATTTGCGAACACGAGGTCCTTTCCGTAATGTTCCGCGAGCCAGTCAAAGAAGCACCCCGCCTCGTAATAGCTCAGCAACGTCAGCGTCGGGTGTTCGAGCTGCTGCTCCGTCATCGTGATCGGCGCCTGACTGACTGTGGAATACATGCCGCCGATCAGCGCGCCTGCGCGGATCATCGCCGCGCAACCGCGATACGCCTTTTCCATACTCGGGCTGCCGTCCGGATCTGTCATTCCCTGCGCCGCAACCTGCATCAGCTCCTCTTCGGAAACGACAGAGCACGCCATGCGGTTTTTGCAGACGATCCGCGATACGTATTCGGCGATCGCCTCCGACCAGAAATTGCCGTCGACTTCATACGCGAAGCACCGGTGCGTCAGATAATGCGAGTACTCGTGCAGCAGCGCCATTTTCGCCATCGTGAAGTCGTTGTAGACCTCGATGCAGGGAACGTTCCAACGGCAGTACGCGCCGTATGCACCGAGCTGCGCCTTCTCCGTCCGACCGGAAAAGTCGGTGTAGACGTCGATGACCGGAACCTCCGTGAGATAGCCGTCCAACGCGGCGATCGCGTCGGCAAAATCGGCTTCCTGGTTTGCAAGGATTTCCCGCAGCCCTGCAAAGAACGCTTCTTCGCCCATAAGCTCAATGTCCGCCGCGGCAAGATGCCATGTTGCGTGCGGCGTGCGCACAACATACGCATAGGTATTCGAATCGCTCTTTTCGAGCCGGTATTCGCCGAGATCGACCTCAGGGAGATCGGCGTCCGGTTCGGCGGTCGGTTCCGGCTCCGCCGTCGCCTCGGGCGCGGCTGTCGGTTCTGCCGTCGGTTCCTGCGTTTGCGCCTTGCAGCCGAAAGCGCCGATGCAAAGGATCAGGCTCAGAAGAATCGCGATGATGCGAATGGTTTTCATAGAAAATGCCCCCTGTGACTTTTTTACGAGTATATTCTACCGCGGTTTTATCGGTCTCTCAACCGCGCGTTCAGCGGAATCTGACCGGTTATTTCCGCAAAAGCGGCAGGAAAGCGGCCGTTATATCTCGATCACGATCGGCAGGATCATCGGCGTGCGCCCGGTCTTGTCGAACAGGAACGATTTCAACCGGGTTTTCACCGTGTTCTTGACCGAAGCGTACTCGCCCTTTCCGATTCCCTCGAACCCCTTTGCCGCTTCATAGACAAGCTCGCTCGCCTCCTGGATCAGCGGCTCGTTTTCGCGCATGTAAATGAACCCGCGCGAGTAGAGCTCGACCGGCGCGAGGAGCCTTCCGGTCTCGGCGTCGAGCACGATCACCGCCGACACAAGCCCGTCCACGGACAGAAGCTTGCGGTCGTGCAGCACGACGTCCTCGATGTTTCTGAGCCCGTCCACCATGAGGCTGCCCGCCTGCACGGTCTCCTTCATTTCGCCCTTGCGCGCCGAAAGCGTGATCACCGAACCGTTGTGCGCGATAAAAACGCGCTCGGGGCTGACGCCCATTTCCTTCGCGAGATCCGCATGCATCTTGAGGTGCCGCGCCTCGCCGTGGACCGGGATGAAATACTTCGGCTTCACGATGCCGAGCATGAGCCGGAGCTCGCCCGCACAGGCATGTCCGGACACGTGCACGTCCGCCATGCGGTCGTAGACCACGTCCGCGCCCTTCTCGTACAGCGCGTTGATCACGCGCGCGACGCCGCGCTCGTTGCCGGGGATCGCACTGGCCGAAATGATGACCGTATCGCCCGCGCCGATGTTCAGCTTGTGCGTGGCGTTCGCCATGCGGAAGAGCCCGCTCATCGGCTCGCCCTGGCTGCCGGTGGTCATCACGCAGACCATGCTGTCCGGCAGATTTTTGAGATGCTCAAGCCGCACGATCTTGTCGTTCGGAATGTGCAGATAGCCGAGCTCCTGCGCGTATTTCACGATCTGTTCCATGCTTCTGCCCTGGAAGCAGATCACGCGCCCGTGCTCGATCGCGACGTCCGCGACCTGCTGGATGCGGTAGACGTTCGACGCGAACGTCGCCACGATCACACGGCCCTGTGCCTTCGTAAACACGCGCTCGAAGGTCTTGCCGATCTCCTTTTCGCTCTGCGTGAAGCCCGCGTGCTCGACGTTCGTGGAATCCGACATCAACGCAAGCACACCCTTTGAACCGTAATACGCAAAGCGGTTGATGTCGATCGGTTCGCCGTCGATCGGCGTCATGTCAATCTTGAAATCGCCCGTATGGATCAGGGTGCCGACCGGCGTGCGGATCGCGAACGCGACCGCGCCGGCGATCGAGTGACCCGTTTTGATGAACTCGACGGAAAAACAGCCGAGCTTCACGGTTTCGTTGGGATCGACGTCAACGACCTCGACGTCTGTGAGATGATGCTCATCGAGCTTGTGCCGGATGAGCGCGTTGGTAAACCGCGTGCCGTAGATCGGGCAGCGGAACCGTTCCATTGCGTAAGGGATCGCGCCGATGTGATCCTCGTGGCCGTGCGTTACGCAGATGCCGCGGATGCGCTCCCTGTTTTGTTCGAGATAGGTCATGTCGGGGATGACCACGTCGATCCCCGGCATCTCCTCGTCCGGAAAGATCAGCCCGCAGTCGATCACGAGGATGTCGTTCCCGTACTCGATCACGGTCATGTTTTTGCCGATCTCTCCCACCCCGCCCAGCGGGATGATCCTGAGTTTATGATTCATAAAATAAGTTCTTGTTTGTTCCTTTCCTTAATCGACGCTCCCGTAAAAGAACAGGTTGCCGCCGATGTCCTGATAAAATCTGCGTCCGCCCCAGCTCCTGCCGAGCCGCGACGCGCAGAAAAAGAGTATGTTTTCGGGCAGATCGAGGTTGCCGTATACGAAGATATCCCGTGCGGCCTCCACGATCGCCTCCGGGGGCTCGATGTTTTTGAACCCCTTGTGATGGATGACCGAAAACTGTCCCTTGCGGTATGCCTCCGTCGGGATGTCGGTCACGGTCCCGCCGAACCGTTTTGCCACGCAGCGGTTATAGATCACGCAAAGCACGGCGCGATAGGCGCGTTCGTTGCGTTCGCCCGCCTCCAGAAGCGCCACGCGCGCGGCAAGAACAAGGTCCTCCTCCGTCACCGGGATCGCCTGCGCATAGCGCGACAGCGGCCGCATTCCGCAAAAGAGCGCGGAGCCTTCGGCGTTGTGCGCAAACGCTTCGGCCGTTTCGTCCGGTTCCTCCCAAAGGACCCAGTCCGGATCCGGCTCGTTCGGAACGCTCGTCCCGTCTTTCTGCGCGCCGGTCTCCGCGGCCGCGGTCGAAAGCGGGAGCATGAAAATACAAAGCCAAACGATGAAAATACGCTTCACTGTCCGTCCTTTCCCGGGCGGACCGCGCCGCCCGTTACAGAATGTATTTCGAGATGTTGTCCTCGCTCCATTCGGCGGACAGGTGCGCGTCGACGTAGGCGCCGTCCACGACGACGTCGATCATCGGGTGCTGACCGTTCGCGTTGAAGGAGATGTCGTTCAACAGATTCTCCATTACCGTATGCAGGCGGCGTGCGCCGATATTCTCGTTTTGCTCATTCGCGCGGAACGCGAATTTGGCGATCTCCCTTAAGGCGTCTTCGGTGAAGCTCAGG
>JAEEGL014757375.1_pt1 | contig 10767 bp, 10 predicted proteins | sample 9134231 | NCBI WGS metagenome assembly JAEEGL01 (sample SAMN16246548, study PRJNA631951) | gut metagenome | biome: gut microbiome; feature: rumen; material: fiber-attached | host: Bos | place: Iran: Karaj | collected 2018-10
TATACTGATTTTTTTTGTTTTAACGAGTCATTTATTGAAGACAGGAAGCCTAAGCTATTTGCCAAGGAAAAACGGATAAAGGATTTGGATATATGTGAAATAGTTGAGATGCTCAATGGGGTAAGCGAGGGGATAAAGAACCGTACAGAGAAAATGATGTGTTATTGAAAAGGACACTGATTCTTGAGTTTTTCAATACTTTGAAGATACCTACTTCCATATTATAAGTGTAACGGTTTACCCTTTTTTCTACATAGAGCTAAAGGAGAGAAGAATAAAATGAAAGTAATAAGCCTTATCCTTGCAGATAAAGAAGTAGCACGGGTTGAAGAAGGACGTTTTAACCGGATTGTGGAGACGAAAGGGAGATTTGCACCCAACTTTGCAGAGTGGTATGACGCCTGTTTCTTTGGCATAGCGAACTCAGAGACATTTGACGAAAGATTCGAACGAGTCAGGGAAAACAATTATTTCTGCTTCAAAAAACCTGCATTAAAGCTTATCGCCAGAAATATTGATGAATAGTTTCTGACACCTTCAATATTTTGAAGATACATACCTCCATATTATAAGTGTAACGATCAACGCTTATGGTATGGAGGTTTTTTTATGTCCGGAATTCATATCTATCCCGCAGGAACAACTACAGACGGTCGGATTTACAGGTTTCCGTGGAGATCGGATGCGATCTGCTACAACTTTCGCGTACCAGAGATAATGGTACCGGATGACAGGATCGAAGAGATGATCACGGATCCGCTCGATGTGGAGACACTTGTCGTCACATCGGATCTTGAGAACTATGATTTTATCTCCGGGATGAAGAATCTGAAGCAGCTGTATCTGTATAAGGCGTATCACCTGGAACATCTCTTTATGATCAAGGATCTTGTAAAGCTTCGTCAGGTCATGGTCGCGCATGGAAGGATATCCTGCATGGACAGTGTTGACAGTTTCCTTGTTAATAAGAAAAAGGCATTGGATGCGTCGCCTGATGATCCGGAGGCGAGGATCACGTATGGGGTAGAGGGATTTTACATACACGCGGATGATCCCGAACTTCGGATCGATTCATGGGATATGGGAGTTCATGTAGGGGAGTTTACCGTGTATCTTGCCAAGAATGATCCGGAAAATGAATCGGACCTTCAGAATATTGAAGATACCTCACCGCATATTATAAGTGTAACCGATGACACGCTTAAAGGAGGCGCGAATATGAGAGCTATAACAATTAAAACAAACGGAGAGTATGAGGTAACGGAGCTTGAGAACGGACGCAAGTCAATCAAGGAGATCATAGGAGGTGATATTGAAGGTCTGACGTACGCGGGCCACACGGATTTCATTATGTTCCTTAATGAAACAGGAAAGATATTCGGGCTTGAGACAAACGCGCTTGCAGCGATCTTTTCTTTAGAGTTTACCGAGTCTATACCGTTTATCTACGGAGATGTCGTTATTTGCGGACTCGATGATGAAGGTGCTTCATGCGATCTGACCGACGAACAGGTTGAAAAGTTCATGAAGATCCTGGACGGAATTGACTGATTTTCAAAAAACTGAATATAGATAAAGTAAAAACAAAAAGTAACAGAAAGGAAGTGCACGATTATGAGAAACATGATGAAAGAATACCTTGGAAATGAATACAGTGAAAATCATCTGAGAAACTTCTGTCTTTACTGGATGAAGGCAGCAGGGGGCAGAGGGGACGAGTGGAGAGCAAAGAACGACCTTGACTGTCTGTATTATGACGGTGACATGCGCGCTGATACGCTTATGAGCGCATGGACACCTGTCAAGTGGGTTGCTGACTGCCTGAACCGTGATAGCGATATCGCATTCTACAAGATCAACAGGCTAGGCAATGATCCTTATCATGATCTGAAGCTTCTTGCAGAGGAAGGAGATGAATATCTTCCATCTGAACACAGGCTCGTAAAACTTCTGGGAAGGTTTTTGAAACTTGCGGAGCAAAGATGTAACTTCATCCTGCTCCCGGACAGAGTCATGAACAATGCAAGGTACAAAACTTATATAAGAGGTAAGAAGGTGTGGCTCTGTGATGAGGTTCCCGCAACACTGGCACATCTGTTTGACAAGGACAGCCTCGGAAGGTTCTTCATCGGTAAAGATGGGAATGTTGATGAAAAGTCGGTCCTCGACTGGATCAAAAAGGAACATCTGGAAATGGGGTTTGAAGACGGCGTGATAGACCAGGGTCATGTTCGCTCCCTTATTCCCGGTCTCGATCCTTATAAAGCGAAATGGCTAAAGGATGAAGATGAGATATATGCCGCTCTTGAGTATATGGTCGATTTCCTTGAAAAAAGACTAAATATATTCGAGAGTTACGCACCTTCAAATAATTGAAGATACCTGCACACATACTATAAGTGTAACAACCGGTCGGATCATAAAAAGGAGGATTCACTATGTATAATAAAACAATTTATGATGCGGCAGCATCTCTCGAAGCAAACACTATGTACCGGAAGGTTTTCGGTCGGATCATCAACAGGATGGATAAGAAGGAGATAAGACTCCGGCAGGATGACAGCAACAAATATGAGCTTGGCGAGCCTGATTGCAAAGGCGGTCTGTCATTTCGCGGTACTATGATGAACACCACCGACCTTGTCAGCAAATCATATTACTGGGAACATAAGGATCGGCATAAAAGTAAGACAGGTAAGGATTTTCCGTGGCCTCAGGAAGCATTGGAGTTCTTTGACGTCTGTAATACCCCCGGAAACTTTATGATACTGCCGTGGCGTAAAGGTCTTGATATCGGTAAAGATATAAAGGACAAATACTATCAGGACAGCTTCGATCTGTTCCTTCTCGGGATATATAACTTTTTTCTCGAACAGGATGGGCAGGAGCCTGTGCATGGGATCAGATGCAGGTTCAGTAAAGCATATGACGGTATAGAACTGTTTATGACGTATTATCTTCTTCCGTTTATCAATCATGACAGCAGGAGATTTGATGAAGAGCCACGCCAGTTCATTGATGACATTGAAGACGGAAGTAACCTGATCTGCCATGTTGTTCCCGGCTGGGAGTCATTTGTAGAACTGAATCTTCTTCAGGATTTCGTTACAACAGGTGCCTATGGTCATTTCAGAGAGCCCATTCAGCTTTGGACGGATCACTTTAAAAATCCCGGGACACCATACAGATTTCCGATCTGGGGACAGAAGCATCAGGAATACTGGGCAAACGCAACTGAGATGATCCGCAAGAGAAGTGAGAGGATTTACGAAAAACTGAAAGGTAACGGTACTGAAACTGCGGTTTAAGTGGAGGGTAGATATGAGATATTATGATTTTACCTTGGGCGTGAATGCTGATCAGATCAAGGAAAAAGCGAAGATCAACATTAAAGAGTATGCATACAATAATCCGATCGCCGCGTTAAACAGTTACATGAACAGAAATATGAAGAATGATGTCAACTTCTTTGCGTACCGGGAGAACGAGAATACGGTGGATGCTGCATTTTCGTACAATGAACAGAAACTGACATTTCAGGATGCATACAGTCATATTTTAGGGTTTCTGAGTGAAGATTTTTGTATAACCAGGATCGCCGGTGATCCTGTTGAGGTTACGATGTATCGGTTCCTGGATGATCTGCTTGAGGCGAGAAGGAGGGATTATATGAACGTCTCTTCAAGGTTCGTCGATGCATCTAATCTGTGGATATACAATTACGGAAATCAGGATAGGCTGCCGTTCCATTATGAACATGACGAGAGGATCATTTCAGATCAAGTGGGACATGATCAGGCGATATACGATCCGACATTTGCTGCGGAGCTGGCCAACATCGAAGCACACAGGGATCTACCGGAGACCTGCGGCAATATGGTTCATTATGTTATATCCGCAAGAAGCATGGAAGCTGCTGCAGATCTTACAGGAAGGCTCATGCAGAGCCTTTATGCATCCAAGCGGATAAGCAGCAGAAGGATGGAAATGATCAGCGGTATCGAACCGGACGTTTACAGGCACAAAGATAATCATCTTGAGGATTTCATTGAGAATAACTACAGAGGAGTAGTTGTGATCGATCTGAGCGAGAGGTTCGGATATGACCCCACGGATTATGTTATGACGAGCATGTATATCGAGAGACTTGTGAAGAAATACCGGAATCATTGCCTGTTCGTGTTTACCTACAATATGGATCATCCCGGCTTTTCATATCAGTTGCTGCCACGTCTTTCCAAATACGTGATACCTGTCATGTTAAGGGAAGGGCGCGGTAACAGGAGAGCAGCAGTGAAATATATGAGGTCATTGATCGAGGCATCGGAGTATGCTGAATATGCCGGACAGGCCGGTGAGTTCATGAAGATGTTCCCGGGGAATGATTTTTCTCAGACGGATGTTCTTAATGCATATGAGCGTTTTGAAAGCTGGTGCATTAACAAAAACATCCTGAAGGCCTACGATTATGATATATCCGAAGGCTTCATGCTTGACCGCAATGAAGGTGAAGGATTGGCATATGATAAACTGAACAGGCTGATCGGGCTCGATATTGTCAAGAAGCAGATCGAGAGTATCATTGCAACGGATATCGTGGAGAAAGAGAGGCAAAAGCGCAAGGGCAGGGATTATCAGTCCGGATCCATGCATATGATATTTTCCGGAAATCCGGGCAGTGCAAAGACAACTGTGGCAAAGCTGTTCGCAGGCATCGCTAAGGAGCGCGGTATACTTAAGAGCGGTGCGTTTGTTGAACGCGGGGGGATGGATCTTTCGGGCCTTGGATGCGTGGGAGCGATCAGGGAAGCGTTTCTTGCGGCAAAGGGCGGAGTGCTGTTTATAGATGAAGCATACTCGATGAAAAGTGATACTGCAGTCACGGTGCTTATTCAGGAGATGGAAGAACACAGGGATGAAGTCATCGTTATCATGGCGGGGTATAATGAGAGAATGAAGGATTTCCTCAAGATGAACGAGGGGCTCAAGAGCAGGATCCCGCATTGGATTGATTTTCCTGATTATACAGCGGATGAGCTGACGGATATATTCAGACTGATGATATCGGAAAGGGGATTTTCGGTAACGGATGATGCGGTAAAAGAAGCACATTATATCTTCGAAAAGGTAAGGAATACGGAAGACTTCGGTAATGGCCGGTATGTCCGAAACCTCATTGACCGCGCTACACAGAATCAGGCGGTGAGGCTTCTTGATGACGGCAGGGACGCAAAATGTATCAATAAGGGATCACTCTTTAGGATAACAAAAGACGATATATGCATGTTGGATGAGGGACTTAGGAAAGAAAGAGCGGCCGGAGAAGCTGCAAAGGAGCTTTATGACATGATCGGGCTGACCTCTGTCAAACAAATAATACATAAGGCGGTCGCACATTATAAGCTTCGAAAACTCTGCATGGATAAAGGACTTGCAAGGGATAAGGCTTCGATGCATATGGTCTTTACAGGAAACCCTGGTACAGCAAAGACAACGGTTGCAAGGCTGTTCGCCCAAATTCTGAAGGATGAAATGGTTCTGCCTACAGGCGTGTTTGTTGAAACAGGTCGTGCGGATCTTGTCGGAGATCATGTCGGATCCACCGCACCGCTTGTAAAGAGAAAGTTCAGGGAAGCGCAGGGTGGCGTATTATTCATTGATGAAGCATACTCGCTTTGCGACCGTTACAGTGACGGATTCGGTGATGAGGCTATAAATACTCTTGTTCAGGAGATGGAAAATCACAGGGATGATGTTATAGTTATCTTTGCGGGTTATCCCGAACCGATGGAGCGTTTTCTTGAAAGGAATCCCGGGATGCAGTCGCGTATTGCATTTCAGGTAGAGTTTGATGATTATGATACAGATGAGCTGTGCGCGATCACAAAGCTTATGATCGCGAAGAAACAGATGTCGATAACGGATACAGCAATGGATAAGCTTCGCTTAATATATGATGAAGTCAGAGCGGAAGATGATTACGGAAACGGACGATTTGTCCGCGGTATCATAGAAGAGGCGGAGATGAACCTTGTCGAGAGGATCATGAAGCTTAATGGATCCGAGATCACAACCGATCTTATCACAACGATAGAGGAATGCGATATCCCTTCGCGTGAGAGAACGAAACAGAAGAAGCTGGAGCGGATTGGATTTGCGGTATAAGATAAGTCAAACAGGAGAGGGGATGATGTGAAATGGCATTTATTATCACAGGCGATACACACGGAACGATCGATATCGGGAAGGTCGTACAGTTCTTCGGAGATCACATGGATGAGTATACGGATGATGACTATCTGATAATATGCGGTGATGTCGGAGTGTGCGGTTTCGATCCGGATATGGAAAAGGAGACGAGGAGGATACTTCGTGAGCTTCCTGTTACGGTCCTGTTTGTGGACGGGAATCACGAACATCATCAACGGCTTATCGATCATCCTGTGGATGAATGGATGGGAGGCAAGGTTCATTTCATTGAGCCGGAGATCATTCATCTGATGCGTGGTCAGGTGTATGATATCGACGGGACCACATTTTTCACATTCGGAGGTGCGCATAGTATTGACAGAAGTGCAAGAATAGAGGGATTTGACTGGTTTCCGGAGGAGATCCCGACTCATGAGGAATACGAGGAGGGGCTTGGGAATCTGGAGAAGTGCGATCACAGGGTCGACTATATCATCACACACACTGCGCCACGCGAGGTTGCGGCTGCGCTTGGGTATGGTGAGGAATCGAATGATGAAATAGCACTCCGTAGGTACTTCCAGCAGATAGCGGACGAAGCCGAATATGAGAAATGGTTCTTCGGACACTTCCACGAAGATGAAGTTATAGAGGATGTGTTCGTAGCGATGTACAACGAGATCATAGTGATATAGAGTAAAAAGGGGAGAGATGACATGATCTATGCGATGAGTGATATACACGGGTGTCTTGATGCACTTAAAGAGAAGATGAAGCTTGTTGATCTGTCGGGGGACAACAGGATCATCTTCCTGGGAGACTATATAGATTACGGTCCCGACTCGGGTGGCGTATTACGTTATCTGTATGATCTTTGCCGCAAGGCGGAAAAAGAAAAAGTTGTGATGCTCAAGGGAAATCACGAGGCGATGCTCCTTGAATGGATCGATGAGTTCAAAAAGCCTGTTACGCCGCTTATGGAGGCGATGTCTTATGATTCGTGGCTTAAGACTGACAGCGAGCATGGATATAATGCTTTCCGGACACTGGTGACCAGGGAACAGTTTGATCAGATCAGTAAAACGGAGCGAAGCCTGTCATTTGCGGCGCTAAATCATGAGGCGGTAAAGATGGTGCTTGAAACAAGCGGCGATCTTATCAAATGGATCCGCTCCATGGAGAGCTTTTATGAGACGGACACGCAGATCTTTGTTCACGCTGGTGTTGATGAGGAAGCGGATGAATACTGGAAGTGGGGTACGGGCGACGATATATTCCTGTGGAAGTTTCCGGCGGTGACAGGGAAGTTCTGCAAGACGGTTATAGCCGGCCATGTCGGAACCGGAAGACTTGCACATGACGATTCGTTCCATGATGTATTTTATGACGGGGCCAGCCACTACTATATAGACGGCTCGGTCTATAAGCACGGAAAGCTTCTGCTGTTGGCATATGATGAGTTCGAAGAAAAGTATTATCAGGTCGAGAAGCGCGGACTGATATTACGTGATAAAGCATCCGGGAGGTGTTGTAAGGATCTGCCTGATGTGTTCTAATAATAGGCGTTTTTTTGATTGACGGGACGGGGATTGATGATAAACTATATAACGTATCTGTGATTTTGGCGGCATACTTAAATGGCGTAAAAAGGGCGTAAACTCTCCCTGAAAAAACCAAGGAACCCCTTAAAATAAGGGAAAGGAGATATATTATGAAACTGGGAATCGTCGGGCTTCCGAACGTCGGGAAGTCAACACTGTTTAATTCACTTACAAAGGCCGGGGCAGAATCGGCAAACTATCCGTTCTGCACGATCGATCCGAACGTCGGTGTCGTTGCGGTACCGGATGAGAGGATAAAGCTGCTCGGGCAGTTATACAATACGAAGAAGGTCACACCTGCAACTATCGAGTTCGTTGATATAGCAGGTCTTGTAAAGGGTGCATCAAAGGGTGAGGGACTCGGTAACCAGTTCCTTGCGAACATCAGGGAAGTTGATGCGATCGTTCATGTAGTAAGGTGCTTTGAGGATGCGAACGTTGTACATGTAGACGGGAGCGTCGATCCGGTAAGAGATATAGAGACGATCAATCTCGAACTCATCTTTGCTGATATCGAAGTTCTTGAGAGGCGTGTTGCCAAGCAGGGCAGGGCGGCGAACAATGATAAGAAGATCGCAAAAGAGGTCGAGTTCTTAAAGAAGATCATCAAGCATCTTGAGGACGGGAATCTTGCGATAGGTTATGAGTGTGCGGATGAAGATGAGGAAGCATGGCTTGCCTCATATAATCTTCTTACAGCAAAGCCTGTCATATTTGCCGCTAATGTCGCTGAGGATGATCTTGCAGATGACGGAGCGGGAAACGCTCATGTGCAGAAGGTCAGGGAGTATGCAAAGACAAACAATTCGGAAGTATTTGTGATTTGCGCACAGATCGAGCAGGAGATCGCTGAGCTTGACGATGACGAGAAGGCGATGTTCCTTGAAGATCTCGGGCTTAAAGAATCCGGTCTTGATAAGCTTATCGCTGCAAGCTACAGGATCCTCAACCTGATGAGCTTCCTCACGGCCGGCGAAGACGAGTGCAGGGCATGGACCATAAAGATAGGAACAAAGGCTCCGCAGGCTGCCGGAAAGATACATACCGATTTTGAGAGGGGCTTCATAAAGGCAGAGGTTGTCAACTACAAAGACCTGCTTGAGTGCGGCTCGCTTTCGGCGGCAAGAGAAAAAGGACTCGTCGGTATGGAAGGAAAGGATTACGTCGTAAAGGACGGAGACGTTATACTGTTCAGATTCAACGTATAACAAAAATTTTTTTTATAAGTTTTTTCAAAAAGAGTACCAAAACAATATATGGACGTTTTGATACTCTTTTTTTGTACCCGACACTATATGTTGTGATTCTATTATCCTCCACTTTCCCCCACCTTTGGAAAAATCGGCATATTTACGGTGTTTTTTGGAAAGATAGGGGTTGATTTTTTATACGTAAGGGGTTATTATTGGCACATAGGTGGTGAAAAGTGGTAGAGAGTGGTGATTAAGGAGATCGCAGCGTGTTCATAGGCGAATACAACCACACAATCGATGTTAAGGGACGTCTGATAGTGCCCAATAAGTTCCGCGAACAGCTTGGGGAAGCTTTCGTGATAGCTAAAGGGAATGACGGTTGTCTTGCGATCTACACAAATGAGGCTTGGGAAACCTTCATGAAAAAGATCCAGGCTCTGCCGGCCAATAAGGATATCAGAACTTACGTCCGTACGATCGTCGGCTCCGCGCTTCCGGTCGAGACGGATAAACAGGGAAGGATCCTGGTCCCCGGCAACTTGAGGGAGTATGCCGGACTTGACAAAGATGTTGTCCTTGCAGGCGTGATCGATAAGATCGAAGTCTGGGATAAGGAGAAGTGGAACAGCCAGACAAGCGTTGACAACATCGATGACATCGCTGAGAAGATGGCGGAACTCGGACTTTCCATATAAAGGGGAAAAGGAAGGTAAGGCGTGGGATTTTCACACACATCGGTTCTGCTTCGGGAAACAATTGAAGGACTTGCCGTTAAGCCTGAAGGGACCTACGTTGACGGAACGTTAGGAGGCGGAGGACATTCTTCGAAGATTCTCGAAAAACTTAACGATCAGGGGAGATTGATCGGGATAGATCAGGACGGTGCGGCAGTTGCAGCCGCCGGGGAACGTCTTGAAGGGTTTAAGAACGTTACGATAGTACGTAACAACTACTGCAACATAGCGCAGGTGCTTGAAGAACTTGGGATCGAAAAGGTCGACGGCATTCTGCTCGATCTGGGAGTATCATCGTACCAGCTTGATACACCGCAGAGGGGATTTTCTTATATGAGCAACGCTCCTCTTGATATGAGGATGGATGACAGGAGCGAGATGACAGCTGCGGATATAGTCAACGGCTACAGCCAAAGCGATCTTGCCCGGATCATCCGCTCGTACGGCGAGGAGAGGTTCGCGTCAAACATCGCAAAGCACATTACGGCTGCCAGGGAAGGCGGTCCCATTAAGACAACGGGAGAGCTTGTCGAGATCATAAAGTCAGCGATCCCCGCAAAGTTTCGAAATGGAGCGGGGCATCCGGCAAAACAGACATTTCAGGCGATACGCATAGAATTGAATCGTGAACTGGCAGTTCTTTCTGATTCACTTGATACGATGATAGATCTGTTAAATCCGGGAGGAAGGATCGCTGTCATAACATTCCACTCGTTAGAGGACAGGATAGTAAAGACGATATTCAAGAATGCACAGGATCCGTGCATATGCCCGCCAAACCTTCCGGTTTGCGCATGTGGGAGAGTATCAAAAGGCTCCGTCGTCACGAAAAAGCCGGTAATACCGACCGAAGAAGAGATAGAAGCCAATCCGAGATCTAAAAGCGCCAAGCTTAGGATCTTCGAAAAATCATAAAAAACGGAATATTTTGTAAAAGTCTTTGAAATAGAACACAATATATAGTATACTCGGAAAGAAGGTGTTTTGGTGTCCGCAAGAAAAAGATCATATGTATACGGTAATACGGCAAGAGCCCTTCGACCAATTGAA
>JAEEGL015470935.1_pt1 | contig 10767 bp, 7 predicted proteins | sample 9134231 | NCBI WGS metagenome assembly JAEEGL01 (sample SAMN16246548, study PRJNA631951) | gut metagenome | biome: gut microbiome; feature: rumen; material: fiber-attached | host: Bos | place: Iran: Karaj | collected 2018-10
GCAGTCCCACCGCGTCCTCGCAATGATAAATCCAAGTTCCTTACAGCGGCCTCGACCGCCTGGAAGAACCTTGGGAACCCGACGGACGCATGGCAGGCGCGCTACTGCCGTTGTCTCCGGCCGGCGAAACGCCCGCGCGAGAACATCCCCGCCAGCAGGATGCACAGCAGGCCAGGCACGAGGAATACGCCAAAGCGCTCCGTCGCGCGCAACTCCTCCTCTTCGGCCTGTTCTTTCGCGGCCACCTGCCTGAGGAACCGCCTGTAGATCGCGCCCAGGGTCGTTTCGGCCGTGCCTGCGGTCGCGAGCGGCACATAACGCCCGTCCGAAGCCTTTGCGATCGCGGCCAGAGTCTTGTCCTCGAGCTTCGCGGTGACGGCCTTTCCCTTGTACAGCTGCGAACCCTTGCCGTCTTCGCCAGGCACCACGCCTTCACGCCTGGGGTCGCCGATGCCGACGGTGAAGACCGGCACGTTGCGCCTCTTCGCAAGCGCCGCCGCATCCAGCGCGCCGCCGCGCAGGTCGCCGCCGTCGGATATGAGGATTATGGCGTTATGGTCGTCCGCCGCCGGATCAAGGGCGTCGAGCGACGTGCGGATCGCGGAAGCGAGATCCGTCTCGCCGCGCGGTGCGGACTCCGGCGAGGCGCCCTCGAGGGCGGAACGCAGGAATGCATGGTCCGTCGTAAGCGGACAAAGCAGCACGCCGGTGCGACGGAACGCCACAAGCGCGCAGCGGTCGCCTTCAAGGGAGTCGATAAGGTCGGCGATATCGGCCTTGGCGCGTTCAAGCCTGTTTGGGCGCACATCCGCGACAAGCATCGAGCGCGACACGTCGAGCGCCACGACCACGTTGCGGCTGCGCGCCTGGAACTTCTGGGTGGAATGGCCCCACTGCGGACGAGCCGCCGCCAGGGCGACCAGGGTCAGGCCGGCGATCATGAGCGGCATCTGCAGCCGCGCGAACCTGCCGGAAGCGGCCGGCAGCAGGCGCCCCGCCAGCGAAGGGGCGACAATCTTCTCAAGTCGACGTTCGGCCCTGGCGCGGAGGAAAATCCAGAACGCACCGGCCAAAGGCACCAATGCCACCAATATGAGCATCCATGGGCAGACAAATTTCATGGTTAAGATTATAGCACAGGGACGCCAAAGGTGAAAGGAGAAAGGTGGCGGGTTCCTCGCTTCATACACGCGCTTCAGGACCGGACTGCGGCCTGCAAATACACCGGCAAGGGTTCGGGGCGAAGAAGTTCCGGATACGAGACCGCGACTTCCGCCAGGCGAACGGCCAACGGCGTAAGGGCGCCCGCGTAACGGGGGCCGTAATGGTTGCGGAGCAGCGAATCGATACGATAGCCGTCAGGCGTCACCACCGCGTAACCGTCGGGGACGGCCGCGCCAAGCCCATCCTTGGGGACCAGGAAGAAATCGTTCACGGTACGCACGCCTTCGTAGAGTATCACCCAATACCGTTCGCGCCGCGCATCGCCTATCACGGCGACCTTGGTGTTGTCACGCGTAAGCGCGAGCGACGATGGCAGCCCGACCACCTCGGCCTTCGAGCCGATCGCCATGCCCTGCGCGAATGCGAGAGCCGCACGGATCCCCGCGAAACTGCCGGGGCCCTGCCCTACTACGATCCTGTCAAGGTCGTCAAAAGACACACCACAGGAAGAAAGGAATTCGCGCACCTTTAAAGGCCACGCCCCGCTACGGGCATCCTCGCCGGCGATGACGCGCGGCGTTATGACCCCGTCCTTCACGACCGCAACACTCTGCGTATCGGTAGATCTGTCAATGACAAGCAGGTTCATGACTCACCAACATTCAACTCCCAACTATCCACTAACCACTTGCCTATAAGTTGACGGTGACTTTAGCCACAAAGATCACAAAGACCGCAAAGGAGCTTGGAGGATGGGGCAAAGCCCCATATCTCTTTAAATTCTTTGTGTTCTTTGTGGCCATGAAAACTTATCCTCATTTACATTCCCGTGCGCAGCGCGGGCGGCGGGTTAACGACTATCAACTACTCTTCGCCGCCTGCTGCTGCAGCCACGCCTCGACGAACGGCGCGATGTGGCCATCCATGACGCCATCGACGTCGCTCGTCTCATACTGCGTGCGAAGGTCTTTTACCATGGTGTACGGACAGAAGACATACGACCTGATCTGGCTGCCCCAGCCGTTCTCGGACTTCTTGCCGTAGAAACGGTCCATCTCCGCCTTTTTCTGGTCTTCGTAGTATTCGTAGAGTTGGGCCTTGAGCATGTTCATGGCCTTCTCTTTGTTCATGTGCTGCGAACGTTCCTTCTGGCAGGCCACGACGATTCCCGTGGGCAGGTGGGTGAGGCGAACCGCCGAATCCGTCTTGTTGACATGCTGGCCGCCCGCGCCGCCGCTGCGGTACGTGTCGATGCGTAGGTCTTCGTCCTTGACCTCCACCTCGATCTCTTCGTTGATCTCGGCGACGGTCTCTACCGACGCGAACGAGGTCTGGCGGCGCTTGTTGGCGTCGAAAGGCGAGATGCGCACAAGACGGTGGATGCCGCGTTCGGCCTTCATCATGCCGAAGGCGTAGCTGCCTTCCACCCTGAAATACACGTCCTTAAGCCCGGCTTCTTCACCTGGCTGGACGTCGTATTCCTCGACCTTCCAGCCCTGATCCTCGGCATAGCGCTGGTACATGCGGTAGAGCATCTGCACCCAGTCGCACGCCTCGGTGCCGCCCTGCCCGGCATGGAGTTTCACGAACACGTTGCACGAATCGAACTTGCCGCCCAGCAGCGACTGCATGCGAAGCTTGGCGAAGAATTCGTCGGCCCTGGCGCATTCGGACAAAGTATCCTTGAAGGCGGTCTGCTGCGCGGCGCCCTCCTCCATCTCGGCGAGCTCCATCATCACGCCCGCATCCTCGACGGCCTTCGTCAGCGAGTCGAACGGCTGCACGTAGGCACGTTCGGCGTTCGTCTTTGCGATCACATCGCGCGCCTTCGCCTGGTTGCTCCAGAAATCGGCGTCGGACTGGGCCGCCTCGAGTCCGGCGAGCGTCTTGCGGCGTTCGTCGATCTTGATGTAGTCGGCCATCTCGGCGACGCTCTTCCTGAGGGCTTCGATGCGCTGGCGCACCTCTTCGGCCTCGATGATCTTTTCTTTCTGTTCTTCCTGTCCCATGGCCGTTTGCTATACCACGTCTTCTATGTTATACCACGTCTTCTATGAAGATGAACCCATATCCGTTCTCGGCCATCATCTGCGACATGACGGCTATCTTCTCCATGTAATCCGGCTGATAGGCGAAATAATGCTTGAAGAAATACTGTTCGTGGTCGGCGAACACTAGGTAGTCGCGGCCCAGCAGCTTCCGGGTGTCGGCCTTCAATGTCGGCACGTCCACCAGATTGAGGACGGGCGCGTCGTTGAACAGATGCTTGAACGCCATGCCGGTCTCGTCGTCCATCACATACCTGTACGAGTTCTCGGTCTTCGCCGCCATGTCGCCGGAGATGTGGTTGTAGGAACAAAGCGACGACATTATCGCCGCGTCGCGGGAATCGCGCCAGAAGAAGGCCGATTCCGGCTTTCGGTTGTTTTCGATCCTGAGCGCGTGACCGTATGGAAGCCTGTTGCGGTTGCCGTCGTACTGGTATCTCGGGCCGACGGAGCATTCCATCACCTTTATGCCGCAGTCCTTCATCGCCCTGCAGCCGTCCTTGCTCATCGGACACCAGTGCGGCACGAGCGCGGTGGTGAAGACGCCTTCGCCCGCGAAACGGTCGATATTGCCCTTGATCATCCCGAAGAGCTTCTTCACGTCGGCATAGTCAATGTTGACCCATGGATAGTCGGGGAACTCCTGGAGGGAATGGAACCCAAGGCGCAGCCAGTCGCGGTTGTCCTGCCATTCTGACTTGTACGCGTCCGTGACGTCCGCGAGCGAGAACTCGTCCATCCCGTAGAAGAAATCCGTGCGGTAGAACAGGTTTATCTGAAGCTTGAGCCCAAACTTGTCGTGCGATTCCTTGAGGGGTTTCAGGAAATCGCTGTCGAAAAGACGCCTTGGACGCTTGCGCGTCAGATCGCGCAGGAACCAAATCGCATCGTCGATGAAGAACGAGGCGTTGCGTCCCTTGAGCGCTGGGTTTGACGCGATTCTCGCCGACTTGAGCACGGGCTCGAGCTCCACCGCGCCCTTTGCGAACTCCGGCACGCCTGCGGCGCGCGCGGTACGGGGCGCTGCGGCCAGAACGGCGGCGGCACCACCCATGCATGAAATGAAATCTCTCCTGTTCATGGATTCTCCTTGTGTATTTGCAAACCGGAAACGGCGATATGATACCATATCACCCTGCCGATTTCAAGGTCATGTTCCCTGGCGCACCGCCGATGGGAAGAATTAGTTCCTCGGCATGGGGATGACCATTACGTCGTCGAACCAGCATTTCTCGCCCGCGTCCTGGCCTACGCCCAACATGAGAGCGAAGCCATCGGCGTCGTCCGGCACCGTTACGGCCCAATCGGTCTGCGTCCATCCGTCCGCATCGGTCTCCGACGCGATGGGGATAGTTACCGTCGGTATCGTCCAGTCCCATTTTCCGTCCCTTTTCCATCCGACCGTCGCCGAAACATGCCTCCCCTTTGAACAGAAGGAAATGCCGACGATCTCGCCCGGACGCCTATCGCGTACGCTGAAGGTGAAGCATCCCCTCTGCACGCCCTGGGCCACAAGCGAACATTTGTCGCCGTGTCCGCACGTGAGGTCGCTGCCGAAGACGCCTCTGCGCAGTTTGTACTTGGGAAGTTCCTGCCACGTCCCGTACGGCTTGGGCACTGCCTTCTCCGAAACCGCGCGGCAGGCGGAATTGGTGTTGAGGTTCTCAAGTTCCCCGGCCTCGGCGCGCAGCCTGATCGACCGGCCAATCACTTCTGGGGACTTTATCGACAGCATCGCGTCATGCAGGCCCGGCAAGAGCGAATTCCATGCGGGCATGCCATTGAGACCGCCCCAGCTTCCCTTCTCGCCCCAGAACCAGATGTATTCGTCGGCAAACGTCGTAGCCTGCTTCAGGTTGCGCCGCAGATGCTCCACCCGCGAGCCGTCCACGGGCTCCATGTACCACATGCCGTTGGTCTTGACGCTGTATCCGTCAAGATAGACGCCAAACGAGTTCTGCAGCTGCATGCGGTATTTGCGCTGGTTCTCGGAAGACTGCAGCAAGTGTATCAGCTCCGAATGGACGTATCTTGAGCCCATCACGTAATGCATGCGCGATGCTCGCCACGAGTAGGCGGATTCGAGCCCGTCGATCATCGTGGCCGTCGGCGGCAAGGCGTCGAATATGCCTTCCACGAAATGCGGCCACAGGGCCGAGCCGTTCCTGAGCATCATTCCGCGCAGGAACTTTCCGTTCATTTCGCCGGTACACCTGTTGTCCATCGACAGGAACCAGTACGAGAGCAGCTTCACGTCGGGGAACTCCTCGAAGACGCCGGCGAACACCTCGCGGCCGCGCCTGCGCACAAGCGCAGACACCTCGTCGTACGATGCGCCGTCGGATTCCAGAAAGAGATACTGGTTCTGGTGATGGTAGTCCTCGGGATCCATCTGCAGGCCTTCGAAGCCGCAGGCCTTGGCGAACTTCGCCGCGACGCGCATGTTGTGCGCTATCTTACTCCATGTCGCGTCATCGGTCCAGGCCACCCTTGTGCGCGGTGCGCGGTAGGAGTTGAGGAAGCAGTGCCGAAACGCCTTGTGGGTGAACAGCTTGCGGTATTTGGGTACGAGCGGCTCCAGGCAGGCGTAGTCCCACGCGGGCTGGTGGATTATGTCGCGGCTGGTTATTCTCTTGCCGTCTTTTCCCGTGGCCTCGAGGTAGAGTACGCAGCCGTCGAGCGGTGTCTTGTCAATCTCGGCGGCACGGACGAGCAGCGTTTCGACCTTTGTGCCGGCGAACTCCCAGCCGGCGGCGATGTATTTGTCCGCGCCAGCAAGCGCGCAGAGCGCAGTCGCCGCGGAGGATAACGCAATCAGACTTCTCTTCATGTCAACCTGTTCCTTTGCTTTTACTTTTACATGTAGCGGCCGTCGGCAGGGATCGGCGCCACGTCACTTTCCTTCATTTCCCGCGCCTGTCCGCCGTTGCGGACGAAACGCACGTTCCTGAAAACGGGCCGCTCCGCCTCGGATATGCGGATCATGGGGCCTTCCACGATGTCCGTCTCCTCGATGAGCATGTCGCTGAAGCTGATCTGTCTAGGCGGCGTTCCGTTGACGCCCGACACGGAAATGGCGACCGCGCAATCCCGCAAGGAACAGTTGACGAACGAAACGTCCGATATGTCCACGCCGCCAGGCCCCTTGCCGTATACCGACTGCACATGCACGCCCGTGCCGGCCGTCTCGACGATGAAGTTGGATATCGCGACATGGCGTATGACCCCCTTGCCCACGCCGATCCTGCAACCGGTGGCGGAGACTGCGGCGATGCAATTCACGACCGTGATGTTTTCGCAGACGCGCGTCTTGTCCTTGAGCCTGGCCGGCGCGCCGCGTATCGCGATCGCGTCGTCTCCGGTGCGGAATATGCAGTCGCTCACGGTGACGTTGCGGCAGCAGTCTATGTCGATGCCGTCCGTGTTCATGTTGCAGATGTCGGATTCGACCTTGATGCCCCGGACCTGGACGTCTTCGCATCCATGGAAGAAGCAGCTCCATGCCGTTGGATCCTTTATGCGGACATCCTTCACCCGCAGGTTCCGGGACTCCACGAACTCGATCGTCTGCCCGGGTCGCATCGCCTCCTTCACTACAGGACAGTTGTACGATCCATGCCGCCAGGACACCTTGCCCGGTTTGCGCAGCGTCTTGCTGAAAAACGCCCGGCCGTTGCCGTCTATCGTCCCTTCACCGGTGATGGAGACGTCCTCCTGCTCAAGGCACAGCACGAGATGGTGCGCCCGCCAACCCTCGATCCTGTTTATCGAGCCATTCTGCGGAAAGGCGTCCAGGGCATTGTAATCGTCCATCGAATCGCTTCCAAGCAGGACGGCTCCGGCGGACAGATGGAATTCCACATGGCTCTTGAGGTAGATGGTGCCGGTCTTGAACACGCCGCCTTCCAGCATGACCCTGCCGCCGCCGGCCTTGTGCGCGGCGTCGATTGCGCCCTGCACCGCCGCAGTGTCGAGCGTGACGCCGTCCCCCTTGGCGCCGAAATTACGCGGATTGAAGTCCGCCGCATGCGCACACGTCGCGACAATGGCGCATGCGATACCGGACAACAGACGATTCTTCATGATTGCAGGCCTTTCCTTCACTTCGTCCTTTCGGCGGGAATCCTGTAGATGTGCACGGCGAACGGGCCGAACGCATCCTCGAAGAATCCCCCTCCGTCTATCTTCACGTTTCGTTCCTCATGCAGGACAATTCCATTGCCCGGCGCCGCCGTCCCTGCCTTGATGCGGGCGACGACATCATTCGTCGTGGCGTTGACCGCCAACACGTACGTGTCGCCGTCCAGCTCCTTGCAGAGCATCGTGACGGACGTGCGGCCAAACTCGTCGAGCGTCGGCCCCGACAGTATCTTCGGCGACGGGACCCCTTCGACCGTCTTCGCCAGAAGAACAGGTGAAAGCGCGGATATGCGACGGGTGAGGTTCGTGGTCGCGTTCCAGGATTTTGCAGACGAGCATACGCCGTAGTTGATCCTGTTTTTCTTCGGTTCGATGAATCCGCCGTAGGTGTACCACGTTATCCCCATGCCACCGTGGATGATCGATGCGAAGCTCATCGCATAGACCTCGTTCGGCTGGGGCATCACGTGCCAGTCCCTCCAGCCCTTGAAATACTGTATTATCGGCCACACCGCGCGGACCTTTCCGCTCTTGGCCGACTTTATGGTCGCCATGGATTTCTCCATGATGTCGATGGTGCGCGCGACGCACGAGGGCGCGTCCTTCTCGGCGTGAATGGGATATATCTCCGGCATGAACACGTCCACAAGATCGGCGTACTCTCCAAAGCGCGGCGTGAAGACATCCGCATGGCAGCTCAACCGCGTGCCGTCCAGCGCCTCGAGCATTTCCACGCGGTTGGCGATCGTCTCGGGGCTGTAGTGCAGGCATGTGTCGTCCCCGACATACCACAGCCCTATTGTCGGATCCCGCCTGGCCGACCTTCCGAACCAGGCTATTTCATCGGGCTCCCAGTACATCTTCTGGAACGAAACCATCCCATGCCTTGCGCATCCAGACTGAAACTCCGGCACTCTGTAGTGCGTGTACGAATGGGCCAGGTTCACGCCGGCGGCACTCACGTCGGCAAAACAGCGCTCAAGATTGTAGAGGTTGGCCTCGCGCGGACAGAGGCAGAACAGGCCCACGGGGAACATGGCCTTTCCCCCGACGAGCAACGCGCCGTCCGCCCGCAGCGAAGTGCCTGGCACATCCGGACGATCCCCGACCCTGAACGCCTTCATGAGACTCGTCGTGTTGCCGGCCGAATCGTTGACGGAAATCCGGAACCGGTGGTCGCCTTTCCCCCAACGCCGCCCAGGATCTACGACAACGGCGTTCCCCTCCCGGCGGAAGGCCATCGGCTTCCCTTCAAGGGTCGTTACGGACAGAGAACCCCAATCGATCCCTGAAGGATCGTCCACCGCATACTTCACCTCTACGGATTCGTCCCTGGTGGGCGATGTGAATGCAATCCGCACCGAAGGGCCGTTCAGGTCGGGGGAGATTTCCGAAGGCCGCGTACGGCCTTCGCCCACAAAATCCACCTTCGCCCCGCGAACGGCGATCTGTTCGTTTTCGCCCAAGTCAGGCATGTCGCGGCCGATTGCGATTTCGACGAACGCGGCCTTGTCCGGCACGTCACGCGTGACGCGAAACCGCGAATAGGCCCCGGGCTTGAAACGCAATTCCAGCTTCTCGGCCTCGCGCTCGACGCCAAGCGCGTCCCACCATGGCCTGCCCTTGACGGAATTTCCGTCGGAATCGAACCAGGCTATGCGGGAATCCCAGGTTGCGCTATCCCATGTGACGGGACGCCAGTCGCTGTCCGAATATATCTCGAATTCAAATGCGACGGCGACGGTTCCCGGCGGAAGCGCCATGCGCTTCGACCGAACCCGCCACGCCGTGTCGAATTTTCCGGGCCGGGCCCGCACGACCCTGAAATCGTCGCCCGGCGCCTCTGCGCCGGCAAGTACCTTTGTCGCGGCGGCATGATGCTTTGACCCCTTGGCGTCGAACATGACGGGGGCAGCCCCCCCCCGCGTTGAAAAGGCGGCAAGAACCGCGGACAATACAATGACCCGGGCAAACGCTTCTTTCACATTCAGCATCTCCATGATTACGGACGCCCAATCGGCGATTTCATCCGGTTATTTGAAACTTACCGCCAGGCCGCCTGCCGCACGCCTGCGCAATACTATGTCGTGGCCATTGCGTATAAAGCAGGTCACACCCTCCGGCAGCCCGAAATCATGGCTTGCAAACCAATTCTGTGTCAACGCCTGTATCTCGTCCACGGCGCGGAACAGTACAGCCTCCGCAGGTTTCCGGCTCTTCACGGCCCCCCATTCGGGGCAATTGATTTCTATGTGTCCGCCAGCCATGGAATAATTGGACGCGAACAGGTTGCCCGCGTTCACCACGACATGCCCTTCGGGGTAGCCTTCGGGCGGAACCTCGTAGCGCAACACCGAGCCGGACTGCAAGATGATGGGCTGTATGTAGGCTTGATCGTTGGGACGGATAAGCTCCACCTTCGGCGAATGTCCTTTGAGTATCAGCGCATTGTCGGATGCGTCCGATCCACGTCCAAGCCACAATCCGTAATCGCCTTCCGACCCTAAGGTGTACCCGCCTACGCAAAGCGTCGCGTTGGAGACGACAATGCTGTTGTTCTTGCCGTAGACCCACAACCCGTTTGCGGCGAGCGTGCCGCCGTCCAGAACCTCAATCGCATTGCCGAAGGCATTTGTGGAGCCGAAGGTGAGCAGATAGCGGCTGGACGAACTCTGAAGCCCGGCCAGGCTGAATTTGGATCCGGAACCGCCCACGCGCAGAATCCCGTTGGTGGTCGTGGCGATATCGATCGAGCGCGTAAGCGACACCTGCGCACCGCTCAGGATCTCGAATGTATTGTCGTGCGCCTTGGCGTTACCCCCCAGTATATCGGTACCCCATGCTGCGTTGGAGAACGACGTGTCAGGCCCTGCAAGCGTCAGCTTGTTGTGATGCCCGAATGCGCTACCGCTCGCTCCTCCAAGCGAAAATCTGGCCCAACGGACATTCATGGTCGCGTTGGAGACGAAAGTCCAGCAGTTCGAGCCGTGCCAGTCGAACGTTCCGGGATTCAACGTCGCCCCAGACAGAACCTCCACCAAACTGCCGGACGTGTTTGGGTTGAATATCAGGTTTTCCGGCTTGAATGTCGCCTGGTCGCTGACCCTTACCGTTACACCGCCATATGTATCTCTGCCGAGATACGTCCATGAACTGGTCTCAAGAGAAGAACCTGCCCCCTTTACCGTAACGAGACTTGCGGTATTTCGGCCGGCGGGTCTAAAATAAAAGTACTTCCCCTTTACCTTGGATCCGCTGGATATCTCAAGTTCATTGCCGGAATTGGAGAAATTGTCGCAGAAGTCGATGGAATCCCCGATGAACGTGGAATTGTCGGCAATGGCTATTTTGGAGTCGGCGATCCGCCGAAACAAATAACTGCGACTGAAACCGGTGATGGTACAACCGTTTGTCA
>JAEEGL017238389.1_pt1 | contig 10767 bp, 7 predicted proteins | sample 9134231 | NCBI WGS metagenome assembly JAEEGL01 (sample SAMN16246548, study PRJNA631951) | gut metagenome | biome: gut microbiome; feature: rumen; material: fiber-attached | host: Bos | place: Iran: Karaj | collected 2018-10
GAGCCCATCTCCGAGGCCGAGCCCGTGATATTCGACGAGGTCGGGATCGCCCGGGCGGTGAGGCAGGCGCTCGATATCCCCCTGGGGACGAAGATCACTGCAAAGGATTTATCGCGCGTGACCACCCTCGGCCTTACGGGAGCAGAGCTCGGCTCATTTTCCGAGCTTCAGCGCTTCAGCAGCCTCAATACGCTCATGATCTGGGACGCGCCGAACGCGGATCTCGATTCCATTCCGCCGTTTACCAAGCTCGAAACGCTCTCCGTCAGGAACTGCGGCCTTACCGATATTTCGTTCGTGTCGAAATTCACCGGCCTTGAATGCCTTGAGCTTGAAGATAATTTCATCGAGGACGTTTCCCCGCTTCGGTCCCTTCCGAACCTCAAGTCGCTGAACCTCGAGAACAACCGAATTTCAAGCATTAATGAGCTTTTGAAGCTGAGGACGGTCAGCGAGCTGGCGCTTTCGTGGAACCCGCTGACCGACGAGCAGGTCGAAGAGCTTCGCGGATCCGTCATGCGATACGGCGACCCCGGTTACGGCCCGAGCCTGACCTTCTACACGGGCGACAAGAGCCGCTTTGCGTGCTGGCCGGTGGATCTTGACGAGGACGGCACGGACGAGTATTTCTATGCGAATCTCGATTGGATGGTGAATGATTTCGTCTCATACGCCTGGCTCGAGGACGCGAATGGGCGCAGGCTCGGCGACTGGCTCCCCTGCGGAACGGGGCACGTCGCGTTAGGCACCTATGCCCTCGTCAATGATGAAAACCATGGCGCCTGCATAATGCGTATCGCGCCCGAGTTCAACAACCGGTATTACGGTTACGATCTATACGACCTGCGGGACGGGAGATTCCAACAGGTCACGGGCGAGGTGTTCTACAATTATGATGCGCTCGCCGAGGAAAAGGACGGGGAATCGATGGCGGATTTCCTCGATCCCGTATACGTCAAGGCATATGAGGAGCGCATGCGGGAGCTGCTGGATTCGGGGTACGTGCTCGTCACGACTGATCGTTGGGGCGTCATGAAGCGCGAGCTGTACTCCGTCGATTCCGGCAAGCCCCTCGATAAGCTCGATGGGACCCTTGCCGTCATTTGCACCGAGGGGTGCAATATCGATCCCGCAAGGCGCAGGCAGTATGAGGGCGTCGGCCTGATGTTCGTGGACGAACGCCTTGGGTACAGGTTTAAGGCCGAGCCGTTTACGGAAGAGTGAAGCGGATATCCGGTGCACAGCGCACAGTTCACCTGTCACAGTATTTGGCGGTCGTTTCCCCTTCTCGGGACTCGGAATTCACTGAAATTGCCGATTGCCGATTGCTGATCCCGCCTTCTCTTTCCCGGCATAAAGTACTTGAAAAAGCTTCCAAAGCGGGTTATAATAAAGATTGCGGGCAACCGCTTCTTACGACTACTAATTGGAGGTTTTCTTTATGGATCCTAAGTTTGCAAATGAAGCCGGCGTATGCGTGCCGGAGATAATGTTCCCCGCCGAGGGCGTGGACCTGACCAAGTGGGCCTGCGTTGCGTGCGATCAGTACACCTCTCAGCCCGATTATTGGGAGGGCTGCGAAAAGGTCGTGGGCGACGCGCCCTCCACACTTCGCATAATGCTGCCCGAGATATATCTTGAAAAGCCCGGCGAGGCGGAGCGCATAGTCGCCATCCGCAAGGCGATGGACGATTACATGGCCAACGGCACCCTGAGGAATCTGGGTCAGGGCTTTATGCTCACCCGCCGCACCGTGGACGGCAAGACGAGGAACGGCCTTGTTGTGGCGCTCGATCTTGAGTGCTATGATTACAACAAGGGCTCCACCACGCTGATCCGCGCCACCGAGGGCACCATTGTGGAGCGCATTCCTCCGCGTCTGCGCATCCGTGACGGCGCGCCCCTTGAGCTGCCCCATATACTGGTGCTCATCGACGACGAAAAGCGCACCGTTATCGAGCCCATCTATGAGGCCGTGAAGAACGCCCCCAAGTTCTATGATTTCGAGCTTATGCAGAAGGGCGGTCATATCGAGGGCTGGTTCATAAACGACGAGGAGACCATAAAGAACGCCATAGCCGCCATCACCGCGCTGATAGATCCCATGAAGTACGGCCGCGAAATGGCGCCCCTGCTTTTTGCCATGGGCGACGGCAACCATTCCTTTGCCACCGCCAAGGCCAACTGGGAAAAGCTGAAGGCCACCCTACCCGAGGAGGAGCGCGAAAACCATCCCGCAAGGTTTGCGCTTGTCGAGCTTGAGAACGTGCATGACGAGGGCATCGTGTTCGAGCCCATACACCGCGTTGTGTTTGGCGTTAGCGTCAAGAAGTTCCTGAACGACCTGAAGAACAGGCTTACCGCGCAGAATCCCGGCGGCATAGTGGATATACAGCTCTTCGAATCCGAGCGCAGGTTCAACCGCTGCTATGAGCGCGCGGTTGCCGAGGGCGGGCATATCATTCCCATCATCATCCAGGGCAAGCGCGGCTTCATCGCCGTAAAGCGTCCCTCCGCACAGCTCGAGGTCGGCACCCTTCAGGCCGCGCTCGACGTGGTGCTCAAGGAGACCAAGGGAGCGACCATCGATTACATCCACGGCGCCGACGTGGTAAACGATCTGGGCTCCAAGGTGAACAACATCGGCTTCCTGCTTCCCTCCATGGATAAGTCCGCGTTCTTCAAGACCGTCGTGTTCGACGGCGCGCTGCCCAGGAAGACCTTCTCGATGGGCGAGGCGCACGAGAAGCGCTATTACCTTGAGTGCAGGAAAATAATGAAGTAAAATGATATTCGGGGCATGGCGGCAGACGCCGTGCCCCGACGATCGTTCAAGGAAAAGTATCGCAATGCCCAAAATAGTTTTTGACGACAATACCTGGACAAAGGTGCTGTGGATCGCGCTGGTGCTTGTGGCGGCGGGGCTGATCGCATGGCTGCTGACGTTTATAAATTCCAAGATATTCAAGATGGTGAGCCGCAGGCAAAAGGGCATACACCTTGCGTTCTTCGAAAGGCTCATCAAGACGATAATCGTGGTGGGCGTATTCGTTATAGCCATTTCGGCGCTCGACAGCGGCTCGTCGGCGTGGAAGACGCTGCTGGGCGGCACCGCGGTGATCAGCGCTGTGGCCGCATTCGCCGCGCAGGACGTTGTGAAGGACATAATCGCGGGGCTTATGATCTCCCTGCAGAAGCCATTTGAGATAGGCGACCGAATCGAGCTGGAGGACGGCACGGTGGGAGTGGTGGAGGATATGACCAACCGCCACGTGGTGCTGATCGGCGTGGACACGCTGAGGGTGATAGTGCCCAACAGCAAGATCAACGCGATGATGATAACCAACTATTGCTTCAAAAGGGAGTGCAGATCGGCCAAATTCGTTTTTCCCATCGGGTATGACAGCGACCTTGAGCTTGCAAGAAGCGTGATACTCGAGGCGATCAGGGCCTGCCCCAAAACAATACCCGGCAGGGAGGGCCCAAACGGCGAGCCCGTGTATTCCGAAGTCTATTTCATGCGCTTTGCCGACAGCGCGCTTATGATGCAGACCACGGTCTATTATGAGAACACGACCCCCACCGAGCGCCTGATCGACGAGGTGAACACCCGCGTGCGCGAGGCGCTGAACGCAAACGGCGTGGAGATACCGTATAACTATCTTAACGTGGTGAACGTGAGCGAAAAATAAGCGAATTTAAAATAAGCCGGGCGGTATGCCCGGCCGGCGGTCTGAGCCGGGCATACCGCCCGGCTCATTCCATTCCGTTCTTTATTTTGCAAGGCCTGCAAGGTATTCCTCGACTTCCTTCTTTGTGGTAAGCCGCATGGCCTTTTCGGCGGCCTTGTCGGCCTCGGCCTTGGACCATTTGGATATGCACTTGCGCACGCGCAGCACGCTTGGCGCGGAAACGCTGAACTCGGTAAGACCGAAGGATATGAGCAGGGGGATCAGCCTGGGATCGGCCGCAGCCTCGCCGCACATGCCCACGGGTATGCCCGCCTCGCGGCCGCAGCGGATGGTGCGCTCTATCATGCGAAGCACTGCGGGCTGAAGCGCGGAATAGAGATAGGCGACGTTTGCGTTGCCGCGGTCGCAGGACATGGTGTAGCCGGTAAGATCGTTGGTGCCGATGCTGAAGAAATCGCATTCCTTGGCAAGCACGTCGGCGATCATTGCCGCCGCGGCGGTCTCGACCATAATGCCCACCTTGAGATCCTTGTTGAAGGGTATGCCGAGTATCGTAAGCTCCTTCTTGATATCCTCGATCATCGCCTTGCCCTCGCGCAGCTCCTCTACGCAGGTGATGAGCGGGAACATTATGCGGATATCGCCGAAGGCGCTTGCGCGGATCATTGCGCGCAGCTGCTTGCGGAAGAGCTCCTTGTTTTTAAGGCAATAGCGCACGGCGCGGAAGCCCATGAAGGGGTTATCCTCCTTTTCAAGGCCCATATAGGGTATCTCCTTGTCGCCGCCGATATCGAGCGTGCGGATTATGAGCGGCTTGCCCTTTAGGATCAGGGCCGCCTTCTGATAGGCCGCGAACTGCTCGTCCTCGCCGGGCACGGCGCTCCTGTCCATGAACAGGAATTCGGTGCGGAAAAGGCCCACGCCCTCGCCGTCGAATTCGATCACCTTTGCCGCGTCGTCGGGCTTGCCGATGTTGCATACCAGCTCGTATTCCGCGCCGTCGGCGCCCACGGTCTTTAAGCCGCGGAACCTGTTGAGCTCCTCGCGCTCCTTTATGAAATGGGCGCGCTTTTCGGTGTATTCGTTGAGCTCGTCGAAGGTGGGATCGGGGATCACTATGCCCGTGCTGCCGTCGACTATTATGGGCTGGCCGTTTTTGAATATGCTCACGGCGTTGGGCACGCTGAGCACGGCGGGGATCTCGAGCGCCCTGGCGAGTATCGCGGAATGCGACGTCTTGCCGCCGGTTTCGGTGATGATGCCCACTATATTGCCCTTTTTGATGCCCGCGGTGACGGAGGGGGTGAGCTCCCTTGTGAGTATCACGGTGCCCTTGGGCGCGTCGCTCACGCGCACTTCCTTTACGCCCAGCAGTATGCGCAGCAGGCCGGATTTGATATCGCGCACGTCCGCCGCGCGCTGACGCATCATTTCATCCTCCATCGAGGAGAATATGCCTATGAACATATCGCACATGGATTCATAGGCCGCTTCGGCGCACTGACCGCCCATGATAAGGTTTTCGGTCTCGCCCTTCAGCGCGGGGTCGTTGATCAGCGAGATATGCCCCTCCATGATCAGCGCTTCCTTTTCGCCGGCGGTCTGGCGAAGCGAAGCCGCGTCGCGCTTGGTCTGATCGGTAAGGGCGTCTATCGCCCTGCGGAACCTTTCGACCTCGGCCTTGGGATCGCTGACGGAATGGGGAGTGTAGCTTAAGCTGGCTTCCTCAAGAAGCAGTATCTTGCCAATGCCTATGCCGTCGGAAACGGGGGTGCCTTTAAACATAACAATCACCTCTTAAACTGCAGAGCCCGCGTTATTCATGCGGGCCCTGCTTTTCCCGATTGGTTACTCGCCGAATCCGCTCTCGATCATAGCGGCGGCCGCAGCCAAAGCCTCGTTCTCGCCCTCGCCGTCGCAAACGACGTCGATCTCACTGCCCACCTTGATGCAGGCGGCCATGATGAACATGGGGCTCTTGGCGTTGACGTCCCTGCCGTTAAACTTGATGGTCACGGTGCAGGGATGGGCGGCCATGGCGGTTGCGAAATTGGTGGCGGGGCGCATATGGAAGCCCTGCGCGTTCTTGATCGTGAAGTGTTTCTGAACCATTTTTTGTTCCTCCTGTTATTTTATGCGGATCATTCCTTATCCTTGATGGGACGCTTGAGCAGCGCCAGCATCAGCATGCCGACAACGGCGCCGATCACCAGCGCAAGCAGGTATAAGAGGGGCTGACCGATGGTGGGCACAACGAATATGCCGCCGTGGGGAGCCATGAGGGTGCAGCCGAACAGCCAGGAAAGGCCGCCCGCGACCGCGGAGCCTATCGCGCAGGAGGGTATTACCTTAAGGGGATATGCCGCGGCATAGGGGATGGCGCCCTCGGTTATGAACGAAAGGCCCATTACGATATTGACGACGCCGTTCTTGCGCTCGTCGGCAGTCCAGCGGTTCCTGAAGAAAATGGTGGAAAGCGCGATGGCAAGCGGGGGCACCATACCGCCGATCATGACGGAAGCCATTACCATATAGCCTTCGGTGGTGGCGGCGGCAAGCATGCCGGTGCCGAATACGTAGGCCGCCTTGTTGAGCGGGCCGCCCATATCGATGGACATCATTGCGCCGAGTATGCAGCCGAGCACGACGCCCAGGTTATGCTGGTTGAGCCAGAGCAGACCGTCGGAAAGCGCGGTGTTGATAACGCTCATTATGGGGTTGACCGCGCACATCATAACGGCAACTATGCCAAGGCCCGCGAGCGGATAGATGAGCACGGGCTTTAAGCCCTCGAGCGCGCGGGGGAGCTTGTCGCAGAGGCGCTCAAAGAGCTTTAACAGCCAGCCCGCGAGGAAGCCGGCGAGCAGCGCGCCGAGGAAGCCGGAGGGGATGGTGGCCGCCGCGAAGGGATCGGCGAAGGTCGCGCCGTTGGAGGCCAGGAAGCCGCCCACAACGCCCACGAGAAGACCGGGCCTGTCGGCTATCGACATTGCGATGAAGCCGGCCAGTATGGGAAGCATGAAGTTGAAGGCATAGCCGCCCATTGCCTTGAACCAGGCGGCGACGGGGGTGACGGAACCGAAATTGCCGTCCATGGGCACGCCGTTAGCGGCGTCGATCAGGAACGCGATCGCAATGAATATGCCGCCCGCCACGACGAAGGGAAGCATGTGCGAAACACCGTTCATAAGGTGCTTATAAAGCTTTCTGCCAAAGCTCTCGTTGCCTGCGGCGGCGGTCGTTTCGGCCTTCTTGTCGGCCTTGAACACAGGCGCTTCGCCGTTCATTATCTTGTTTATCAGCTCTTCGGGCTTGTGTATGCCGTCGGCCACCTTGGTTGAATAAACGGGCTTGCCGTCAAAGCGCGCGGTGTCAACGCTCTTGTCGGCGGCGATTATAATGCCGTCGCAGTTGGCGATATCCTCGGCCGTGAGCACGTTCTTTGCGCCGCCGGAGCCGTTGGTTTCGACCTTGATGGGAATGCCCAGCTTTTCGCCGGCCTTGGCAAGCGCTTCGGCCGCCATATAGGTGTGAGCGATGCCGGTGGGGCAGGCGGTGACGGCAAGCACGCGATAGCCCTTCTTTTCGGGCGCGGGCGCGGCCTTCACCTCGTCGGGGAATTTCTTTGCCTCGGCAGCGTCGATAAGAGCAAGGAATTCCTCGGGAGTCTTGGCTGCCTTAAGAGCGTCGGTAAGGTCGAAGTCCATCAGCAGCTGCATCATGCGGGCAAGCACCTCCATGTGCACGTCGCCGTCGGGAGTGGCGGCGATCATGAACAGCAGCTTTGCGGGCATGCCGTCGGGAGAGCCGTAATCGACTCCGCCGGGCACGGTCATTGCGGTCAGCGCGGGGGCCTTTACGGCCGCGCTCTTGGCGTGGGGAATGGCGATCTCCATGCCGATGGCGGTGGTGCCCATCGCCTCGCGGGCCAGGATGCCCTCCCTGTAAGCGGCGGCGTCGGTCAGGCTGCCGCAGTTTTCGTGAAGAGCTATCAACATTTCGATGGCTTCCGATTTGTCGGCGGGAGCCGTGCCGATCCTTATGCCCTCCTTTTTGAGCAGGTCAGTGATACGCATGTTGTCCTCCTAATTGCGTTTTGGTTCAAATTGGTCCATTAGTTCATCTATCTTTTCCCTTGTGGCAAGGCCGGGGAGAAAAGCCGTTGCGCCGCCGCACGCGCTGCCGAGCCGCAGCGCATAGGCGTAATCGTTTTTGAGTATGCAGCCGGCAACGAAGCCCGCCACCATCGAATCCCCCGATCCCACGGTGTTGAGCACCCTGCCCTTTGCCACTCCCTGCTTGTGCACTTTGCCGAATTCGTCAAGCAGCATCGCGCCGTCGCCGCCAAGCGAAACCAGCACGTTCTTTGCGCCCATTTCCTGAAGCTTTTTGGCATAGAAAAGGGTGGTCTCCTCGTCGTTGACCTCGACGCCGAATATCTCGGATATCTCCTGACGGTTGGGCTTGATCAGGAACGGGCGGTATTTGAGCGAATTGACGAGCAGCTTTTTGGTGGCGTCCACCACTATGCGTATATCGCGCCCGGAAAGCCTTTCGAGTATGCGCTCGTAAACGTCGTCGGGCATGGTCTTGGGTATGCTGCCCGAAAGTATCAGCGTGTCGCCGTCCTTCATGGCGTCGGTCTTTGCCATGAATTCCTCAAGCGCCGCGTCGTCGATATGCGGGCCCTGCCCGTTGATCTCGGTCTCCTCGTCGGATTTGATCTTGACGTTGATGCGCGACACGCCCTCCTTAAGATGTATGAAATCGGTGGTGATGCGCGGCGCCTTGGTGCCCTTTTCGATCGCTTCGCCCGTGAAGCCCGCCACAAAGCCCAAAGCGGTGTTGTCAAGCTCTAGCTCCGCCAGCACGTGCGACACGTTGATGCCCTTGCCGCCGAAGTAGTATTCCTCGCTCGTCGTGCGGTTGGTGATGCCGCTTATAAGCTTGCCTATGTGCACTACGTAATCGATGGATGGGTTCAAAGTTACGGTGTAGATCATGATTCAAGTCCTGTGACCCTGCGGCGCAAGGTCCGCCTTTCGTATTGATTTTAACGGGTTAGTGTCAGCTCCCGGCCGCCCTGCGGCAAAGCCGGATCCGGAAAGCTCGTAAAAGCAAAGCTTTATGCCTGCACCTCCTTTATTATGGTGGACTCGTTAAGCTTGCCCTTGGGCAAACGGTCGGTCAAAACACAGCAGGCGTTCACCCGCGCGAAAGTCACGGGGAACGCCCTGTTGAATTTGGTGTGATCGGCAAGCACGAACGAAACAAAGCTGCGCTCTATCGCGGCGGATTTCACGCCGGCCTCCTCCACGTCGGGCGTGGAAAAGCCCTCGTCAACGGTTATGCCGTTGGTGCCCATAAAGGCCTTTGTGAAATTGTATTTCAGCAGGCTGCGTATGGCCTCCGTGCCGACTACCGCCTCCGTTTCGGGCCGCAGCCTGCCGCCGATGAGATACACGGTGAAGCCCTCGCGCAGGAGCCGACAGGCGTGCGCAACGCCGTTGGTGATATAGGTTGCCCTGCGGTTGGTCAGATGCGGTATCATGCGCGCGGTGGTGGTGCCGGAATCGATATAGACAAAGTCGCCGTCCTGTATCATGGTGGCGGCATAGGCGGCGATCAGATCCTTTTCGCGGAACATCACGGTCTCACGGGAGCTTACGTGCTCCTCAAAAAGCCCCATCTGGGGCGCCGAGGCCGCGCCGCCGAAGACCTTTTTCAGCCTGCCCTCCTTGGCAAGCGCGGAAAGATCGCGCCTTACCGTCGCTTCCGAGGCGCCCAAAAGCTCGGAAAGCCGGGCTACTGTTGCCGTGCCCTCCGAACCCAGGTATTCAAGTATGATCTGATATCTTTCCTGTGCGAGCATATGATCACCTCACTGATATCATATACCCATATTCGATCAAAGTCAAGCACGATCGATCATATTTTTGAGATAATTTCGATCGAATTTGATCAAAAAGGGCATGCAGGGAAAGGATGCATGCCCAAAGGTATTATTTATTCAGGGTGATCAGACGCCGTAAACGAAGGCGTGGTCATGCGCGGTGTGCAGCGCGTCGTATATCTGGCCGGGCTTTGCGGCGTCGCCAACGAGTATCAGACTGTCGCCGTAAGCCTTGCGGAAGGCTTCGATATCGGGACGGTTCGAGCGCACGCCCATCGCAAGCACCACGGTATCCGCGGGGATATCGGCTTCCTCGCCGGTCTTCACGTCCTTCACGGTCACGCCGGTCTCGGTCACGGCAACAAGCTGCATGCCCTTGGCGATCGCGCCGCCGTGCTTCATTATCTCCTGCGCAAGGTGCATCGTGATGCTGGGATAGAGATTCCCGCCGACCTTATCGAGCATTTCGACCACGGTCACCTTGTGCTCCGCCGAAAGCGTCTCGGCCGTTTCAAGGCCGGTAACGCCGCCGCCTATTATCGCTGCGGAGCCGGTAACGCCTGCCCTGCCGGCAAGCACGTCCTCGGCGGTGACGGCCCTTTCAATGCCGGGAATGGAGGGCATTATAGGCTTGCCGCCCGCCGCCATGAACACGGCCTCGGCGCCGGTCGCCATGACCTCTTCGGGCGTGGCGGGGGTGTTCACGCGCACCTCAACGCCCGCGGCCTCAAGCTGAGCCTCCATGGTGTCTATGAATTCGGCCAGCATCCCCTTGCAGGGGGGCACCGCGGCAAGCTCCACCGTGCCGCCGATGCGCTCCTTCGATTCGAACAGCACCACGTTAAAGCCGCGCTTCCTTAAGGTCAGCGCCGCCTCGAACCCCGCGGGACCGCCGCCTATCACGGCCGCGGTGCGGCCTTCGCCGTTCTTCACGAGCTTATCGTCGCCCCACTCGAATTCGCGCCCGAGGACGGGATTGAGCGTGCAGCCCAGGGGCAGGCCGTCGTTCAGTATGCGGAAGCATTCCATGCAGCCCAGGCATTTGCGTATAAGCTTATCCTCGCCGCGCTGCGCCTTTAAGCCCCATTCGGGATCGGCCAGCTGACCGCGCGCAATGCCGACGAAATCCGCAAAGCCCTCTTCAAGAAGCTGCTCGGCGGCGGCGGGATGCTTTATGTTGCA